>JAABUL010006644.1_pt1 | contig 13149 bp, 14 predicted proteins | sample 5559151 | NCBI WGS metagenome assembly JAABUL01 (sample SAMN10711876, study PRJNA513368) | rock metagenome | isolation source: Antarctica rocks | place: Antarctica: Victoria Land, Pudding Butte sud | reverse complement strand
TATTAAGCTATATTAGTAATATCTCGATCTAGTATAAAATAATTAAAATATCGAGAATCGTGCGCCGCGTGTCGCCCTGCGCCAGATGTCCTAGCCTTCCTTAGTCTATGCACGAGCATGATCGTTGATATCATTCCACACGGAGTAACTAAGCACGCCGACTGTGACGTATATACTGCAGTAGCCTTGATCATTCGAGCTAAGCGGCAACTCATCGAGAGTATGACCATGTTGGACCGGTAAGTCTCGATGCGTCAAGATAGATTGCTTGTCCCTCCAGTTCACACCCGTCAACAGCGTGGACAGTAGATCACATCATATCAATCTCAGTTTTCCCGGGATACGAGGATCTCCGTCACTCAACGACCGTTTATCGCATGCATAGCCGTAGCTGCTGTGACGTTGGCGGAGTCCTTTCAACGCCCAGGGTTCGAAAGTTGGTGTAACGATGACCGTCGAACCGACGAAGAGATTTTGTTTGAAACGACTGTATTGGCGGTCAACTGTATCAAAGAATGTAGGTGTACTACGTACTGCAGACAATCAAGGAGAGCAAAAGTGCAGCGCTGAACACGAGGCTACTCAAACATATCAATACCGTTGCCAACACTAGCCTTGAGCAGCAACGTTGGAAACGGCGAGCTTACCCATACTAACCATCTTCCCCATCAGCGCAGACATATCCTCGACCGCGGCAAGATGCTTGATGCTATATTTCAATTCCTGTCCTTCGGCAGTCACTCCAAGAACCCTGGCAACGTTCGCGAATTTGCGTTCGGCCGCTCGCGCGTATCCTGCTGAGCCGGGAATACCAGGATACGTGTCGGCCGTGATATTGACGAATTTTCCAGCGATAATCAAAGTCATGTAGCCCCACGTATAGGTAGGGTCCATCGGTAATCTGAACCTTCTTCATGTCCGCGGTGATCGCCCGAGTAGTGGGATTGGCAACCAGCGCATCGTTCATTCGCAAAGGATTGCTATCCACATCAGTGGTAAGCGCTGCTGCAATGCCAAACGGCACGCTGTACTGAGCCAACGTAAGCGAGGTGGGCTCGGTGATCTAACGCATGGGGTCGAGGATGGCCGGACCTGCGAAGATGGTTACATTCTTGATATCTTCCGCTGTCCAGGTCGCTTTTTCCTGTTTGCGGTACTGGTCAATCGCGTATGCGAAGCCTTGAGCCCAAACATGGACGGGGGCGAGCTTTAGGGTCATCGCTGCGCTCGTCCAGTCTTTGCCTAGCTTAGCATTGAGCATATGCCATTTCGGGTGACGAGAGAAAGCGTGTAGGTAGCCTTCCGGATTCTCGAGGACATCTCTTGGCCCAAGAACTCCGGCGTGCGCCATGAAAGCCGCTTCGGCGCCAAGTTGACCAGCGCGAGCAGCATGCAGGTCCCTTGTATCTGCGCCAGTCGAGAGGTATGCGAGTAGCCCGGCCGCACTAGATGAGGCGACGCCCATGCCTGAAGCAACGGTTTCTACATCCCAGTGCAGTAAACTGCCGACCGCTGCAGCTGTAGCCGGACCCGCGAGCCCAGCAGCGTGGAAACCCAGGACGTCTTCCACTCCCAGAGTCGTCGCTGCCGCAATCCGTGTCGCTAGCTCGTAGCCTACTGCCAGCGCAGCAAGAAACTCCTCGCCGGTCTTATGATGAGCAGCCGCGACGCACAGCAAGGCAGGAAATACAGACGAAGCAGAGGTTGCGCCTTCGATGGTGTGTTCGTACTCGAAGTCGGCTGCCGACCAGCCCATCAGGAGCATTTGACCAGAGAGAGAAGTGTTGGTCCCGTCAAGAGCTGTGTATGTCGAATCTACTCCGCCAGCTCCATGTGTGAACACGACGACTTTGGCGGCGGATTGGCATCTACCAAGACAGTGACGGGGTCAACAAGTGTGCTGGTCTGGATGACTGGAGCATAACTTCACAACCAGCGCATGCCGTCTTCCCGTTTGGGGTGTGGGACGACGCACTCTATGACGGCTGGTCTAGCAATTTCACAAACGACTCGCTGTACAACTTCGGCAGTGCCGGTTCTATATAAGCTTTCGTTGTTTGAGTACCAGAACTCAAACCTCCAGTCAAGCATTGGTCCGCTGGCATACTACCGGGTAGTACAGTTGAGTTGTGGTGCTAAGAGTCAAGCAATAACCGCACGTTTCGATTCATCTTCTGCTTCTTTGCTGGGCTTGGGGTCGATACTGTGGTGAGCTGAGTGCGACGGAGTATGTGAGGTATGTGAACAGAAGAGCGATGTGGTGGTTGTGAAGGTGCTAATCGTCAAAAGTCGAAGGTGACGTGGCGTGAAAGTGTCACTGTTGTGAGAAACATGCGAGAGAATCAGCTTCCAAGTCTGGCGGCATGACTGGCGTGCTCGTGAACTCGTTTCGCCAGAAAGCCCGCCAAGCTTTATCTTGACCTCACCTCGTCTCGTCCTCACCGCCACACCGACCAAAATACACTCGCTAACTGTACGGGGATGTAGCTATGGCCCAGGAACGCTTGACCAATACTCGACAATTACCAGAGCCGTTCTCAGGGCTTAGCGTCTGTCATCAGCAAAGTCTTCTCAAGCTGCAATGACCCGTCCGCGATCTCATCTACGAACACATCCTCTCCGACGATTACAACACGATGGTCTCCTACAGTTCGGCCGACCAGACGAGTACGACAAATGACGCGCCGGTCACTTCGCTCCAGATATCATCGCGCTCTCCTGCCTGTCGAGACGGTTCCACACCAAGATACACAGCTTCATACGCACAAACGCCATCTTCGTAGCCAACATCGATCTCAGCCGTCCGGGAATGGACCAAGATGTTGCTCAGACCATATACGATGATAACACCAGCGAGTCGACAACTTTGTCACTCGGACGACTCTGCATCCAGTCCACGAACTTTACAACGGCAAAGGCGAAACTCTGGTCTTTTGCGTCAATCTCCTACCCCCGATTGGAGGAGATGTTTGGTGTAGAGATCGGGAAAGCGGTGAGTGTGTCTTACGAGGCTACCATAGGAACGACACGAGAAGGATGTAAAGTGATTCTCACGGAAGCCACGCCTTTAGAAGGACATGGGCTGAAGAGGGGGTTGCTGGGAGGGCGGGCTCTCCAACGCAGCTCCATGCGATCCAAGAAACGCTCGACTGTTCAATTCCCACTGGACGGATCTCAAAGTCCAGCTCACAACATATTACAAGGGGTACTATTGACTACATAAAAGTAACATACGAACTTCTAGGAGGCCGATTTTCATACCCTTCGACCACTTAGGCAGTCTCGCACACCTTACATTCTCCGTCGCGCTGGGCTTATCAAGGTGTTGACCCTAACCCCAGCAAAGAAGCAGAAATAAACCAAGACGACATCGCGCGCTGCGGTTATGAGCCTCCTGACACAACCATGCTTATAAGGATCTTTGAGACCCCGGCTAGCAGGCAGAAGCTCTCCAAAATCGCAATCTTCTTCAATTTGAAATACAAGGACTTTCGCATCGTGCGCGTTATCATCCGCCGCGGTCTTCGCGTGTCTAGCGGAGCCACACAGGAGAAGGACAACGTCGTCGACCGCAAAACGATCGCGAAGGCTGGAGAGGTACAATGCTACTGGCAGGTCGTGGCCATGGGAAGGGATGGCAGCGACTTCATGTCTTACGACAGCGTCATCCCGGGAACGATCACACAGCAAGTTGAGTGGTCCACGTCGCCGATGAAGAGTATGCCGTTCTTTATAACGGATGGGGAGGGAGATTTCGGGCGAGAGGTTCTAGTTACCGACAATCTATTTCCTCCTTACCTTCTGATACGTGAGCAATAGACTGACAATCTGCAGGAAGGCACAGCCGTCGATCGTTGTGTTCCCGGGGTGTCTCTCTGCCGCGAGATGTTCGAAGCATGGGTACTCGAAAAGTCAAGGTTCTCGACCGATCGGAATCTTCGATATGCTACTGTGCGATGCGATATCGTCTCAAGGGTACTTTCGCTACGCGCGAGAGGGCATGCTACCTCATCGTTCACTAGATCGACTCGATATCACAGTCCGTACATCTTAACGTTTTTCTTGAGGCCATGATTTTCTCATGCTACCGTACTGCCACTTGTCTCGCTCAGTAGCCTGAGGAATGGAGAGGCGTCAATACAAAGCTCTCAGACTTCCTCAATGCCCTCGATACGCGAGCTTGATCATCACGAGTTTCCAGCAGACAATCCGGTCCAAATTTGAGATAAAAGCAGCTGCGAACCTCCATAAGGTACAGGACGGAGTACGGTCGCCGCACAGACTACGAATATGGCTGCCTGGGTGGTTTTGGCGCCCATTGTCCTCGCACTCGTTCCCAATCCGGTAACATAAAAGCCGAAGGCAGGTTCTCCCAACAGCTCGCCTCCCGCTGCCGACCGGTTCTGACCCAAGATATTCACTATCGACTTGTCGTTGCATGTGAGAATTAGCAGCTCTTGTACTTGAAGACCATCTCCCCGCAAGAGCAACGAACCATCAGAGATGATCGACATTCGTATCTCTGATGATGCCGTAAAGGTGTACGCAACGCAACTAATTTCATCATCCTCCATTGCCGCCTGCTCCAGGTAGCTACCCCGGCGCACTGCGACAGTAAAGGGCTATGCTAACTCTCCATCCCGCGCAGTTTGGCTTTGGAGTGGTCACGATGTCGATGTCCATCTATCTATCAACACTGACGGGTTGGACCGGCCATGGGGACGATTCCCCGCAAGGCTTCACCGACACTGAAACTATGCCCGACCCATATCTCATGGTCAGTGCCGTCTTTTGCAGCGCTACAGTGTTCATCTTCTCAGCACTCGAACTATTTCTCGCTTTCTTCTCGTCGAGAGAGCACCATTGGTGAGCAGAAAGAGGGCAGAGACCCCGACGTTTGTCAGAACAGAGCATTAGCTGATCAGTTTGACCTCCAGGCGGTATACCTTGATCCATGATGTCTTGATCATTTTTGGCGCCTCCGGGGCTGCTGGAGTAAGTTCCAAACATGTCCATGTTTATCAGCTGTATCTCACATTGACCTGTTTGCAGGTCCTGACAGTAGCGGCGCGGAAGTTTGGCTGGGAGCACGTTTCTACGTGGCGGTGTTCTATTGCATTTGGTGCTTGCTCTATCTTGCTGGCATTGCGATCTATGCTCAGGACGCTACAAAGCTGCAATCGGGAATTGTTTACCAACTCGTTCGACGATCGGGGTACTGAAGACCACAATCGATGGAGCGCAGAGCGGACGAAACAGGCAGATGAGAATAAATCGTGGCACCAGTCATCCAGGGCTGGAAGCACACGATCTCGCCATGTCGGAAGTCTGCATACGACACGTGCAGGTCAGCAGCTCGACAGCAACAGCATTGCCCTTTCACGACCGATGTCAGACTCTGAAACTACGGCCCAGTGGAGTGGAGTCTCGGGACCAATGACACTCCCGCGCCCCGATGTCCTGTCTGTGGAAGCACAGGCAGCGTCAGTCTACTCGAACGAACAGTCGAATCATTTGGTACAAGACGGCTGTCAAAGGTGTCGAGAAGGGGTGGTGTTGTACCAGATGCAGAGTGTGAACGGCCATGCCGCTTTTCTTCCGTTAAGTTGTGAGCAGATGTCCAGCTTCTCATAATGGCTGAGAAAGATCTGAGCTTGAGTAAACCTATGATACGACAATGTCTGATCATTTCTGCTCAATTACTGCAAAGTGCTGGGTCAATGGTTCCAAGCTTGGATCAGCCTTTTCTGACAACTTTCGGACTCTCACCTCCATTCGACCGCTGGCTCTCCCACTTCCGTTGCTCAGCCAACAGTTCATCATCTTCAGCCATGCTCGCATCTTGCTCGACATCCTGCCCGGTCCTCACGACGGTCGCAGCACCATTCTCGGGCAACGCGCCAGCCAGTCGGGCCTCTTCTTCCCATAGCTTCCGCTCGGCCTCGTCATACTCCTCCTTCTGGTCAACCCATCTCTCCTGCACATCTTTGACTTCTAGCTTGCCAGCCCATTGATCGCTCATGGCTTGAGCCCAGATGCTGGCTCCATCATCGAGCGTTCTCCCCTGTTCATCTGTACCTCTAGCGCCAGCAAAGACGTACCCACTCGCCCGATCGATGGCCTTCAATAGAGAAGCCATAGACTGTCGGTCTTCCACAGCTAGAGTCTCGAAGCCCACGAGACCGAAGTCTTCGACGAGTTCGATGAGCGCGGAGTTCAACTTCTCCCACTTCGAGCTTCCGCCTATCTTAGCACCTTGCTCAGCTTCGAGGACTGGAAGCAGCTGCTGCAGATCGTGGACCTCGGTGTAGAAGTCGAGATTGAATGGCAGACCCTCGCCACCAACAGCCTTCAGATTGTCCATCTTTGTCAGGACGTTCACTTCATATGTCAGTATTCAGACCTTGCCGATGCGATGAGATCTTACTTACCAACTGAATACGGAAGATGCAGCATGCCTCTCAGACAGAGAAGGAGACTGCTGAGATACAGGCTTGGTCGGGTAAGAACGACGGAGTCGAGCAGTTGGAGGACAACGATCTACTATTCAGTCAGTCAGCGGCGTCATTGTTCTTCGGAGCCTCGACGCACACGATAGCCCAGCTTTTCGAGCCTTTGTAGTATCCGTGGCACAGCCATGTGGTGAATGGTCAACTCCGGTTGTCCTGGTGGATCGAGGATGATAGTTTCCTCTTGAAACTTGTTAGCGTTAAGCTATTGAGGGTCGCAAGACTACTACAATGAACATACCACACTCATCCAGCCGCTCTTCCAACCAGCCAAGGTTAGCTTCCACTTCTTCCATCGCCCACAAGATCCCGCCGTTCGGTCCTAGTTCCTCCCGCTCCATGACATCCTCCACGTTGACCAGATGACGAACATCGAACGCAGCGTCGTACGGGATGTTGTCGTTCGCGGGGTCCAAATTAGCAGCAGAGCATGGTCGGTTGATGGCGTTCATAAACTGCTGTAGGCCATTGCAAAGGGTGGACTTGCCGGAGCCTGGCGGCCCGATGGGCAAGACTATGGTGCGCATACCATCTGACCAGCCCGAAGTCACAGTATCGCAGCCGAAGTTGATGTAGGTTTGTCAGGTTCGTGATGAAGAGGATAGACAAGCATGTTCGACCTTACCTTGAAGAGAACGGTCAAACCGTGCCAAGCCGTGGTTACGCTAGCTCCCGCTTGAGACAGCCAATAGCACTCGCGCCCCCAACGCCGCAAAGCCGCAAAAGTTGAAAGTTGAAAGTGCTCTGTGACTTAAGATACAGTACATACCATCAACACAATGGGCTCACAACAAGAACTCCCGGACCCGCCATCGGATGCACTCACAAGCCTCCGCTGGTCCCACGATGGCAACTCACTGCTTGTTGGATCCTGGGGTCCGGACGTCCGTGTATACCAAAGAAATGCCGACGATCGAAACATCTTCTCTCTTCAACATTCGGTAAACACTGAAGTCCCACGGCTTGACGTCTGCTGGGGCAAGCCGGGAGCGAATGTAGTCTACTTTGTTGGCATCGACGGCGAGGTCCGCGAATACGACATCAATACCGACACGCAGACACTGCTCAGCGCACACGAGAAATCCAGCAACAAAGTCGCTTACAGCACTGACCACAACATTCTTATCTCGACGAGCTGGGATGGCACAATGCATGTGCATGATGCGGATAGTAAGGCCTTCATCCGAGTCAAGTTGGCTGCAAAACCTTTCGCACTCTCTCTGACCGCAGATCGTGCTGTGGTGGCGATGGCCGATCGGAAAGTCTCCATCTACGATCTTAGAGCACTCAGAGCGTTGGTTGATCAGACAGGCAACACGGCGGACCATCGAGACGTCCTGGAGGTTCAGCCCTGGCAGGAGAGGGACAGCAGTTTAAAGTTCATGACGCGTGCGGTGGCATGCATGGCGGATAGTACTGGATTTGCCACATCATCTATCGAGGGAAGGGTTGGTGTCGAGTGGTTCGATCCAGAGCTGCAACAGAACACGTATGCTTTCAAGTGCCACCGTCAGATCCACACGCTCCCAGACGGAGAAGGGAACGAGGAAGAAGTGGACGTGGTCTACCCGGTGAACGCGCTCGCGTTCCACCCCACCTTCGGCACCTTTGCCACTGGCGGTGGTGACGGAGTTGTGGCGCTCTGGGATGCGAAGACTAAAAGGCGCGTGAAGCTCTATCAGGCACTTGATGCTAGCGTGAGTGCGCTAGATATCTCCCCAGATGGGAACTCGCTTGCCATTGGCATCAGTCCAGGCGTCGAAGAAAGCCAACTCACGAAGACGAAGGAAGGGGCCATGGAAGTTGAAGACAGTGGTCCCGATGCGCACGCCAAACAGTACTTCAGCGATATGGATTCGAGCCGAGTGAGGATATACGTGAGAGAGTTTGCCGAAGGCGAGGCAAAGGCGAAGGAAAGAAAGGAAAAAGCAGCGAAGTGATGGACTCAGCAAAATCACTGACCCTGTATCCCGTTTGAGTGGCATTAGCGAGGCGTTAGTGGGTAGAAATAGCTGACATATGCATGGATCTGCGTCGAATCCACACCATAGGCTATTGCTTTGCTACAACAATATGAGTGCCCGGCTTCAGTGTATCGAGCTCGGCATATCCGGCTTCGTACGCAGCCTCAACCTGTTCTCCGTCCACCAGTATCTTCCCACCCTCTTGAGCTGGTATCCCCACCTCCACACTCGTGCCATCAGGAATTGTAACCTGGAGGCGAAACTCGTTTTTTTCAGACCTCCAATATACTACAATGTCACCCCGTGGCGTCCCAACCCTCCCTTTGGCCCACTTTAGTCCAGCTGGTATAGGCTTCAATGTCCAAGTTGCGAACCCAGGGCTGGTCGGCATGACACCTAGTACATAGTTGCTCATCAAGCTCACAATGCCTGTCGACCAACCATGCGCCATGCTAGTGTAGCCTTGCTCGTAAAGGAGGCCACCAGGTCCTATGCCTTCCCAGTTCGTGATCATGGGATCGTGCGTGGCCATCCACCCGTATAGACGGCTGATCTCCTCGATCGCCGACTCAGAGAGGCCGGGAGTCAGAAAACGACCTTGAAGCTCGAACAAAGATGTGAAGGCGTACACTCGTTGTGTAGCGTTGTCCACGTCTGGCAAGCGACCGTCAAAGAAAGCGTTGCCATACTCGAGACCAGTGCTTGAGGAAAGGTAGTTCAGAGCAGCTTTCGCTCGATTAGGGGATGCTACGCCGGCGAGAACAGCTATGCCGTTCCCATCTTGTGCATGTCTGGTTTGGTTGATAGATGTGGTCAAGTTGGTGCTATCCAGGTAAGCCTCTACTTTCGCGTCCCATAGATGAGCGTTGATTGCCTTGGATACAGCCTCTCCTTCGCCATTCCAGCGCTTTGATGTAGCGGCTTCACCGAGGTAACTGGCCTACGATGCAGCGTTCTGTAGTGCGTACACGTACAATGCGTTGTAGTATGTTACTTGTCCAGTTCGTGGGAGGAAGGCATAGTCGCCATATCCTTCAGTAACACCCGAGCCCTTTGACAGCAGTTCACTGCTACTGTTCGTTACTGATGGGTAGAAACTGTCTAGCACCTTGACGAGGTTGGGCCAGTATGTCTTTGCATAGTCGGTGTCTCCAGTATACAGCACATACTCCCAGCTACTGACCACCCACCATAGCGGGTAGTCGAAGAGAGGCAGGGTGTAGTTCGAGATGCTCGCTGGTGGAATCCATCCATCAGCTCTTTGATGCTCCGCTAGATCTGCAAGGACATTCTTTGCTGCATGGCTTGCCTGAAGATGCGTCAAGTATGTAGTACGACCGGGCACTGCAACGTCTCCTACGTAAGGATCTCGATCTCTCTTCGCCCCGTCCTGCAAGACTAGTTTTCCGTCCAGACCTGGCGAGTTGGCGTCCCGAGGATCGGTGGTGTTCGGAGTGAACGTGGCAATGCACATCTCATTGGTATACGCCGCTCCATACCAGTACTGGGTCAATTGCTCGTCTGAACACTCGAAGTTTCCAGTGTACGTGTCAGGTATGCCAAGGAAGGCGTACCATTCGACGTTTACTGATGAGATCTCGACGGTGCCGTTCGCCTGCGTATAAGGTGAATCGCTGGCCAACGCATCGAGCGCGATCCGCATATACCTGAAGCCGTGGAGTCCATCGGCACATACTTTGATCCCGTCGTACGGACAGCCATGTGTATCGGTCCAGGTAGACGCCGTCGAGGACACTGCTATTTAGTCCGTTCCCGGCGTGATCGCGTCGCCGTTGTCCGAACGTGTGAAGTCTGATACGTTCCGTAGATACTCTGTCGTCTCAGAGAAGGTGAGACGAATGCCAGGGTGATTGTCCGACGCGCCTGCGAAGTGCAACCTGACAAAGCCAACGAGATTCCGGCCGAAGTCGAGAGTAATGGATGCAACCGCATCCGCAGTTGACGGTCGCTTGAGTGTCGCCACACCGTCCTTGGTGATCAATGCGTCAGCGTTCGAGACGTCTCCATGGGTATGAAGGACAGCTGCTGGAGAAATGACCTTGGAAGTTGGGCCGCGAACATATTGATGCCATGGTTGGTGCTGTGATCCGGCTCCGCTCGCTACAAATTGTAGGATCAGCAGCAACAGCTGACGAAATAACATGTTTTCGACAGTTTGACAATGCCCAACCACAAATGATCTCGTGCCGCCTTTATATGTTCGATGACAAACCTGGGAGCGATCTGCGTTGGGGCCGATGGAGGTGGCGCAGCTGTTGCAGATCTGACGCTGGAACGATATTTTCGGTGCAATGCCTACCGATGCTGTATGGTAGTGTGGTGTACGGTCGTAACGAGATGACCAGACCTACGTGTAGAGCTGTTGAGATATGGCATTGGGTTAGGACTCAGGGTCGCGAGACATGAGCCTGTTCGCTAGTCTGCTTCTTCAAACCCTACTGTCGCATGGTTCGAAAAATTCGACCTTCAGTAGTGGATTCTGCGATGTCCTTCGTGGCGGATATTAAAGTCTCGCACAATAGTACTGTTCTCGGTGAGAGCACGCTCGTCACTCGTCATCGTGCGACCGGTGGTACTCGAGCACAATATTGTCGATGCAAAATGGGACGGAGTTGCCATCTTCATCTTCTCCTTTGAACTCGATCAAGTTCACCTTTTCGCCCCAATTCGCGATATAGGCGTTGGGCTGTAGCTCCCATGGGTCGAAGTGGCCATCCTCACCATAGAAGCCCAGGTAAATTTCTTGAACATTCTCAGCTACGCCATCTTTGAGGCTCCAAGCGTTCCTGCAAGTGATTGGTAAGTCGCGACCTGTGAAAGAACGAACTTGAAGCTTACAAAGTCCCAGTCACCCACGAACTTGAGCCGTTGAGTGATAACGGCTTGATCCCGACGCTGATGAAGTCGAAGTAGTTCGAAACGTTGAGACCGGCGAGCGCAGTCTCATTCGCCTTGAAGATGAAAGGTGCGTCGTGCTCATTAGGCATTAGGAGCAGTGCATTAGAGCCGGCCACAGCACAATCGACATCGGTTTTGTTCAAGAGTCCTTTAGCTGCTGCCGACTTTGGCTAAGCACAGTAGAGTAACGGGTTAACAGTGTCTCTGGGACAAGAGTCGAACCCATAGGTGATGTACCTCGAATATCTTGTAGCCGTCGAAGTCTAGATAGCCATAGCTTTCCAGTGGCTCGATCTGCCCATCCTTCAAGTCGACAGCATCAAACTTTGTACAGTTAGCGACTGCTCCAGAAACCGGTAGTAAGCTGCACATACCGTTGTGGTGACCCTGAGAATGTACTCCTCGCTGTCGAGTACCTCAATGGCACTCGGGGAAAGCAGCGCCTGCTGGTTTTCAACTGGGGCTGAGATGACTCTTTGGGCCAAGCATCCGAGCCATATAAGTGATCTAAGCATCGCCATCATGGTTCCTCGACAACTCATTTGTCGGGGAGATAGAAGTCTAGTTGAATTGAAAGAACGACAACGTACGGAGGTAGTTGGTCAAGGGTTGTTGCCTGGGGCTGCAGGCTTCCCCACTCTTGCATCCCGTCTGTGCCTCACCGAGGATCGGCGCCTCGTACGTCGGCCACGATGGATGAAGTTAGCAGTAACAGAACTTGCCATGTTGTCCAAAAAGTGTTACTGATTGGTTGTGCTGACAACATGTCCTCAAATATCAAATCCCATAACAAAAGTAGATGCCAGGGACGTGGTAGAAGAAGTTACAGCTTCGCTACTGCAGGATCTTGCTCGCTATGCTTGAGTAATGGCTGTAACGGGTCTTTGATTTCCTTTGGAATCCCATCCTTGAGTGTCTTGTTGGACGCCTTGTCGACCCATATTTGGGTGAAGCCGCCGACCGCCTTGACCTGCTCACTGCCTTCCTGGAAGATCCCGACCTCATATAAAATCGAACTCTTCCCCATCTTGACGACACGCAATCCAACATCGAGCAGTCCAGGATACTGGGCCGAGCCAAAGTAGTCGCAATACGTGCTCCCTACCAGTCCGATCGACTTCCAGCCTGATGTGCTGTAGCCAGCGTACTGCATCAGGTACGAGTTTATGATGCTATCAATGAGTACGCCATATACAGGGTTGTTGAGATGATGGAACATATCGTTGTCGCTCCTGTGCATCGCGATCAGTGCTCAGAACGTTTGTCAGGTCCAGAGATAGAGATACCATCGTGTCCTATAATCTTCAACATAAGCGTAGTCGTGCCTCGTTCGTTGTCGCTTGGCCGCGAGGTCCAGCCCCAGTGGTTTCGACATCTCGGATTCGTCGAACTGATCAGTGGAGCTGCGCGTTTTGTTGGATGCTCGTGCTGTCCTGATCCCAAATGCACACTTGCACCTAACAGTCGAATGCGATTGCCTCGGCAAACGAATGGATCCAAGCATGTAAGCTCGGTGAGTACGGCGGACTAAGTCGACCCAAAAGGACATAGAATTTAAAGTGAATGTAATTAGCTCTATAACGTCAGGATTATATGCTATAAGTTACCGGCGTGATACTAGATTAAAAGAAGTAGTAGAGTGTCTATTATATAGCGATAACTCGTATCTATTCTATAAGAGGTAGCTATATACGTCGTCGTAATCTATACGTTTAAGTTAAGATAGAACTCGAATACTACCTCTTCTTTTTCCTATT
>JAABUL010006643.1_pt1 | contig 13150 bp, 14 predicted proteins | sample 5559151 | NCBI WGS metagenome assembly JAABUL01 (sample SAMN10711876, study PRJNA513368) | rock metagenome | isolation source: Antarctica rocks | place: Antarctica: Victoria Land, Pudding Butte sud | reverse complement strand
CAATTCCATGCGACGTCATCCTACTGCAGCGCTGCCGCGCCCCTTCTCCAGGTGCGGATCCTGTACAACTGCGCCATGCGCTGCTTCTCCAAGCCCAAACTGTCCAGCTTCACGCTGAGCGGCTTGGTCTTGAGGACGCCATCAGCTCCCTCGCGCCTGGTCAGGCAGCTTTCTGTTTGGACGCTGCACCAACATGTCCTGTGGAACTTGCTCTGCTGCTCCGCGCCTTCAGGTGCGCTCTCTGATCATTTGCCGAAAGGGTCAACACCGCCATACCGTGCCTTGCGCTGCGCTGCTTCCATCTCACCCACGCCATTCCCCAGGTGCGCTCCCTTTTCGTTTCAGGGCAGTTTCGTCTGGAACGCAGTGCCCTGCACCCTGTTTCGTTACGCTTTATCTGGTGCATGTAGCTCCCAGACGGCCCTCCCCAAGTCCGTAGGGCTGCTTCGCTTCAGCACTTATGCCGGGAGCTGCGGCATCCTTCGTTCTCTTGTCCAGTCAACATACATGCGAGGCCCCAGCTGGTATACAGACTGGGGCCAGAATTTCCCAAGCTGCTCCGCCGCATGGTTGCGAGGCACTCGCTTGTTCCATGCACTGGCCAGGCGCGGCTGGTGGGCCGCAAGAACATCCGCTCGCCCGCCGCCCAGCTCTTTTTCGCGGCTGCGGCGCTGGTGTTCAAGGGCGTGGGCACCCCGCAGCCCGACGCCGGCCCCTGGGACGGAGCGGCCGCTAACGACCTGCTGCTGGGTGTGGCTTTGCGCTTTCTTCCCTCCTTTTGCAATGCGCATTGCTGGCCTGCATGCGTGAACCTGCCAGCTGTCGTGCTGTGCGCTGCACAGTCATTGCGCAGCTGAGGGCAGCGCTGCAGGCTGCAGCGTGCCGGTGCGCTGTTCTTTGGGCCGACATCACTCGCTAACGAAGAAAATTTTGTTTGCGGGCTCACAGCATGTCGCAGCGTAATTGGGACCTCAGAGCGCCGAATCTTCACTCAGGGCGGACATGTACTACCTTTTAAATGCAGGCAGTGCATGGCGGCGGAGTTGGGCACGGGCCCGGAGCTTGGGCTTGAAGCCGGTCTGCTGCTCATGTCTTTACGAATATCAAAGTGCACAAGCGCTGAGCTACACTAGCATGTTCTGTGCGCAGGCAACAAGTTCCGGAAGGGCGAGGGCGACGACTATGCCGGCAACCCGCTCTTCCGCTGCTACCTATGCCAAGGCGTGAAGCTGCCGCTGCTAGACGGCGGCCAGGACGCGTCGTCAGAGGACCATATCACGCACCTGACCTCCGCGCAGGTGGCGCTGGGCGACGTTGTGGTGCGTCAGCCTAAATTTCGTCTTTGCAGCAACCCTGATGCCCTTCCATCAGCACATCACCCACGACGCCGCCGCCTGCGCCGGAGGTGCCTCAACCCCTGGCCGTGCCAGCATGACTATCGTTGCTGATGTGCAAGACCTGCGCTGCGAGCGTTGCTAAGCCAGCGCCATTTTGTGTGCTGTCTTCGGCTCAACTCGCCTTGCCAGATGCCAGCCGCCGCACTGCGGTGTCCTGCATTGATGTTGTGCGTCTGGCAGCCAGGGCGCCGATTGAAGGAGCGGTGATGCATATGCATTTTGTGCTCGTCCGTTAACATACTTGCGCGCCTGCTGCTGCAGGCGCAGCTGTGGCTGCAGGGGGAGCAAGGAGTTCCCATCGACGGCTCTTCCCGGGAGCAGGTGCGGCTGGCCTACGAACGAATCATCAGCGACCTCAACGCGCCGACATTCGACAGCCGTCACCTGAGTTTCAAGACGCGCGACGCCGTGCCAGCGCCCGCGTCGGAGGGGGGCTCCAACTAGCTGCAGCCCAGCAACAGCGGCAGGAGATGTGTCAGCTGCAGCGGCGGCTCAGCCGCCTGACAGCTTCCGGCGCCGAGCCTTGGCCGCCGGCCTTGGCGGCGCAGCCGGCGCCGAGCGCCATGTGCCGGCGCCGCTGCCGGCAGCGCGTGTTAGATTTTAGATTAGAACTCGGTCGACAGCAATGTTTTTGAGCAACAGCAGCGTCACGTAGGCAGGCTACATGAACTGTGCGGCTGCGGTTTGGCGCCGCTTGGCGACCTCGGGCCACATTGGCTCGAGGCGACGAACACTGGGTGCTTTCTTGTTTTCGACGGGCTCGGGGAATCCAGAAACTGTGTCAGAGCCGAGTTCAGTGTAGGTAGGCAGCTTCACACTTGGCACCCATACCGACGGGTGGCGCCAAGATGCTTGTGTGTGTGCTGCCGCCCATTGGGAGGTGGCGGTGTTTTGTGCAGCGGGCTTTTGGTGGTGCTGCAGACGTGTGGCGGTGCGGCATGAGACTATGAATGTGCTTGTAACATCGAGAAGACGTGCGCTGCCTGCTGTCGCTCTAGCACCCACGGCCATCCTTCCGCAACATCTGCACACAGCCACCAGCCCGTCATGCTACGCTGGCCGCCGGCACCCGCCACCCTGACGCCTTAGCGGTCACACTGACGCCTGCTAAAGGCGACATACACTGTCATGCTATGCTCCAGGCGCCAGTGCACGTTTGGAACCCCTCGGCCGCCACAAAGCGGCTTCTGCCCCTTGGCACCAGCAGCACGCCAGCACGTGCCGGCGTCGGCAGAGGTGCAGCCGGCGCAATTCAGCTCCAGACGCCGGCTCAACTCTGAACGTCGCCTTATGGAAGCTTCACGACACTATCAGATGGCGGGCGCCGCCGCTGACGCGAGCTGACGCGTTCTGACGCCTGCGTCACGGGTCGCCAGCCCGACGTCTGCGGCAGGTTGCAAGCGGGCGCCGATGGCAGCACCTGACGCTGATCAGCCGTTCACGCCTTCTGATGCCTCGCAGATGATCATGTCCCAGCTGCGACTGCGGGCGTGCGCGGAGCGTGACGCTGTGCCGATGCACCTGGCAGGTGACGTCAACTGATCTCCACGTGTGATTTACAGCGAGTGGCGGTCAGAGTCAGGCGGTGCCATCTGACGACGTTGAGAATCGATCATCATGTCACATACACGAAGCATCACCGCCTTGTGACAGCCACGATTGTCCGACCGGGCAGGCCGTCACTCGTGCGCCGCCCGGCGCGCCGCCGCCTGCATGCCGCTCGGCGCCGCTGGTCAGCCGCGCACCCACCCGCCCTGCGGCGCCCAAGTTCTCAAGATCCATCGCCTGACGGAGCCGAGCCGATTGACGCCCTGTGCCAGTCAGCCAGACACGGATACGTACAATGGAGCCTTCAATCCTTACAGGCCAACTTCCAATGGCTAAACGGCTCAGCCTAATGCCAGCAGTTCAGCAAAAGAGACTTCCACAGTGGAATGTGTGATCATCCTTAAATAATAGATTGTGAAATTGTCGGGATACAACTCCCCGATTCTCTGAGCCTCCTTCCACCTTCCAAATATGTGCTCCGCGAACATCGATTTCGAGGCACGCATTGGTTTTCTCACCAAAAACGGCTTCTTCCACCAAGTAGGCTTCCAGCTGGCTCAGTTGGTATGCTACAACTAGGATAGAACGAAGATCCAGTCAAGATCCCGCCAGATGTTGACGCCATGTTTATTGAAATAGCGTGCTCGCCGCTAGCGCTGTAATACCTCTGGCGACCGCCACCTCCGCCAATCCAATGCCAATGCACTTATGGCGTCAGGGACCGCTCCAAAACACCGGATGCGCAAGGTTCTGCAGATTGCTTGAGATGACTCGCCCTTGTTCCCGCCGTGTGCTGCACCATCCTGGCTGGACTGCCATAGGAAAGGCGCCGTGCTGCCCGGAGCATTCGGAGGGTGCTCAGACCTCAAGGGTCGTGACAGGCAGCCCCAGGGCATCTGTCACGCAACTGCCAGACTTTTCGCCATTGCCCTTTGCTTCCTGCTTGCCAGGAACGACCACAATTCCATGGCAAACTATACCATGCAGCGGCACCGTCTCCGGATCTGTGTCGGTGCCAGAGCCGCCAGCCTTGCCTGCGGAAGCTCCCTCCACTGCCACTGCCGCCACTTTGTTGTCCTCGAGCAGCGCTGATTGCTCCGGGCGGGACAGCGGCGTCACAGACAGAAGGTGGGCAAGAGCGATGATTGCACTGCTTCTGCGCGCCTGTGTGCGCCCATTCTTCAAGCCTGCAAGACATCCCAAAAAAAACATTTTCCAGGAGCCTGAATGGCAGTCAATCTGCAGCCCGCTTTTGCCACCTCTTAGAGTGCGAACATGTCACTCCTTATGTGCCATGCGTCGTCTTCAAGGACGTGTGCGACAGCATTGATTGACATCGAGGTAGTGTTCCGCTGAAGCTTACCCGTGCGGCTGAGTTTGACCTCCACGGAGTCGACGCTCAGCTCCGACCCACGGGATACAACGCCAGAGCACCCATCGGTTTCGATTGTGTCTGTGACAAGCGGGTACACAGCTGCTGCCGCCAGCAGCGACACAGTCAGGCTGCAACCCGGGTTTCGCAGGTGTAACGCCAGCTGCTCAGACGAGTGGTAAAGAATATCAAGCGCTGCGCCAATATCTTTGTGCAAGCCACTCCACCTGCGTCAGTCATTGATGCACAGTCCATCAGGACAAATGCCATACTGTTGCATTGTCAGGAGATTCCAGCTGAAAATAAGCACATTTCATCAAGCACAACGGGAGTTCGAGGGATGGCAAGTATTGCGCCAGCCGTGCCCGCACCAGTCGGAGGTGCCCTTACTGTGCTTCCTGTCCTTCAGATTCTTTGCAGCGTTATGTAACGTGAAGCACGCGACGCGGTGCTCCCGCCAGAGCTGCGTGCCGGCAGTTTATGCTCAGGATCCATGCGCTCTCGAGAAATCAGCAAGAAGAACGGCCTGTCGACTTCTGCGGCCGCGCATAATACGTGTGAATGTGCAGGCACTGTGATGGCTGCAAAGATGTATCCTGTTTGCGCGCTTGGCATTGTAAGAAGTGACCTACGTTGCAGAGCTCGGACAGCTTCTCCTTTTCCGCAGCACTGCCCAGCACCTCAGCGAGCGGCAGCATTGTCAGGCATTGTGTCACTGCCCGCAGCGCTTCCTCGAACTTGATGTGCTGTGCGGAAACAAGCCCCCGCAGGCCGCCAAATTCGCTGCTCAGACGCAGCAGGAAGCGCTCTATCAGTAGCGCAAAGAAAGCCTGCGCACACATGGCCGCCTTTATGTGGAACGGTTGACACCAGCATGATGATGGCACCGAGCTCTGCAGTATGCAGCCATCGTTGTTGAGCACGGTCGCCGCATTGAACCAACATTTGAGCAGGTTTGCGCTGCAACGCTGTGGCCTGGGGCTCTGTTCCAGATTCATGAAGGTCATTGCAAACGCTCACCAGGGATGCCAGATTCTGTGCCAGTGTTTTTTGCATGTTCTCAGCCGCCACGTCAGCAGCGACGCCTCGCAGCAGCGACGGCCGCCGTATCACAGCAACGATGCTGGCGACATTTACGAGAACGGCAGGCTCTGCTGTCTGTGGCCCAAGGCACCACGCAAGTGGCTGCCTGCAGCAGACCTCCCAGACATGTCCCATCTTTTGGTCGGTGCGTTCGCACTTAGCCTGCATCCAAATGGACGTATTCACCCTTGATGCGGCGCATCAGAGTTCGCAGGCTTCTTGCAACATCTGAAACGACCATCGCAACGTGAACAGCGCCACAATGTGCGTTGTGCAACCTCAGATAGCGTCTCGATGTAACGACAGCGTCAATGCCGCAAAATAATACCGCACCTGCAGCGTTTTGATGGCCTCACTAGTGCTGTCCGTGCTGACGAGAGACCCGGAACTCAGCGCCCTTGTCGAGGCCTCTTCTGGTGCATCTGCATGTACTGATGGTGCATGTTTGCCGCTGCCGCCGTACTGCGGCTGCTGGCCGGCGCTGCAAAGTTGCAGGTTTGCAGCAGCACAATTCCGCAGCTCGTCTGACTTGAAACGTGCGTTGCTGCGGATGCAGACGGCGGATGACCTGCGCTGCAGTCTCGAGACTGAGCTCAGGAGCCTCGACATGGTTGCCCGAGTCTGAGTGTTCGAAGCTCGGCGGATTCGATCTGATCCGATATGACTGGTGCACCAGTCTCAAATGCAAGTTTGCGGATCTCCTCCAAGGCCTCTAGAGGCCTTGGAGGATGCCAGCATCAGATCTGATGCTGGCAGTCCTTTGTGTGCACTCGGTTGGGGGCTACACATCAGGGTAGCGAGTGAGCGACAGCGAATATTATATTATATACATGTACAGGAGGAGGAAGAATGATTGTATCTATATACACATATACAAGCCGTAGCTTGCAGGTGTCGTCAGTGCCCTCGGGGGTAGCAGGGTCCCGATTGTGATAAATCGACGTTTCCGCTGGTTTTACCGTCAAGATCCTGTGGTTTGAGCTTCTGAAAGACACATCGCAGCGTGAAATCAATATGTGCAGCAGCAGCATCAACGCTGCCGGCCTGTCACCGTCGCAGGGAGTATAGCCGTGCAGCTGCAGCTCATCGCAGCCAGTTAAGCAGCACGTGCACGTGGCCTTGCATCCGACGACGATGGAGCTGCATATATACAACTGGCAGCCCTGCTCGTCATCGCTGATGCTGGTCATCGCGCGATGACCAGCCTCTGCACAAGAAGGCGTGCATCAGCAACGTGGACGACGACCCGGAGCCCCCACCACCAACGGCCTGGTCAACTGCATGGCCCAGAAGAAGGGGTGACCTGTCCTCCAAGATCTCTGGTCTGGCACGGGACTTCCAAGTCATGTCCACCACCGTGACGACAAGAGGTCCGCAGCAGATGCGGACCTTGTCCTCCAACAGTCCGCATCTGCTGCGCCTCCTTCCACCTGCCTGAGTTCGCCCACCACATTGCTTGGTCACAGCCGTGCTTGGGCCATTTGCAGGGCGGGTGGGTGGGAAAACTTCAAGCGAAGCCTTTCCGCCACTGAACAGCACGAGCTGATGCCAGCGGCGTGCACAGGATTGCCGCACGCTGTGCCCAGCGGTGGGCCTGACTTGCGCGCGCAATCCAGCCCGTTCTACATCACATTAGCTACCCCAGGGGCCATTATTATTTCAGCAATCGCCACCAGGTGGCAGCCCGCTGCCGCCAAATGCCTATTGCAGAATACAAGCTTGTGAAATTTGTTTATTTTCGATTTGTCCAATGAGCGAGGTCCAACCAAGTTCAATACCAGCTTATGAACTTGGTTGGACCTCGCTCGCTTGGACGCAAGCACTATGCCAACGAGGAGGCTGGATCTGGTCCTATTTTTCGGTCACAAATGGTCTCAAATGGTCTCAAATCCGCAGTCTCTTTTGCTGAACTGCTGGGCATGAGGCTGAGCTGTTTAGCAATTAGAAGTTGGCCTGTAAGGATTGAAGGCTCCATTGTAGGAACCTAAACCTCACCCAACATTCACAGTGCCCAACACTGCACGCTGACACTTGTTTCTGCGCGGCCGCAGGTGCAGCCGGCGCAGCAGCTCCATGCAGTGCCTGATGGCGCTGCTACACTGGCTGCTCCAGCGGTATTCGAAGTTTTTCACTTGTTATTTCCTGTCTTGCTACGTGTTTTCGTTGCCACCTGCAGTGACGATGTCGTCCTGCTCTCTGCAGGCATGCGACGGCATCGATGACACTGCAGCTGCCTTTGCAGCATTGTGTGAGCCACAGCACCTTCGAGGACAGCTCGCTCTGGCTCGGCGGCCAGTCTCTGCGGAGGCGACCGCTGCCTGCCAGTCCGTCAGCCTGCAGGCGGCACAGCAGACATTCACAGCAGGCCTGGAGGCGGCGGCTGCTTTCATGGCGCAAGCTGTGCAGCCTGCCACCGCTGCAGCTCGGGAACGGCATGCTGCAGAGCTGTAGCAGTGGCTCGTTTCTCATCACTGCAGCCTGACCACCTGTTCGCCGGAGTTGCTGCTGGCCTACGTGACCATGCACTGGCTGCCGAAGCACACGGGCTCGGAGCTCTCGACAGGTGAGCGCGTCGCTGCGCCCTCGTCTCTGGCCAACATGCTGTCGCACCTCAGCTCGCACTTCGAGCACATTGAGGGGCGGAATGGCGCCCACCAGCTGCTGAATGGCGTGCAGCACGGCAACCCTGTGCGCAGCAGCTGCATCGCCGAATTACGTCAAGGCTACTGCAATGCCATGCGTAACAAAGGCGTTTGCCAAGGCGCTGCCGTGCCAGTCTGCTTCGAGCAAGTGAGTCAGATGCTGGCGGCACTGGCGTCTGCGCTGCGAGATTCTGAGCCCGGTACACTGCTGGCGGCGCTGCTTGCCAGAGACGGCTTTCTGGTGAGCCTGCTGTGGCATACCGCACTCAGAGGCGATAATGCTGCCCGCCTGAGGGATGTGGACTTCATCACTCCTGCTGGCGAGCCTGCCTGCTCTCAGCTGTGGTCTGCAGGCCGCAGTGGCGGCGAGCTGGAGCCTGATCGGCTGTACTTCTTCAGACCCGATGGCACAAAGTCGCAGCGGGCAGCCAACATCGGCCGTGTGCCCATTAAGGTGCTCTTTGAATGCGACCAGGAGCTGTGCTGTGCATGGTGGCTGCAGCAGTGGGGCCTGGAGTATGCAGCATTTGCCACGCAGCCGCTGCAGGGTTTTTTAACCCGACCGCTGCAACGCAATCGTCTTGCTTTTGCTGACAAGCCAATGTCCAGCTCCAGCATCAACCAAATGCTGAAGACCAGGCAACAGCAATTCAACATCGGCGGCGAGCTGACACCTCACGGCTTCAGAAGGGGCCGCCTGCAGCAGATGGCAAGCATCGGGGTCAGCGTGGCCGACATCACGCAGCACGCTCTGAACAAGACCGAATCCATCATCAAGCAGCGGTACCTGAATCTGGATGCACACCGCAACAACCTAAAGCGAGCTCGCCATTGAGGTACGCTTGCTGCACACAGGCTGTCCTCTTGCAACTGCTTGATGCTATGCACATCGCAGTGCTGCCGTCGAACTTGCACAATTCTAGGCCCGAAGGTTGGAATCTTAGCACGAATGTTGTCTGACACCAGTCTGTTCCTCATGTCAGAGCTTCGAGCACCCTGCTGCGGCGGCGTCATGGGAGAGAAGTTGAACATTCCATCCACCGTGGCTTGCTGGGCCATTGATCAAAGGCCTCATGAGACATGCATCATGCCATTCAATCATCCATTTACTATGCTTGATGGATGTAGTAACTGTAAGATACTCGAGTGTCTCCCTCGTCAGTGTTATGCTGCAATCATGTTGCCCACACCTTGCCCGCTAGGGTAGAGAGCATCATGCATCTACTGCATGTGCAGCTGTAGCTGTTTGTTGATATATAGGCCATGGCCATGCCTGCCATCGATTATCTGCATCAGATAGCAGGGCCTGCCTATACATCTTTCTTCAGTTACCAATCACAAGACATGCCCCAGATCGCCTTCACATCCAGAGAGTAGATTCTTCTGCGTGTATAGCGGCAGCCTGGCCTGCTTGTGCAGCTGCTTTATAAACGACCTGCAGGCCATAATTCCCATAAGTTATCCGCACCAGAAAGCACCTGTCTGTGCAGTGCACTAGTGGTGCATGACCACTAGTGGTCATGCCTCTCTGTGCAGTGCACTAGTGGTGCATGACCACTAGTGGTCATGCCTGCGCAGCGGTCTTGATCCACTGCATGCCATGCCTGGCATCAGTCATTATCTGCCGTCATATTCCTGCACTAAACCGCGGGCATGTGTAGCTTTCTCTGATCTGCAGGCCATGCCTGCGTTCATTCATATACACCGGATAGCAGCTCCTAAATGTGCCACTCTCTACTGAAGTGCGGGTTACTGCCAGCATACGATATGATATGTCTGCTCCTGATAGGAGGCCCAGCCAGTGCAGCTCATCTTACTTACTGATCCGCAGACCATGCTTGCCGTTACTCATTTGCACTAGACGGCATGTCTTCCCTGTACGTGCAGCAGATATTTTCTACCGAGCTGCAGGCCATCATGCCTGCCATCATTCATCACACCAGAGAGTGAATTCTTGCATCACAACCTTGCACCGATTGCACAGGCCTCCCTTGCCACAATTGCCACAGCGACTACAGCATCAAGCACAGACATTCCAGCCTGCGAGCCCAGCCTGGCTTCAGGATGAGCCAGCTAAGCGCCCAAATAATATATAGCTTGCAGCCTGCAGCTCCAGGCCAAGCGTTCTCACTCATATATATATGTATATATATGTATATATATATATATAGCTTGCAGCCTGCGGCTCCAGGCCAATTCAATAACTCACTTACCATGGTGGATGTAGCATTTGCTGTAAGCTAACCGAGTGACACTCCCGTCAGTGTCATGCCGCAATTGTGTTGCTGATGCTCACACCTTGTTTGTGCATAGTAGTCCTAGTAGGGACGGAGAATTAGACATCTTCCGCACGTGCAGCTGCCTGCCATCTTTCATCTGCATTAAATAGCAGGGCCTAACTATCATAGTTAGGCAGTGCATAGTTAGGCATAGTTAGGCATAGTTAGGCAGCGCATAGTATGCAGCCTCTTTGTTAACCGACAATGTTCCACATGTTCCACATGTTCCACATCTTCCACATCTTCCACATGTTCCACATGTTCCACATCTTCCACATCTTCCACATCTTCCACATGCGCAGCACCAAAAGCGCTCGCATACATATACAGCTTGCCGCCCACGCGGGCCAAGCGCTCGCATACATCTACAGCTTGCAGCCCACGCGGACCCAAGCGCTCGCACACACATACAGCTTGCAGCCCACGCGGGCCAAGCGCTCGCATACACATACAGCTTGCAGCCCACGCGGGCCAAGCGTTCACATACACATACAGCTTGCAGCCCACGCGGGCCAAGCGCTCACATACACCCACAGCTTGCAGCCGACGCGGGCCAAGCGCTTCAGAGTGAAGGGAGCTGAGCGAGAGATCCGGATTAGCTCACCCTGCCCGCTGCGCTGAATGCCGAAAGGTGTCGTTGATGCTTGCTGAAGCAGACGACTTGCTTGCAGTCGACCTGGTGATGCCCTGCGCCACTGCCAGCACGTTGCATCAGCTTATTGCTCGTCAAAAAACTGCTTCATCCTGCAGAGCAAGCGTTTGGGTCGTCCAATGATGCCACGTGTCAGGCAGTGCTGCCCTGGGACCAAGGCAGCAGTTTTGTGGACACGAGGCCAGCAGAACCGCCAGAGATCCGAGTCCAGAGGCTGCAGCCGCGTGGTGTTGCCGTCCCGCGGAGTGCAGGCCAGGAACGGCAACCTGCTGGGCGGTCAGCGGGAACGGGACCGTTCGCGGCGGCCGCCAGCTGTGGGCCTTGCTGCTGGCCCGTCCCTCCCGCCGTGCTGAGGTTCCACGATGCCGACGAGCTGTTCGCCGGGCGCCAGCTTCAGCAGCGGTGCGGCCGTCCTGCCTGTTGTTGCTCCGAAGTTGACGTTGCGGGCTAACGCGGCCGTACACCTTGTCGCCCCTGCCGATGGCTATCTGCTGCTGGCCGCCTGCGTCTGCAGAGCCAGCAGCCTCCTCGCCAGTCGTTGGGCTGGCGTTTCCGGCCGCGATGCGGCACCGCCTGTTGTCTGCCATAGCCACTGGCGCTGGCAGCGCCAGCAGCGTGCACACGCTGGGAAAAGCTTTGAAAGCCTCTCCGCTGCCAAACAGCTCAGACGGTTGCCAGCAGCGTGTGCGACGCTGCTCGCACAGCTGTGCCGCGCTTGCTGTGACTTTCCGCGCGCGATGTTAATGTTCTCCTGCGACGTATGCCCTGATTAGGCACCACTTGGCATTTCAGCAATGCTCGCAAGCCAAATGCAGTGGGTAGTGTAGATGGTACCGGCCAGATGCTTACACGACTTCCTGACGAGCGCAAACAACCAGAAAGACCTCGATGTAGGTCAAACATGAGCGTTTTGATGGCGATAGTCGACACCGCCAAAGTTAGTCATCATGGAAAGTTTAACAATCTAAATTTTCCATAACGAGAACAAGGGGGATGAAGATCATCCCCCTTGACGAGAAAACATTGTATGACTATTCACATGCTGGCATAGGGTTTTGGTGAGCTCTGGGAGAGAGTGATGTTACACTTTATTCACGCCTGACGCCCTTTTAGGCGCAGACGGCGTCAAACATGACGATGTTACACTGGATACTGACGATGTTTTTAGAACCTCTGACCACAGGCCAATCCTGCTACAATTCAAGTATGGCGACGTCTTTGCTAGCCCCCCGACGCAGCCGCCACGCAGACCGCCGCCCAGGCCGGCTTTGAAGAAAGCACTCACCGCGGACCAGATGCAACACTGGAAGGAAGCGATGGTGTCCCGCTCCGGCCCGAGCGCGTCGCGCGCCGCGGAATGGTTTGCCCGCCTTTCGAACACCGGCGCACCTCTCGAGGAAGACGACTTCACCACATGCGCTGCAGAGGTGACCGAGCTCATCGTTCAGCATGGCATAGAGGAAGCCAAGGCATGTGGTGCAGAGTTCCACGAACCCGCCCCTGCGGGGGATCCACAACACGATGCTAAAAAAAGTCGGCGCCCGGTGCACATGTCGCGCTCTCAGAAGCGGCGCTATGACGCTGCATTTGCCAACCTGCGCCTGTGCAGAGCATATCACAGGTTGCTGACTAAATGCATCATTGGCGAGCTCTCTGCGTCTGACCTGGCGGAGCACCCTAAAGCAGGAGAATACGCTGCCCAGTTCTCGAAGTGGCGGCCGCCTCTTATATGGGCGGCTGCTCCAGCTCACGCCCTCGCCGCTCAGGACACAGCAAAACAGGTGACGGCTGAGCTGGACAAGGCGAGGACCAAGATGAACGTCATCCTTAGTGACCAGCGTGCCAGGCAGGACGAGCTCAACTTGAGCTCGTTGGCAACCACAAGCAGTACATGGAGCAACGGAAGCGCTCCATCAGGAAGGCGAGCTGATAGAAGCTGAACAGCATGTCCTTGTGGCTGTTAGGCAGGTGCTTCAAGAGTTCATTGGTGAACATGTCTGACCCCGCTGCCTTGTTGTTTGCAGCCATGCGCAGGCGGGCGTCGAAGACCGACCTCGTGAGGCGGTGTGCGAGGGAGCTCTCCTTCCCACGGCGCAGCAGCTCGAACTCGTCCACCGGCGGCTCCCCTCCAAGTGGGCGCTGCCACGGGAAGTCTTCGGCAGTATGGGGCGCCACCA
>JAABUL010006641.1_pt1 | contig 13158 bp, 11 predicted proteins | sample 5559151 | NCBI WGS metagenome assembly JAABUL01 (sample SAMN10711876, study PRJNA513368) | rock metagenome | isolation source: Antarctica rocks | place: Antarctica: Victoria Land, Pudding Butte sud | reverse complement strand
GCGGGGCGGCGAAGGGGGGTGGGGAGTATGAGATGGTTTCGACGGCGGAGGATGGGGGTGCTGGGGAGGGGAGGGCGTGAGATGTATCGGGAGAATTTTTTGGGGGCGGGGCTAGGTGTTAAGATACCCACTGCATTTGAATCATTGCAGAGACTGCCAGTATGGATTTACATCATGAGTGCCCTCTATGGTGGTTCATGAATGATTCGCATGGGAGCGAATGATACCGATTCTGTTAAACATTCTGATGAAACCGAAGCCCTCCTCGTTTCCCAGGACCCGCCTCGCGAGAATGTAAATCGGTCAATTGAAGAGAATGTTTCTGAGCCTGCAAGCAATATGACCGTCCCTGAGACCCCCTTCTATGCCGATAGCACAGTCCCTGATTTCCTACAATGCACGTAGCCCAAATTCGCTGAACCAATAGTACAATCCGTCCGTTTATCGTATGCATCATCAACAAGATCATTCCAGCCCTAACTCACTTCTAGCTCTCTCGATTCATCAATTCTGCTTCCCGGTCAATCTCACAACCTTTCATAGTGTACATCTTGTAGGATAATCCTATCATGTCTTGAATGCCCGATCCAGAACCTTCAATGCTCTCATATCTTCGCCAAACCCGAGCTTGTCATTCGGGATATCTTGTGGTCCACTCTCCTTTTTCGCCGTGCCACCAGGAGTTCTTTCGCCAGATTTGTCACTTTTTGCATCCGCATTTGGGCTGTTGTTCTCTACAGAGGCGCCATTCATGATCGACCCAATACTTGGAATAGTACTTGCTTGCGAAGTGCCATTCGTATGCGAAGATGTGAGGTCTACGCTTTCTTGCATAGAGGCTCTAGGCGTTGGAGTTCGAGAATCTGTCTTGCCATGGGATTGGGCTATCAGCGGCGATGGGCCAAAAAGGCGTGGATCGATAGGGGTGGAAGACATGGTCGAGGGCTGCGTGTGTTGCATCTGTATTCTCGGGGCATTCTGTGGCACGTGCGATGAGGATGTGTGATTTTGCGATTGTTGTTGTGGCTGCTGATACTGCGGATGCTGTACCCCGTTCGCAATATTTGCCTTTCGATCATATTGTGGGGTGGGCGGTGCTAGATTGTCCGGAGGAGCTGCTGGATTCCTGTATTGATTCGCGGCATACCTGGCATCATAGGAGAAAGTAATCTGGTCAGGAGGGGCTTGTCGGTAACTATCTGCATAATGCTGCTGAGGCGTTGTAGAGGGACCGTTTCTCGCGTCATAAGCATAAGTTGTAGGTGGCCCCGCCATTGGGGGAAACCTTCGCTGGTCGTACACATTTTGAGGATCCTGGGGCTGTGAAGGAGCTTGCTGAACCGAGTGCGATTGCGAAAGAGGTGAGTGACCGTTTGTCGGAGGTGGCGGACCAGCTGGATAGTGGCCATTCGGAGGATGCGGGCCACCGGCATAGGGACCCCCGCCATACTGATAGCCATACGGAGGACCCTGAGGTTGTTGCATCGGAGGAGGTGCCCAGCCATAACCGTTGTAATGTGGAGGCCAATGGGGAGGCCCTTGTCGAGCGTATCCCGCCATTTGTGGGACAGTAGAATACGGTGCACTGATCATAGGTGATCTGGTCACTGCGGGTATGTTTTGATGCTCGTGCACCGTGGACTCTGGATACATGCCCTTCTGTGGTCGGATATGGCGCAGTTGCGGGTCGCTCGTAGGACTGGTGAGGTTTGAGGCCGCCGGGTGTGAGCGCGAGTAATAGCTGATAAGATGTAGGTGATTTCCTGAGGATGTCGTGATGCTGAATGACTGCTTCATCAACCCGTCAGGCTTGTATCGGTACCCATCTGGTCCATCTTCTCCAGCCAAATCCAGATCTGAATCACTGCCACGTGTACTGTCCGGGGTCTTTCCAGCCCTCGATACAGCAGCCAAGGGTGGTCCAAAATTATTACCACCTCTCTTACCTTCCATCTCCCTATAGGTCAGAAAGCTTCCCGAGACCCTGCTGGCGCTCCATGACTTCCCATCTGTCCATCTCCTCATGCCCGCTTCTCGTTCGTCCCAAACAAAAACGGAGCCGGACTTTATCGATTGGCGCTCCTTCTCTGATAGTCTCCTCTGCACTCGAGGTAGCAGTCCTAGGCGACATGCCTCAAACAGGATGATCGCATCAGCTGGCGTCCGGACGTGGCCGTTGTACGTCTCCATATCTGGGAGACCCCGGAGGATTTGTAGTGTCGAAGTCGCAACAGGTGAAGATCGAGCGCGTTCCAGGGACTCTCGGATACTGCGGGATGGATCGGAATCTAGGTGGGAAGTCGCATCGAGTGACCTGGGTGATGGTTTATACCTGGAATGCTCCATTAGCGTCAGACCGAAAAGACTGTCATATAACATGAGCGGGTCAAGGTCTCATGAGGAGAACAACTTTGTACAAGTGAAGGTGAAGGATAAGTGTTTAATGTGCGCAACCACCAATGATATTGGATTTCCGATATCCTCTATTCGGTTCAAACAATACAAGACAGTAGGTGTTTGATTATCTTACGGTGTGTTGTGGAAGGTTTGATAGGATGCAGCTCCAACGCTTACCTGGAAGGATTCGCCGTGGGATGGTCAGCTTGGATGTGGCGCCTTGCTATCGGCACGAATGTTGAATGCGAGTGCAGGGACCGGCAATGATTGCGACGTGCGGGCGAAGTCTGTTGTAGATGTTTGAGATAGCGCCCTCAAACAGGTGCCGTAGGACGGATCTTGGACAGGAATGGATTAGACGGTGTGCGGATGGGATGCCTGGAGCGTACGGAGCGTGACGGATTGGAGCTGAATGGAAGATAGCGCTGACAGGATTCTGGGAGTCGAAGGAAGGCGACAGGAGAGATGATGGGAGCTTGTTGATGACAGGCAATGCAGATTAATTAAATTGCCCTGTTGGCGGAAAAGGTTGCGACTTAGGCTTTTCGGTCGCAGCACCACCCGAGGCCGTTCCAAGTAAGCATGTATGTATAAAGAAATTGGATTCAAGGAGGCGAATGGGAGGCTGATACCAATTGACTTCTTAGCACGTTGGCTCACGCCTCCAGGTCGATCAATTTGTTTCCAAGAATTTGTAAGCACGCTTCCGAAGTGAGAGTGCGGAAAGCTTCCAGGCTAGAACTACGCAAGCATTGCCCCTTTCATCGATTCCCATTCCTACAGCTTTCTCTGTCAAGGGGGAGCTGCGAGGTGGTGGACCTGGTGGTGACTGGTAAAAAGAAGGCAGGGAAGGGAAGCGAAAGATTGGGGATCGCCGAGTCATGAGTGCCGAAGAGCGAAGGACGAAGGATACCCCGGAGAACAGAACTAGATGCCAAGGCAAGTTCATGACACCTTCGGCTTTAGCCTCGGATTTACTGGTGTTTGGTGCCTTTACTACTAACTAGTACACTGCGAACATCTTCCTTCGTATCTACCCCCATCAAGCATGCCATCATTCTATCCGTCTTGTCCAGATTTGGCAGCGATCATGGCCCTTTGTTTGCCACGCATGCGATGCTCCCATGCTTTCGAGCGGTCGAGCCTGCCGCCTACTTAAAGTTAAACTATGGAACCTTAATCAAGTACTTTATACGTACTAGTACTGACGCCTGATGGTGAGAGTCTAGGCCTGACGCTAGGCACACCTCCAAGACAGCGTGCGTCTCCAACTATGAGAACGTTGCATGATTGGCTTTGATCTACATAACAGTGAGTACAGTTGTGCGTGCTACTCAATTCAAATGTCAACTTGTCACGCGGCGTTCAAGCCTTGCAGTGACGCTTCATCTGGAAATGTCTGCAGCAAGACTAGCAAGGGAGTGCTTTGTAGCTTCGGCATTACCCGACAGATCCGCTACTGTAGTACTTTACTCTGCTTTTACCATCGTGCATATCAGGATGGGGGCCAAATACTACTTACATCCGGGCTTGCGAGCCTCACGAGCCGTACTCCGTACCAGGCCCATATTTACACAGTAGGTCTCGCCGTCGCACCATCATCTTGGCCGAGTCTCACACTGTTGCTATTTTTAAGAGGCCGCGCAAGCTGGAGCTGAAAATTCCTACAGTCGGACGAACGAGCAAAGACCCATATGATGTCTCACTCGATGTTGATTAAACAAGGTACTTAAGTCATACGTTTTTAGCATCGACGGATCTTGGTCCTGCGACTCGCATACCCGCACCTGGTGTCCAATCCGCAACGAGGTGCTTGAATAAAGTCTTTCTCCTCTCTCACTTTCCTGGCCCTTGTATCGTTTTTAGAGTAGCCAAGCTTCTTACCGGCGCCAATCTGCATAATGTAAGTAGCAGAACGCTCGATGCCCATAGGCGCAGGATCCGAGGAGCATGCGGGTGTCATTGCGTTAGTCTCCACACCACCATCAGCCTTGCGCGTTCCACTCTACTACCGGTCTGCGACAACGTAACGCATGTAGAGCTGCGTCTGAAACCATGACCCCTTGAAGTGGCAACCAGGAAGAGCACATCTTTCCCGTCTCACCTCGCAGCGTACCCTGAGATAGTCTCCCTGTAATAGAAATAGGACATCTCGTTCGGCATCGCCAGCGAGGCCGAGCCTATGCTCCGTAGCTGCTTGGTTACTTCATGTTCCGGATCACGGCGAAGTGGCCATTGCTTGCGACCATCGATGTCCAATGAGCAGATGATAGGCAGGATTGCTACCCTTTGATGGATGTTACAGTCGAGCTTAAGTCTGAGACTGACGACTGCGAAGTACGGCATCAACGATCAAGAATCAAGTACTGCTCTAGGTGCTAGGCTGAATGAAGACACAGACTTGCATCTTTGATTTCAAGCCCAGGTTCGCGAGGCTAGCATTCGCACCGTCCATAGTGTCGAGGCCAAGGCACGACGTCCTTGATGTTACTGATCCCAGCGAGGTAGCCCGAGAGTCTGTCGAACCCAAGGCCAAATCCACCATGGGGCACACTGCCGTAGCGGCGTAGGTCAACGTACCAATCAAGCTTGCCTGTCTCCACAGCTGGAAACATACTAGCGTTCGGCTCAGCATTGGTATCATCACCAATGGAAACTATAAGATTGGCATTCCGCATGGACTGTATTAGGTCCTGCAGGCGATGCTCACGCAAGGAACCACCGACTACTTCACACATATCAGGCAACAATAGATCAAAGCATGCCACAGTCTTGTGCGATGCCAAATCAGCAGCACTTCCGAATGACGAGGGAAGCATGTAGAATGGCTTTAGCTCCTGTGGATAGTCTGTCACGAACACCGGACCGCCCTGGCCAACCGTTCCTGCGATATACTTCTCATGCTCCAGCTGCAAACCGGTGGACCATGACGGCTCTTGCTGAAAGGTAGCTTTTGTGTATCTGACAGCATCCTGAAGTCTTTGTATCGCGTCTCGATAGGTTATACGCGGCCACGAAGACTGCGTGAGTCCATGCCAGCGTTGATCTAAAAGCTTTGAAAATTGGGTGCTCTCGGCGTTGCCAGATTTGCCGGCTCGATTAGCATGTACGAGCTCTGCCTTGATCCCCGAGTCTTGCAGTCTCACAGTCAGGGTCCTTATCATGTCCTCGACCAGGTCCATCACCTCTTGGAGATTCTCGGTGCGGATCTCGGCCTCTAGCATCCAGAATTCACTGATATGACGGGGCGTGTCACTTTTTTCCGCCCGAAACGTGGGGGAGAGTGTCCACACCTTTGAGTGCTCGTGCACAAAGGCTTCGAGGTGCAATTGAGACGAGACCGTCAGATACCTTGGGTGTCTGAAAAAATCATCGTTCGCGACGTCTAGAATCTGCTTATCACGGTTTATGTGAGTAGTCGGCGCGTGTGATAAAACCCTAAAAACCTCGCCCGCTCCTTCGCAATCAGACGATGTTATGATCGGTGGCTGTAAGCGAACGAACTCTTGACCTCGAAAGTAAGAGGCGAGGTGAAAATCGCACTCCGATCTCATTCGTGCGAGCAGCGCATTAAGTGGAGTACGCAACCTCAGATGGGGGAGGGATCGGAGGTATTCGGCGCTATGGTATTTCTTCTGTATGGGATACTTGTGCGAGGAAGATTTGTCAGCTCAGAGATCCAGTATCAAGTCCATAGATCTCAAGGCGATTGTTGCAGATCAGTGCAGAGCGGACGTCGTACCTCTGCATCCGACGCCCCTATGACCCTAACATGTTCAGCCTTCAGCTCGTGGCTCTGTTCTTTGTGTGGAGGGGCAGGTCGCCAGACGCCGGTGATCTCGATCGAAGTACCCGTGCCCAGCCTGCGAGATCAAGGTTTATGTCAGGCCTGCTCAGCTCGATGAAGGCCAGTGTCGATAGAACATACCCTTTGGCCTGTGAGGGCTCCAGCACAGCTTGCAATGATTGCACTGTGGAGCCGTCGCCCAATTCCACGAATGTGAGGTGTTTCTGGTTTCGAACAGTCCGAACAGATCCTACCACCGTAACGATATGCTGGTCATGGGTAGGAGGAGTGGCCAAGACCGCTGCTACACTTGGGCTCGATCTCCGAAGCGGAGACGAGTGGAAGCACCGAGTAGCTGCATTGCAAGATTTGATTGCATGTCTGATATGCAGCAGAGATATGCCAGATGAGCGACATATCATGGCTGTCTGCCCGATCGAGCTGCGTGCCTGACTGACGTCTGCAGCGGTTTATTTTTTTTCATGGTGTAGCTTCACCACGCAGCCAAAGCTTGGCGCTGGGGTAGTTCCGCGGCCAAGAACGAAAGAGGCTAATTCGGTTGTCAGCCTTATCATAGAATTCTTTGTGGCTTGAAAGGTACTGCAGTCTTCCATTTTCCACGCAACGACCACAATTTTGTCATGTTTGCAAATTGCGGTGCATTTTCCAGCTCGCATTAGCAGAATTTGCGGTTCTTCCCGTTTGAAAGCCACGATGGGCATGTGCCTGGATCTTTAAGCCCCTACACAGTCAGGGCGCGATTCATGCGCTCGACTACTGTTCATTGCGCGATTCAGAGTAATGTTGGTGTGCAAGACGGGATCAGATGTGGAGAGACCTTACTCGAAAGCCACAAGTGAGTCAATGGTGTCTTGTCAGATTCTCGATCAATGGACACAAATAGCTGCCTTCTCCGCCGATGCTGCAGTTAGCGGCTATCGGGATGTTCCCACCGGGGGGCCAGACTTTTGCACGGCCTCGTGCATTTGGCCCCTTCGGCAGCCAAACCCAAGACTTGAAACGCGATCTCTGGCGCATGGGCTGCATGGAATGAACGGGAATCACATTTTGGCTTCCAGCGAACTTCCAAGATGCAAGGCTAGACGCCGATCCAGACTTCTAGTGGAATCCAAATATCCTTCACACGAGATCGTGGAAGGCGGATTTGCGATCCGTTTTGCACCAGTCCATGCTCAGATCTAATACTGGCACGCTTGTTGAGGTCGGTCTCCAGTCTGCCACGGCTGATTGGACATCCTCTGTTGCCAGTGACTTCACCACGGCACTTTAGACTCTCGCTAATCTGACTTTGTTTAGTCATGTCAGATCGAGGATTCGGTCTAGGCATTCAATTGTATCATTGCCATTGGGTACGGTCTATCACTGCCCTCTACAAATGCAAACCTCCTCACCAATGACCGAAAAACTCCCTGTGCCACGGAGGATTGCGGCAGCGAATGATTATGTGGCTTTCTGTTGTTGCATATTCAATTGTGACATTTTTCCAAGCCTCGTCCCCATTCACCCATGCGCACTCTGTGCTAATGTCCAAGTGCTGTGGTCGTGGTTTGAAGGCATCCTTCAACATCCCCAGTGCCTGTCACGCTCTCAGATCAAAGTTTGGTACCACTGTAACTTGTCCATTGGCTTCCCACCTGTGCCCACGTGTAGTCTCGTTTCTTATCAGAGATGCCTCGAGCAAAATCGAAACCTTCAGATATTGCATCAGAAGCCAAGAAAACCTACACTCCCTACATTCAGTCACACTTTCCCCACTGGCCGCCTGTATCAATCTCGTACACCGATTCAACGAAGCTTCGATTGACGCCCCGATCGAACGGGGGACGCAAGCTTCGTGTGGCAGTCATTGAAGGCGATCCTGTCGATGTTGCGTTGGACTGGCATGCTGCTAATTCCAAAGACCCTGCATCCAGTAAGGTCACGAGTGTTGCCAAGGGAGGGTCTATACCAGTCGTTAGCATGGCCAATGAGAAGCGAGCCGGAGGAGACTGGGAATCTGGGCTTATAGCACCGGAGGAGTGTCTATGTCGGAGATCGAATCTTGCAAAAGTTCTTACCATACCTGGCCAGTCATCAGCACAAGTGCCGCATTATCCTATTCGTACGACTGGAGGGATATATTCCCCCAATGTGGGTCAGTAGCTCTTTCCAGATGCTTCGCGTCGATCATTCTAACACGAGCTTCCAGTGGTATTTCGATCAGGACCAGACAAAGGCTACCACATCTGGAAAGAATTCAAAGCCTTACCCATCATCTCCGTTGCACCGATACGACGTCCCAAACTTGACGAGTCCGGCGCGGATTACTCTTTCAGCCAGGAGAAGGAACTTATGAAAGAAAAGATGAGAGCTGTGCTTAGGATTGCTGCTGCTCGGCAGCACTCCGATTTATGCATTGGTGCATTCGGCGTGGGGTATGGGTTTCGAAACCCTGCAGAGCAGGTAGCAAGCATGTGGAGGGAACTTTTCTTTGGCGAGCAAGAATTTCAGGGCGCTTTTTCGAACATTGTCTTCGCCCTTGAGAGCTCATCTGGCTCTTCGAAAGGCAATTTGTCAGACCTTGAGATCTTTAGGGAAGAGTTCGATCCGTCGAACACCCACAGAACATCGTACAGATGAGAAATGCCATCTAGCCTGGCGCAATAATGCATGGCGGTCTCCAGCTGCATGGATTCATCTATAGCTTCGTTAGTCCCACACCAGATATTCTACCGAGCCAACCCGAGCGGCTTATTCTCAAAGCTAGCACAAGAACCGTCTGTTTGCCTAGTACCATACTAATGGCTAGATTTAGCCCATCGCCGATGACGCTGGCATCTTCAGCGAGTCGACGGCAGCCTGCATTGGAGGCAACGTCAATGATATGCGGAGGCCCAACATCCGTTATCAATACTCTGGGCCTGTCGCTTTAGGTGCTTGCAGACTCGGACGCGAGGCCACGCCTCCATTACTGAAGCTGCACACAATCACCAGTCCAACCCAGTCCAGTCCGAAAAGAATACGTCCACATGCCTCAAACATCGTGAATTGTGATTAAGGTTCTACCAGATCTTCAAAGCCCGGTTATCCCGACTGAGATGGAGGCACTTGGCCCCCATCAACGGTCGGCTGCTTGCATGTACGGGAGCGGGACAACGGTCAGCATGTTCCCAGGTTGCAAGGAGGACATCGGGTAAAGATCCCTGACTACCGCATCTGGCCAGTACTTGAGGCTCTTATGGAGTTATGTTGATTGGCTCCGGACGTGTTCACACTGCAGCATCATGCAGGTGATAGATTCGATCACGTGTGACGACCGTTTGAGCGACCCATATGCAAGGATAAAGCTGAGGGTAAACCCTATCCTGCCGATCGGAAAGTTCAGGCAAACGAAGTGTCCGGAAGTTGGTCTGAAACCGCGTAGCAACATTCCTATTGAAAATGGACCAGAAAGGAAGAGGTGAAGATCGAAATGTGCGCCACCCTGCATCCAGAATCAACTCAACCAAACATATCATTCTGCGTTTGCGCCTGGGCTATATCTCCAGTCAACATCACCTCGTTGTCATGAAGTGGCAGGGACAATGGCACGAGGCGGAGGCGCAGCAGCACAACCCAATATCGCTTGGACAGACGGACGTCGCTGCCAGCCTTGGGCACTGGGGAAATATATAGATTTGCAAATGTGCAACCTCTGATTGTACCACATATCTCACCTCCATCCCTAATACTACAGCCCTCAGTTATGCGCTCACTGACCTTGAAGTTCGCATTCTTAACACATGAGTATCGCCTCTTCTTAAGTATGAAAAACCTGTAAATGGCCGACCGCGCAGAGATGTCTTCCACCGATCGAGCTAGTGGCATGGACGAAAACCAATCGACGACTGACAGTAGTAGCCTTTGTCTTGTTCCTCGGTACAATTTCGTAGGCACAGCCGGACACCAGTGCTCTCGTCAGGCTTGCTTGACCATTTCGGATGAGGAGATCGAAACACAAGTTCATGACGCTAAGGCTGCGACCGCTAGAGAACTACAAGTAAACGTCACTCTTCAGTTTCACATGGACAGCAGTGTGTGGGACGTGATACAGAAAGAGGTCATGGACTGGCGCCATTCGAGCTGGACTTCTATGCATTTACCGCGTGACATGATGTGTATGCTTGCTTCTACATACCCCTTCTCACAGCAGCTCTTGAGGTATCATGCTGACGCTATTGATGTTTCCAGACTTCACTCTATACCTTCCTTCTTGGAACGCAAAGGAACCAACAGAGACCCTCGACCATGATGAACCTAGTCGGCTCATTGTTGCCAAAATGATTACTGTTCAGCTGCTGGCTAGCTGTTTCACATCACTACAGGATATCAATGCAGTGACTCTACCGTCTGCGTGGTACCGTCGTCAGCACCGGGCGAATGACAAGGGTGGAGAACGTAGGCTTATCAGCAGCCTAAGGCAGCATACGCAATCGAAGTATTCGCCAGCCTATGGACATCACGCGCGAAACAACTCCGCAGTCTCGTCGTGGCCGGACCAGGGTCGCGAATTATCTCGAGAGGACTGTCTCGCAGAGCAAGTCTCACGCAAGCGATTTTCGCGGCGGAGAGAACGCAGAGCCATGAGAGAGAGCGTTGTTGCCAAATTTCGCTCCCAAGACGAACCCTCTGAAGACGAAAGCAGACGGTATGGCCTTCTTCCCCTACGCCATCGCCGCCATAGAATATCAACGAATACGCCCATTTCCCGGCAATTCTCACCAAGTCACTACTATCCTCTTCTCGTGCCGCAAGATTCTGAGGATATAGCCTGTCAGACCAACATTTCACGACTTATACGCGGTCCTTGACGGCGAGATAATGGTGATGACGGTCATCGCTCGTCGCTTGAGCCACTCTGGTGGTCAAAACGTCATCCTATCTTTGTTCAGCCTGTGGCAGAATATGTGATGAAACAATGGGGACCTTTCAATCCCTAACTTTCAGGGAGTCCTCGACCTTTGCTTTAGGCAATGGCAACGATGGTAGTCCGGACAACCAACGCAGGGCTAGAACTTCGAGGGATCCTATACAGCTTAGCCGGCACGCTTAGGTTATGACGATGGTTAGTTTTCATTGATGAGAAATTTAGGGCTTCAGCAGATTCAGCATAGAACGCAGCTTCGGCTCCTGCCGACGTAGAGGATCAACCAACATTTCAAAGTATGCTTCCTTCGCTGACTCCCAACAAGATTGTTGTTGTCTAGCATGCATCAATGTTCGGCATCCAATTTGCCAGCCTACGAGAACAAGGAAGAGAATCCGTACTTTCCCCCTGTAATCCGTCCCTTTGTCAAACTTGTAGAGACGCTCGAAATGGACAAACGCGGAACAGATCTGGCACAGCTGTTTAGGCTCCGTCTTTGATCGGTGAAGCAGTACCAAAGATGATGAAGCTGGACGGCAATGAAAACGTGTCATCTGCCCTGCCGAAATCGATGTTTCATAGACATGCAATCATTACAGACAATTGTACTGTCGACAAAGACGGCACATGGTGAGAATAGTACTATCCGTATTTGCGATAAAACCTCTACAGCATCCAACGATGATGCCAGCCAAATACCAGTCAAATACGATCCACGTGATTTGCATTAGTAGAACTGTGAACTGTAGCATCTGTATGAGACTTCGTGGAGGGAAGTTCGATGTGGACTGACTCCAAGTCGACCTTGTTAATATACTAAACGTCACAGCGGCGCGACCATAAGGCTTAGAGGCGGCGTCATGCCCTTCTATATTCAATAAGGCTGTGTTAATCTATTAGCCTGGATTTCATAACTGGGAAGGGGACATACTTCTCATATTTTGCTCGGGAATGGTATCGCTGCTTCCTAGCTTTCCTGACAGCTGTCCTCGGATATGCAGGTGGACGTTGCTTAGGCAGGAAATAGTCAGTGGCACGCTGAGCATACAGTCTCGGAGTGCGACCCACGACGAGTGGTGGTAATGCCCGGTAACCTTCATGACTATGCTGCTGGGCATAGGACGACGATGAAGGCGTTCGGCCGGCTAGGGACCTTGAGCTTCTGATAGTAAAGTCAGTATCATTGAAAAGGCCTAACTGGAAGATATACGGTAGCGAAGGCTTCGGCGTGGTGGTGATCTGACCACGGATGCTTCTATAGGTCTCTGGCGTATACCATGTGCTTTACTTGGACACGTTGTGATGCCAGTAGTTTCTAGATGATGGCATAGGTCAGTAGTCGTCCATAAGCCGCTTCACGGTCACCATAGCTTACCTGGCATCTGCGGCCATATGTTCCCTTCATGCCTGATCCATTAAGGCTCGCTATGAATCGTCAGCACGAATAGTCATCACGATTGACAAGCTACGTCACACGCTTCTATAGGTGTCATAAGCTTGGTCCATTGCGTTGCCCTGATCACTGTATGATAGTAGTAGATTCTACCTTGCGTATTGTAGCTTGATGACCAGAGTGTAGGGGGAGGAGTAGCATGATCAAAGCGATTACTTATCAATATATTCATTCAGCGAGTATGGCCAATGGATGACCGTATCATGGAGATGTTTATGGGACGGTGACGGTGACGGTGACGATGATGGGAATGATAGAGGAAGATAGCCGCTGCACGCGTGGTCTCGCGCCGTTGCAGGTAAGCGTAAGCAGACTTACTTGTATATTTAACACTTTCACTCAGCCTTCCCTTCCAAAACAACATCAACCTCCACACTCTTTTCGATCAATGTTGATATTGAGCACACTCATTTCGTAGTGACAGATGTGAACATCTTACGCAGAATACATCACCTAATACGTTCGTTCGTTTCCAAAATTCCAAGTCGATCAAGATGCGTGCATTCAAGCCTCTTGTCCTCACAGGCCTTGGTCTCGTCACGGCTGCAGAGTAAGTGGACTTCTATCCCCAAACCAAGAATCCTCAATGTGTCAAGTAGCGACCATCTGCTAGAT
>JAABUL010006640.1_pt1 | contig 13159 bp, 18 predicted proteins | sample 5559151 | NCBI WGS metagenome assembly JAABUL01 (sample SAMN10711876, study PRJNA513368) | rock metagenome | isolation source: Antarctica rocks | place: Antarctica: Victoria Land, Pudding Butte sud | reverse complement strand
CGCCGCATCACGTTGTGGCGAGTGCGACGGCACACGGAGCCCGATCAAGCAAGGGAGAACTGCCGCCAGCGATCCGGAATGATCGCTGGCGGCAGTTCTAGTTGACATCCAACACGCGATTGCCCGGAAAAGTGACAGAACGGTGACGAACAAGGGCCGGTGCTGCTGCGGGGTGGCCCACGGGGGTCGGCGCACGATCGGTCGCCCCTCCCGCTCCTGGCATCTCGCTAGTCTGCTCGGTGCACCGCGACGATCGCCACCTCGCCTAGCGCGCTGGGCGGACCCGCCCCGGAGGAACCTGGCCCCTGCCCCGGCAATGGGTCGGGAGGCACCGGCAGTGCAAGCGCCCCAACCGGGTGCGCGCGATCGGCCTCGCCTGTCGTCCGTTGGCGACCGAGACCCGCGGGACGAGCCGACGGTCGGAGTGGCCGGGGCGCGGCTCGACCGGCCCCGCCATCATAGCACCGCCACGCGCGCGGCCCGTAGGCGGGCAGCCCGTTGCCGTAGGGGACAGTCCACGCTCGCCTACCGTGGCGGGATGCGCCAACGCTTGTTGCGGTAGTCCCAGACGGTGGAGTAGGCCGGGCGTTGCTGCGCCCCCCACAGCGCCAGCGCCGTGGCGAGCACCAGGTCGTCGTGCGCCCCGGCGCGGTGACTGTAGGTGGCGTTGGCGCTCTGGGTGATCTTCACCTCGAAGGTCCGCAGTTCCCCCGTCAGCGTCTCCGCCTCGGGCAGCCCGGCCGCCACTTTGAGCTTCTGCCGCTGGAGGGCCATCTGTGCCGCGCCCACCAGATCCTGCTTCGGCACATGGCAGGTGCGATACCCGCCCGCGTAGCCCTTGGTGGTCTCGTGCCCGCCGGTGATCGTCACGGCGGCCAGACCGCGCCCCAACGCCTTGATCGTCGGCTCCGCCGCGAGGGTCTCGATCACGGCGGTGCCGACGCCGGTCGCGTCCACGAAGAGCGTCACCGCGGCGCGCGGGCGGGCCACCAGCGCGGCGACGAGTTTGCCGACCGCCACCGCGATCGCGTGGTAGGGGGTGCCGAGCGGCCACCGTTGAAGCCACGGCACGGTGTAGTCGGGGTCGGTGGCCCAGACCGGATCGATGGTGGCCTGGCCGAAGTGCTCGACCACGCGCGCGGGGCGCTCCTCGGCGATCGCCAGTGCGGTGTAGTCCGCCAGCTTCCCTAAATCCAAGCCCAACGTGTAGCGGACGGGCAGGGGCACCACGCACCCGATGCCCGCGAGATTGTGATCGTAGCCGCTCGTGGTCATACCGGGCCTCCTCTACGCATTCAGCGTCATCAGGGGGAACAACGGGGCCACCTCGTCGCTGAGCATCGCGTCGATATCCGCGCTGTAGAAGAGCGCATTCGTGGTCTCCAAGAACTGACACCCGAACTCCTGCTCGTAGAAGATCCCCAGCTTCCGGCGCTCCTCGATCAGGTAGTCCTTGGGGATGCGCGGGCAGTCCTCCGCCCGGACGGTGTAGCGCTCCCACGCCACGCCGCCCTCGGTCCACTCCCGATAGAAGAAGCCGCGCTTGCCGAACGGCGTGCTGAGCAGGATCAGCCGCCCGCCGGAGACCGCCAGCATCGGCGAGATACTCGCCATCAGGTCGTCGTGGATGAACGCGGCCTCGTCTACCACGGCCAGGCGGACGCCGCTGTAGCCGCGCACGGTCTCCGCCGAACCGGGCAGGGCGAAGATCTCCGAGCCATTCGACAGGCGCACCGAGAGGGCGTTGTCGGTCTCGGGCTCGGCGAAGTCGCTGCCCAGCTTCCGCAGCACCCACTTCACGCGGCGGAAGAGGAGCGACGACTGGCGTAGGGTGGGCGAGATCAGCAGGATCGGGTCGCCGGGCGTATAGATGGCGACGTGCGCCGCGAGCGTGGCCGTGGTGGCGCTCTTGCCTACCTGCCTGCTGCAATTCAACATAATCTGTTGCGCCTCGGAGCGGAGCATCGCCGCCTGCCACGAGTCGGGCGCGATGCCGATGCGCCGGCTGAGCCGCGCCCGGTCGAGCGCGCAGGCGATGTCCGTCGCCACCTTCGTCGTGGGGATGGCGCGCACTCGCCGCCGCGCGCTGTAGGGCAGCGGCGGCGGAGTATAGCGCTGCACTGTCGTGAGCGTGGCGTCAGCTACCGTCAGCATCGCCCTCATCCAGCGTGGCGGCGAGCGCCAGGCGTGCCGCCGGGTACGGGGCCAGCGCCACCAGCATCCGACTGCGGAGCGCGACCCACTCCGGGGAGAGGAGGAAGGTCGTCGTCCCCTGCGTCTGCACCTTCCCCGCGATCTCGGCCACCAGGCGCAGGTGCCCCTCCAGCGTCTTCGTGGTATCGAGCAGGAGCTTGCGGGGATCCGCCGCCTTGTGCTCCACGAGCGTGATGGTGATGTCCCCGCTGCCCGCCTCGGCGCGCTTTAGGAGATCGGAGAGCCGCGCCTTCCGCCGGACCACCAGCGGTCGCCCTTGCGGCGTGACGTCCTGCTCCTCGTAGTGGACCATGAGTTCGCTCGCCCGCGGGCTCAGATCGTACCGGGTGTGGTCGTCGGGGTCCGTCAGCCACTCGTCGCAGGCGCGCAGCAGCTTGCCGATCGTCGTCATCCAGCCGCGCACCTCGCCCGCCAGTTCGAGGCCGTTGCCCTGGCGTTCCTCCTGCCACGCCGCGACGATCTCGGCGAGCAGGTGGTCGGCCTTGTGTCGCAGCAGGGCGTCCTTGGAGAGCCCGTACTGGCGCGCTATGGCGCGGTAAGGGTTCTGGACCGCCACGAGAGCCTTGTCGATCGTGGCCCGCTCAGGATGGCTACAGACGGTGCAGGTGCGGCTCACGCGGCCCCCCGACTCTGTGGGCGCGTGTAGCCGCCCATGCCCGCGCCCTGCCGCGCCAGGAGGTCGGCGCGCTGTACCGCGTCGCGTTCCTCCTCATCGTATGGCCGCGCCTCCGGGCAGCACAGCGCGCGGGCGGCGAAGCGATCCAGTGCGTCCCGCTCCGCCGGCGTCAGCTGCGCCAGGAGCGTGGACAGGTAGGCATCATCGGCCGGCGTGAAGGTCCGCATGGCGCTGTGCCCTCCCTCCGTGGCTCACAGGCTCGCGTAGCGCCCGGTGGCGCGCATCTCCCGCGTCACGCGCTCCTTCGTGCCGTCCACGTCGCCGATGCGCTCCCGGAGGCCCTGCTGGAAACGACGGGCGGTGGCGATACGCTGCGTGGCCTGACTCTTCGTCAGCGCCGGGGTCGCGCCCACGACCACCTCCAGGTCGGTGATCGCGTCGGTCAGGCTCTCCAGTTGCGCCCGCGTGGTCGGGTCGGTGCCCCGCCCGCTATCGGCGTTCGCCGTCTTGATCGCCTCGATCCGCTGCCGCGCGTACCTGGACCAGAGATAGCTATCGACCTTGCTCTTGCCCTCGGCGCTGACGCCGCGTAGGCGGCGCACCAGATCGGGGAGGCTGAGGAGCATCGCGTCCTCGCGGACGAACGTGGCGCGAGCGCTGGCCTGGTCCTGCTCGGCGAGGGTGAGGCTGCCGATCGGGTCGGTGAATTCGGCCTCCTGCAACCGGTTGACCGCCACGATCTGCGCCTCGGCCTGGTTGGTAACGCGGTCGGCGATGGCATGCATTTCGGCGGTGAGCGCTTCGAGTTTCTCCCGGTAAACCGCGTCGGCGTAGACCGCCGAGCCATCAGCCCGGAAGAGCGCCGCCTTCTGCTGGGCGAACTTCTCGATCGCCTTATCGATCGCGGCGTTGCCGGTCTCGTAGGTCTCGTCGGCCTTGCCAATGACGCTCGTCAGGCCGTTGATCGTCTGGGTCATGGGGTGCCTGTCCTTTCGTCTACGGGTCGTTACGCCGGGTGCTTCCCGGCGACCGCCGCACGCGCGGCGACCAGTTCGGCGGCGGGGAGGGTCGCGAGCGGCACCGCCGCGCCATCAGTCCGCCCCCGCCGCGTAGCCGTAGCCAAGCGCCTCGGCACGCTGCCGGCTGGTATCCCGGTGCGACGTGAAGTGCTGCTCACAGTAGCCGCCCACCACGATCGGGCGGCCACAGTCGGGCGTGGGGCAGACACCGGGGGGATCCAGTGGGGGTTCGTGCTGTTGAGTTTGCGCAGAGTTAACGTTAAGGGGGTGCTGTTGAAACTCAACAGGGATACCGGGCTGTTGCGTTGCAACGGTGGGGTGGGTGGGCGGGCGCGCCCCGACGAAAAGGCGCACCGGCGGCGCGTGATAGTGCTGTTGAGTTTCAACGGTGGCGGCACGGACACCGTGGGCGACCTGCCATGCGCGCGCCGCTTCCTGGGTGAGCTGCTCGCCGTCCGGGGTCCAGTAGTCGGTTACGCCGGTCGTGGTCACGGTCGCCAGCTGCGTCTCGTCGCGCAGGCTATAGAACCGGTCGATGTGCTGTTGTTCGCGGCGTACCGGGGCCGTCTGCGCCGCCACCGCGGGCGGCAGCACCTTGGGGGGCTTGCGCCCCGCGTGGCGCTGCTGGGGGGTGGCACGGTTCAGCAGGCCCAGGCCCAGACGGACGACGCTCCCGCGCTCCTCGACCGGGCAGGCGAAGTAGTGGTGGGTCGTCGGCTTGTCCTGACCGTTGCGGCGGAAGGTCGCGGGGCGCGCGAGGTGGGGGGTGTCGGGGCCGAGACGGGCGGCGGCGGTCGCGACCGCGCCCCGATTGATCGGCTTGCCCTCGGCGGCGTGCTCGAAGCGGAGACGGACGAATTCGTGGCCGTCCTGCACGAGGGGTGCGCCCTGCTGATAGGCGTGGTGGAGCTCCTCCGCCATGACCGGCAGCGCCCGCCCGAGGACCGGGTCGGGGCAGTCGAGGCACAGGCGGTAGAAGTCGCGCGCCTCGCGCACCTCGGCGAGTTCTCGATCGGTCGCGCGTACCTGGTCGCCGAGGCGCGCGACGTCGGCGCGCAGCGTGGCGATCATGGTGTCCCGCTCGGCCAGGAGGTGCGGGGCGGGGGCGGTGTCGGCCCCGATCAGCACCCGCCACGCCGCGAGCGGGAGCGCGCTCAGCGCGTAATCGCGCACCGCGCGCGGCCCCAGGTCGCGCAGGAGCGCGTCGGGGTCCACCTTGGGCGTGCCGGGCTCGCGCGGCGGCTCGGCCATGAGCACCGCGAAACCGGCGGCGGCGAGGCGCTCCGCGACCGTGAGTCCGAGGCGACGCCCGGCGCTCAAATCCTGGCCCTCTTTGGGATCCTCGGCGTCGATGTGCCGGATGATCGTCCGCACCCCGGCCGCGCGCAGCCGCGCGATGTGCCCGTCGCTCAGCTCGGCCTCGCCGCGCAGGCCCACGGCATTGAGCCCCGCCGCGTGCAGCGCCATCGTCTTGTACGCCCCGCCCGCGAGGTGCAATGCACCGTCCGGGCCGAGATCGTGCAGGGCGTCATCGTTGTAGAAGAGATCGGCGACACCGCGCGCGGCGTAGCCGCCGCGCAGGCTGATCTCCTTCGTCTCGTCGCGCCCCTTGATGCCCGCCCCGCGCAGGTCGTGTACCAGGCCGTCACGGAGATAGGGGATGACGAGGCGATCGAGCAGGGCCCACGATACGGTGCCGTCGGCGTTGATGACGCCGGCGTCGATCGCCTCGCGCCGTCGCCCGGTCGCCTCGATGGCCGCCAGGAGGGCGGGGCCGTCGCAGTAGCCAATATGGAAACGCGCGGCGGCCTGTGGGCCGTAGACCGGCCCGAAACGCCGCACCAGCTCCGCCTCGGCGCAGGCGGGCAACGGGGCGCAGGCCTCCACCACGAGGGCGTACACGGCGCGATCGGCGATGACGTTGCGCTGGGGGGCCTCGGGGGGCTTGGGGCGGACGGTGCGCGGCTCGCGCGGTTCGTCGGTCACGTGGTAGAGGTACATGTCGCCGAGTGCGGTAGGGATCGTCTTGAAGGCCGGTTTACCCGCGATGATCGCGTCACCCCTGCGCATACAGCCGGCGACCGCCCCGTCCGGCGAGACGACGCACCAGTGGTCGTCATCGCAGATCGGACACGGGTCATGGCGCGTGACGCGGTCCCATTTCTCGGTGTGTGTGGCCGTGCTCATGCCACACCTCGCCGGCGCAGGTCCTCGGCGGCGCGGTTGATCCGCGCCATCGTCGCGGTGGCGCGCGCCTGCTCGTGTGCGGGCTTGAGGTCGGGGTGAAAGAGCTTCGCCAGCGTGCGCGCCGCGGCCTCGATCAGTTCGGGCGGCGCGCTGGGGAGCAGATGGAGCGTTGTATAGGGGTCGGGGTGCAACGGTCGCGGCGGCGGTGGCGCGGTGTAGGCCCGCTGTTGGCCGGCGCGCGGTGCGTCGATGTGGTCCACCTCGAAATAGACTGCGGCGAGCCGGGCGGCGAGGTTGACGTAGGCCGCCCCGATCCACCAGAACTTGCCTTCGGGTGTCCAGCGTCGGCCGTGCAGGGGGATGTGCCCTTTGAGATGCGCGATGAAGTCGGGGCTATAGGGGAAGCGCAACTCCCCGTCGCCGTGTACGGTGAGGGTGATACTGGCCCGCAACATGGGGAATTGACCATCTGCCGTGAGGTGCTATACTAGCCCTCAGAGCATTGCGTAGCGCTGTCGTTGGTCGCGTGTGGCGCTACGGAACAATGGGTCGGTGGTCGCCGAGGTGTTGAGTTGACGCTCGCCTCGGCGACCATTGTATTTTGTCAAGCCGCCTCGTTGGGCGACTCGTGCCGCGGGTTACGATCGTGCTGCGCCTGTTCAGTGTTGAAGGGCAAGGCCATCGTGGGGATGCCGAGGCCGACGTGCGCGGGCTCCACCTGCCGGATCAGCAAGCGCACCACGTCCGCCTCGGTGCGCCGGGAACACTCGGCCAGGGTGCGAAGCCGCAGCCGATCCTCCGATGACATCCGCAATTCGAAGCGATCGACGGCCTTCACGATGCCCCTCCCTCCACCCATCCAGATTCGCGAAGCACGACCGGGTCGGGTAGTGCACCCGGCTAATGTCCGTAAGTATAAAGTGATATGCCCAGGCTGTCAATCGGGGAATGTCACCACGATCGTTCGGTGTCGGGGCGTGTCTCCTCGCTGTTGAGCGTCAAGGAGAGGCGTTGCCCATCCTCGCCCTCGACCACCAGCATGGCGTGCTTCAGGCGGGTACCATTCTTCTCCGCGAACCGCCGCGCATACGCCAGTACTTCCCGCGTGAGGGCGCGCGAAATTCGCGGGGTGACCGTCCCGATGGCCACGAGGGTACTGGTCGCGTTTATGCTCGCCGGCGTCGCCGTGGCCGTGGCCGTGGCCACGGCGGCGTGCACTACGGCATCGCCTGCCGGTGGGGGCGTCGCTTCGACTTTCCAGAGGACCTGGCGCTCCGTCCCGACCCGGGAGAGCGGGCTCGCCTCGGCTCCGGCCTGCGCGCGGCGCGCCTCGATATAGCGCGGCGCCGCCTCTTTCAGCGCGGTCAGCTGTCGCCCCTCCCGCACGTCATCCAGCAGATCACGGATCGCTGTCGCCATATACCCGGGGTAGACCGCCCGGGGTTTGCCGTCGGTCGCCCCACGCGGGAGCTTGCGGGTCGGGGCGGTGAGGATGCCGCGCATTGCCCACTTTTGGAGCTGGCGCTCGGTGACGATATACCCCTGTTCGCGCAGGAACTCGACGATTTCGCCGCGCGTCAGCTCATAGGGCGGTCCCGCCCGCCTCCATCGCGGCTCCACGTCCCCCTCGGTCTGCGTGGCAACCATCACATCCTCCTGCATCAGAACGGCGCGTAGTGCTCGACGCACTGGCGTCGGAGCCGCATGTCGGCGAGGTTGAAGAGCCCACCATCGTCGTCCACCGTGCGCCCGCAGACCTGGCAACGTGGCGCAGGGAAGCGCCCCTCGGCATAGTCGAAGAGCTGACGCGCACGCTCGGCGTCGGTCAGCGGACGCTCAGGCTCGCGCACCGGGCGTCGTACCTCGGCGGTGCGGCGCTGGCCGCGCAGATAGGCGGCGATCGCGACGTGCAACTCGTTCATGGCCTCACCGTCGTTTGTCGAAGTCGGACCGCCCAGCCATGCTTTCAGCCAGATCGGTGGCCCGTGCGGTGAGCTCGGAGGCGTGGCTGCTGGAGACTTGCGCGAGATGGCCCGCGTATGCGGCCAACTCGCGCACCGCCGCCGCCAGTTCGCGCACCCCTTGAAGGAGCCGATCCTCGAACTCCGTATCGCCCGCGCCGCCGAGTTCGGTACGCCGCCGCAGGAGGAGCCCCTCCGCCGCGCGCAAGGCCTCCTCCGCACGGCGCACCCGCTCACCAAGATCGACCCGCTCAACCATGCTGCTACAATCCTTCCGCTCGCTGGTGCGGGTACACCGCGAGCCAACGCCGCCTAGTTCACGCTAGGCGGCGATTTTTACTTCTCGCTCAACTTCCAGCAAGTCGATGTTATCCATCAACACTCCGAAGATTCCCGCGATCTTCCGCAGTTGCGAGGCGCGCGGTTCATTCCGCCCCCGTTCCCAGGTGTAAACCGTCGCCGGCGTGACTCCCAGTTTGTTCGCTAATTCGAGCTGGGTCCACTCGTGCTCTTCCCGTAACTGCCTGATCGTCTTCCGCATGGCATTACCCCCTCAGTGCTATCTCCGACCACACGTCCATAGTACGTTATCGCTCTTATAAAATCAATAGCGAAAACACTTGACTAACGACCCTAGATAATGTACTATAATAATGTCGCTAGTGAGCGACGACGAAAAGGCTCCGACGCCTCGCCCTAGGAAGCAAACGTCGGAGCCGGTACCGAGCCCGAGGGCTCAGAGAGGCCAGTATCCCATGAGCACCGCGCCCGTCGCCACGGTTCCCGCCCCGCGCACCCTCCCGAAGTCCGTTGCCCTGCACCGCCCCGCCGAGCTGGTCTACGCCGACTGCGACGAGACCACCGGGATCGTCGCCTTCACCGCCGCCTCGCACCATCGCCCCGGCCAGCGCAACACCGTTTCCCTCGATACCTACACCGGCGCGACCTTCTGCGACTGCAAGGCTTCCCAAACCGGCGGCCTCTACTGGCACCGCTGCTGGGTCGTCGCCGCGTGGCAGAAGCACCAGGCCGTCGCCGAGGCCCGCGCGCTGACGAACGGCGCGCTCCTGCGCTTCGGCATGAAGCACGGCCGCCTGGTCGAGACCTATCGCCAGCGGATCGGGCGTGTCGGCGAGTACGACGCGGTGCGGCTCCTCGCGGCGCGCTGGGAGTACCGCCAGCGCCGCGCGATCGCGGCTACCCCCCTCGCCGCCTGACCCGTAGGGGGGGTGCATCTTGAACCCCTCCCCCAGAAAGCGAGAGAACAATGACGACCACGATCACCACGCCGATCAATGTTGCGATGACGCAACTCCTCCACGAGCTGGCCGAGGAGATCCCCGACGTGCTCACCGAGACCTTCACCTTCGCCGGGTTGTGGGCCGACCTGGCGCGCATCGCCGGCGAGCCCCTCCCCCGCGACGTGGCCGCCGTGCTCGACGCGCCGCTCGACCTCGCGCCGCCGACCGCAGCCTTCACCCCGCTACGTGGCTCCTACGCCGCGCACGATCAGCAGTTCGCCGCGTCCTACGCCGACTGAGCGCTACCGCGCGGCGGTGTCCCGCCATTGGCCCGCCGCGTGCCTGTCCCGCTGAATGCATGAGGATGGAGGGCCGCACCGATGACCAGCAACACCCACCGCGACATGAACGACGCCCCGCACCTGAAAAGGCTCTACACCGATAGTCGTAACTACGAGGCGCAGCACCCCTACCCGCTGATGTGGGAGGGTGGCGACCGCTACCGGACCCTCCCGACCGAATCGCTCACGCTGGACATGATCGATACGGCTTTCATCGCGCCCTACTGCGTGATCGTCCGCTTCTTCGCCACCAGCGACCGCCTGCTCGTCCCGCGCGACACGGCGGACGCCGGCCTGACCGGGCGCGGCATCCTGCCCGGCGACCTGCTGATCTTCGACGCCGTGCGCGCCGCGCCCGAGAATGGCGCGGTCGTGCTGGTGCAGGACGGCGCGGGATGGGTGGCGCGCGTCTGCGCCGTCCTCGCCGATGGCACCGTGGAGTACCACGCCGATACCGCCGCCGAGGGCTACCCGATCCTCACCGGCGAGCGCCGGGTCAGCGGCACCCTCGCCGCCGTGATCCGCGCGACCGATGGGCGGGTGACGGCATGAGCACCACGAACGACCGCACCTACGCTGATGTCGCGTCCGCGCTCTACGCCTGGCGCTGCCAGGAGCTTTCCGCCGCGATGGCGGCATTCCCCGCGACCAGCGACACGATCTTCCTGAGCGAGGACGCCCGCCTCGCCGCGTGGGACGCGATGCAGGCGATCGGGCGCTTCATCGGCCTCCCGGTCGGCGTGGACGATCCGCTCGCGAATGCGCTGTGGCGCATGACCCAGGTCGCGTACCAGCAAGGGCGCGTGGACTTCGCCCTGAGCCTCCCCGGCACCGCCTACGAGTGGGACGCCTTGCAGGGGGACACGGTGAGCGAGGCGGGGAAGCTGGACGAAGCGACCCGGGAACGTCTCGCGCGCTGCTTCCTGCGCCTCGTGCGGCTGGCGCGTGGCAAGGCGGAACACGGCGATGGCGCGACGCGACGACGCGCGGAACATACCAACGACCTACTGAAAACGGCGGTAGCGAGCTTCTTCACGATCATCGACGTGCTGGAACCGACCGGGCTGCACATCCTCTTCCGCCCGTTCGTGGACAAGTTGCAGGCGGCGGGCGACGAATTCGATCGGCTGCTGGAAGGGCTACGCGCCGCCTGACGACCGATCGGGGTGGCGCGGCTGGGACGAGTCGCACGCCCATCGCGGGGGGGAAAGGGGTAAACCCCACAGCCCCGCTGTGCCGCTTGCCGCCGCGCCACGCGCAGCATACCAAATAGGGGGGCACCATCAGAGCGGTGCCCCCCCTATTTGGTATCTGTCAGTCCGTCTCGTCGGGTCGCGCGAGCGCCGCCGGGATGGTGCCGAACTCCTCGCGCACGAGGGCGTCCCATTCCTCCCACGTCATGCTCACGCTCGTGCTCTCCAAGGTCTGGCGGATCAGCAGCGCGCGCTCGGGCGGCGCCAGGCCCTCGGAGCGCACACGGAGATCGGTCAGGAGCGGTCGGAGTTGCGTGCGTTGGGCCTCGGTCATCGGCATGGGCCATTCCTTTCCGGTACTGCTCCGTCGCCCTCCGCGACGCCCTATCTCCTTTGCCGTATGCCATGTGGCGACGGAGATGCGGCACTGGCCCTGGCATGTGTCGGGTAGGTAAGGATCGCTCGGGGCGTGTGCGGGCGCGGCTGGGACGAGTCGCACGCCCATCGCGGGGAGGATTGGCGATGTCTAGCCAAGCCCCGCTGTGCCGCTCGCCACCGCGCCCTCGCCGCAGGGCAAGGGGCGTGCCGCCGGTGTGCAGGCGCAGCGGCGGGACGGCGCGGCAGGCAGCGCCGATCGTACCATCCGTATGGCTCTAGACCCCTCGCGCGGGAATCGGTAAGCTGTGGTTGTCTTCATCTCTCCTCATTCTTCCCCCTTCCTCCTCTCCTCGGCCCTGTCGGGTGGCACCGACAGGGCCTCCCCGTGCCCGCCGCCGCGCTTGTGGCATCCCCGGACGGCCAGGGGGATGTGTGCGCGCGGTGAAGGCAGGATAAAGGGGTGGGGCGTAACAGGCCGAAACCCGCACCCCGCCTCGGCATAACACCGCACCAACACCCCTGAGAGCGGGTACGCGGTACGGGCACGTAAGCCGTATTTTGCCAGGCGGCATGCGGGCACCACACGACCCCCCACACCCGGGCAACACCCGCGCGCCCTACCCCGCCGCATGTGCTATGCTGCGCCTTCTTGCGGTAGTTACGCGGTAGTCGGGCGGTAGGGGCCTACCGCGTCATGCGGTAGGCGGTGCGGTAGGTGAGCGGTAGTCGACGGCACTCGGTCGCGGAAGTGGCGCGCATCCTCGGGATCAGCGAGCGCGGGGTACGCGACCGCATCGAGCGGGGTACTCTGGACGCGGTGAAGCAGGAAGGTCGGCGTGGCTGGCGGATACTCCTGCCACCGGACGCGGTAGGGGAAGCGGTAGGCACTACCGCGTCGGGCGGCAGCCCACGCGGTAGTGAGGCGGTAGGCGGTGCGGTAGCGACCCCGGCGCTTGTGGAGGCCGCCATCCAGCGCACCGGGCAGCAATACACCACCGATCTTCGCACCATGCTTACCGAGTTACGCGAAGTGTACGAGGGGCAGATCGAGGCGAAGGACGCGGCGCTCACGGCGAAGGATGAGACGATCGCCGAGTTGCGCCGCCGGGCCGAGGCTGCCGAGGAAGCACTCGCGGCGCACCTTGCCGCAGATCGAGCGCAGGCCGTGCCAGATGCCCCAGGGGCGCAGGAAGCGCCCATCGAGGCACAGGAAGACGCCCCTGGCGTGTGGGGGCGGCTGTGGCGGTGGTGGGGCGGGTAGTCTGGCACACGCCTCCTCAGAACTTGGCGTGTATGGAGCACACCTCGCCGCATGATGTCGGGCACATACGGCGCGTCTCCCCAGCCAGTGGGCGCGACGCGGCCGACCCCCGGCCACCATGTGCGCGGGAGAGCGGGGAAAGGCGTACCCGCCACCGATCTGGCCGCGCGGCGGCACGTCTGCTATCCTCTAGGCCGCAACCCGATAACAGGAGGTAGGTGGCACGATGCGCACCACAACCCCGTGCTGGCAGGTACCGCGCGGCCTCTGCCTGCTCACCCTGGCGCTGCTCGTCGCCCTGGGCGGCTGCGGCCAGCGCGCGACGCCCACCCCGCTGTCCCCGGCCGCCGTGCCGCCGACCGCGACCGCCGTGCCGCTGTCCCCGGCCGCCGTGCCGCCGACCGCGACCGCCGTGCCGCCGACCCCGGCCGCCGTGCCGCCGACCGCGACCGCCGTGCCGCCGACCGCGACCCCGGTGCCCACGATCCCGGCCGCCGCGCGCGGCTACGTGCCGATCCTCTGCTACCACCAGGTGCGCGAGTGGACGGCGGACGACAGCGAGGAGGACCGCGCCTATATCATGCCGCCCGCCATCCTGGCGGCGCAGCTCGCCTATCTGCGGCGGGAGGGCTACCACAGCGTGCGCGCCGCGCAGGTCCACGCCTATTACGCCTTCGGGCAGCCCCTCCCCCCCAAGCCGGTCATGCTCTCCTTCGACGACAGCGACGGCACCCAGTACACCGTCGCC
>JAABUL010006638.1_pt1 | contig 13163 bp, 12 predicted proteins | sample 5559151 | NCBI WGS metagenome assembly JAABUL01 (sample SAMN10711876, study PRJNA513368) | rock metagenome | isolation source: Antarctica rocks | place: Antarctica: Victoria Land, Pudding Butte sud | reverse complement strand
TTTGCACAAATTGATGGCAGGAGAGTGTTTATTGATGCTCGATGTAACCCGTTGCGATACGGATGAGAAGCTGTGAGCTTATTAGCTCTTTCTACTATAAACATCCACATTGAATCCTACATTAAAGTTATTGTAAGATCAATGTCTTTGGGTCTCATAGAGTCTAGGAAACGCATGTTTACTCTTCCTACGGGAACCGTGCCAAGCGTCCAACATAGCGACGAATACAGGACGATTTCTACAACAAAAGCTCAGCAACCGGCAGCCAGAACGGTTAGCGGTAGTGCATAGAAGCGACACTCGGTTTTAAGCGACTGTATCGATACGAATCTTTATCTTAAATTGGTACTTCTAGCTACATATAACAAAGCAACATAGCGTTGACCCAATCGCATATGCTACAGGCGAACCCAATAAATTTGCCAGTGTTGGACGATACAATGCCGCAAAGACCATGATAATTATAGGAACGTGTACCCGGAACTACTGCTGTCAGATAGTCAAAAGATGGCAGCATGTTGAAGACGACGACGTTTTTGTAAGTGGAAAGCGTTAGTGGATCGCATGTTTTTACCTCCTATGGAAAACCGTGGGCGGAATTTTGCTACTACTGTCGTATTGCCTAGAATATAGGGATATAGTGAATAAGCCTGTAATGCTAGTTCCGAATTCTTGTATGCTCGACTAAAGGTTCGCTCGAGGCATCGACCGGAGTATAGCTTGTCAATATGTTGCAGGCGGTTGGCATATCATGGCAAATCGAGTTTCGAAACAATGTGGTTCATCTCTTTGCCCGTTGGACAAAGCGAACACCACATCTTCAATCCCAGCTTCCATTCGTATCCTCCGACTCTCAGGGTCTTTCGAGACAAATTCGCGACCCAAGCAGCGTTTCAAAAGGCGAAATTGCTGACGGGACTTCTTTTGTCTTCCTCAGAGCACCATAACGGGAGGAATCTTCACTTAGGTTTCAATTTCACGCGGCTGCAAAATGTTCATCTCTACATAGCAGTGTTTGGCTCTGGAGAAGCGTCTGACCAGGCACCAATTGGCGCAACTGCACCGTTCTACATCCATGGGGAAACAGCAGCGTTCTCAGTGTGCTTGCCCGTCGAGCAGTGTCCCACAGTAACCGACATACGAAGATCGGTTGCAGGCCTTGTTGCCCATCGGCTGCGTTCTGCTACAAACGATAATCTTATCTAGGATTCGAACATACCAACATAATGCGACAGAATATGAAGATACGCGACTCCTTTATTTCTAAGCCCGTCCGATCAGAATGTAAGTATTTGTCGAATCGCGTACACAGGCTATCGGACTGACAATAGCAGAGAGCAAATTGGCCAAGTCTTTGAGAGAACACCTGATGCTTAGATACATGTAGGTTCCGCACAGCAAGCTATTAGATGTAGGCAGGTTTATCCCTTTGGGAACCTCTGCTTCGTAAAGCTTCTAGAGTACAATACTTAAACGTCTAGCTTTATCGAAGAGGTTGAGCTACGGCGCCTATTTCTTGGCCTCCATAATCTGAAGACTTCCGATAAACCTCATAGACATACGGTGAATGGCCCGTGCTAGAGAGAGTAATAGAGCACCTGCTGATAGCCCGAGGATGACATCAGTACAGAAGCACAAAGAACGGTCGAGAGATATAATGGCAAGTCACTCCTCGGCAAGATATCAGACGGGCCTTGCGCCGGTGTTCAATTGTCCATTACAGGGAGGGGATCGCTTCGTTATTAAATGTGCCTCGTAATATGGTCGAAGCTCACAAGTCGATCGCATATGACTTGAGAACTTTCGCTCGCCTGATGATTCAGCGGAACCCATTGACCTCTGCTTTATGGCTTGCGGTAATCTGGGCAGGTCAGACGAGCATGCTTTTCACCTCTGCCGTCAAAAGCATGCCACCCGTACATCCCTCGCGCTCGAATTGAATGCCATGTACTCATTTTGCTTGAACGATCCCATGCCTTTGGCTCCGTCGCCGCCATTCGACAAGATTAAAGCATCTACAGCTGAACAAGCCACCCAAGCTATCCATTCAGATCCAGAGAAGCTGCTGATCTTATAATCATGGACGGTAGCAAAAGCACAAGGTCTCGCACGAGAATAGGATATTCATGATCAAGGCGATCACTGGGATAGCCAAGACCTCTATCGTTTCATGTCCTTAATCTCGTTGTGACCTTTTTTAGAGCTTCATCAACTGGCCTTGTATGATACATCACGCGTCGCGACGGAAGCAGCTGTCTAGGAGGACAAGGAAGTGCCACTCGGCTCGTCCTCTAGACTTCCGTCTGCCCCAGATAACGAGGATACTCGACTGGAAGATGGGCATCCTGGATCAGAGGATTTACGTTGGAGCCGCAAAATGATCGCGTCTCGCTTCGGGCACTCGATACTTTGCCACTGAATGAGAAGTCTATGATAGTCGGCTTTTAAAAATTAGCTTTGGGCGGAGGACGAGTGGAGGATAAATGCCCGGTGGTATATCTGAAGTAAATTCCGGAAATCTCTCTTGTACCAAGCCGTAGTAGATAAAGGTGTAAATCATAAGTAGAAAGTGTCCATTGATAAGACGCACGAAATTCACGTCTATAATCTGGGCTTTTGGCCTCTTGGGTTTTTTGAAGGAGCCCTCAATCAGATTATCGGCTTCCACAGCTTCAAATCTACGACCTGGTTCCTCAGCGAACTAACACCGGTCAGGAATAAATGTTGAAGGATATAGGGCGAAACGTTTACCCGCGCATCCTCGTGGCAGGTAAACGCAACGCCAAGGCTGGCAGATTTGTAACACCAAAGAAACGTCGTTGATCTCTGCTCTGCTGTACTCGATAGTCTACGTAAGCGCTTACCGCAGTAAGCACGGGCATCTAATCCAGACACCCTCGCTTTCTACGTATGAACACTTCAAGGCCATCTAGCTCAGTGTTTCAAGAATTAAGAAGTGTGTGGGCCAATCGAGATACAAGATAGAATTGTTTCAAAGTCTGACGAGCGATTGGACCGGGGGGGAATTATTGTGGGTGATCAGCTGCTGACAGGGCAAAACTGTCAGCTCGCTGATGAAAGCTTTGATCCTCAAAGTTGTCATTTGAGCGTCAGCTCGTGTCGATTTGGGCTTCAAATATCCGTGATATCCCCGAGTCAGTCGTGTCAGCCATATCAGCCAGCCCTCGGACACCACGTGACACCTTGTCCAATGGTTCTAAAGCCGCTTACCATGTCAGCATTCGGTCATCACTCATGAGATGAAACGAACTATCGTAGCTATGGGATTGATCTGAAACATTACTCTATACGCAAGTACGTGGTATTGAATAAACAAGGAAAATTCTGCGATAAAAAGCAATCACGAAGTGACAAGCTCTGAAGTACCCTCGCGAGGTCATTGATACAGGCTGACAGATATGATCATACAACTCTCTATACTACACTAGCTGGACTGCCTGTGGAGCGACCCCGACGAGCGGTTCCTATTCAAGATTTGCTCAACCCGTCCGTCGAGGAAAAAACTACTCACCGTCCATATTCAGCACCATCGTGGACGACTAGTAATGCCATGACTGGCGTGTCTCGATATCACTCTAACAACACATCAAACGGCGGCCGGCGTCCTGCCCAAGGGAGAGCACATCGGAGTCCTCGACGTTCAGCCCAAAGACCTTCGTCATTGAGGTACCAAGGAACGCGTCGCGAGCACCGTCCAACGTACTCTGAGGAAGAGACCCTTTTCATCTGGTATCATCGGATCGACTTAGGGTATGATTGGGCCGACATTAACAACGCATACAACACTCAATTCCCTGATCGACGCCGTAAGGATGTCGGCGGTATTCAGTGCAGGTATTATCGATGCTGTCAGGACAACAACATCCCAAAGGTCAGAGAACGTCGGAGGTCAGCTTCTTCGACCAAGGAATACGGTATGCTAGCTCGTACTGAGCTTCGGTATTCTTGGATGAGAGAATGATGGGCTTTTGGTAAGCTCGGGTGCAGACAAAGACATGGGCTGTCCCGTCGTGAGCATCAGATCTTTGTATTATGTATCAGCATTGGTCCCCTGAGCGTTCGGAATATGATGGTGGAGTAGAATGTTGTCGATCCTTCTACCGTCCTAGGTTCTGTATTGTAGCTCAATGTTCTCAAAGAATGAACTTATCAGGATTAACTGTGTATATCGATCGTCATCATATTTGCGGACTCCTTGCTTAATTTTAGAGATCAATCGGCGACGTGAACAGTGGACGTGAGACAAGTCATACCTCTCTTCTGTATCAGACAACTCCCCAGTCCACCACGCATAATTAGTGGTCCCATCGTTGGCACCATCCTGACCAGCGGGACCTGGAAGACCAGATGGTCCTTGTTGACCTTGCTGATTACGGAGAAGGGCTGCATTATTAGCTGCCTGCACCGCAAGGTCTACGTTCGCGGACATGGTAGTGGTTGGCTCCATAGGAGGTGCGCTGTTCTGCCTGGATCCTATTGGATGCTGATACATTGCATCGTCTGCTGACGTAGCAATACCGGTGGTGGCTCGAGTGATGTGGTTAGGATCACTCGAAACACGAACACCAGTAGGTTCTTTGGATGGTCATGCAAACTTACTGACTGATTCTGATGGATCCGGTGACCACGGTTCGCATGATCTTCGCGGGGCAGCAGGGGTGTGTGCTGGAGTCATACCAATAGAGTGGTCCTTTGGAGGTGTGATCGTTTCCGCTCTTGGCTGTGATTGTTCAGTATAGCTGTGGTAGTCGAGAACGAAAGCCTTGATATCTGTAATGTAACGGCCAGGTCAAATATCCACTCCTGGGGTATGGAGGTGGTTCGGCCGACGGTGCTCGTGTAGTAGATCGGCTGGAGATGATCTGTTAGACGATGGCTTGCGCTTCGGGTGCTTGCTTTGAATTTGGAGACTTGGATGCCTCTAGGCAGTCGTGGATCTGGTATGCTCGGGAGAGGATAACTGATGACGGGATTGATGGATGGAAAACAGCAATCGGAGTATGGCGGACCTGTGCGATCGAAAATAAATTGGAGCTACCAATGTGTATACTATCGTGCAAATCAGGTTTCTGCTCCGCAAGATCGCCCCACGAAACACATCACAAATCTCGGTTTGCAGGTCAACCACCAACGCAATTGATGATGGTATCACGTCAAAATTTTGCTACTATCATAATTAGATATGCTCTACAACTTGTGTGCGATTTTGAGATATATAAGCATGTGTTGATGCAAGTTCTAAAGATGTGGTTGATTTGGTCAATCAAGATTCAAGAGCAAAAATAGTGCGCCGCCAAACATCTAAAAACACTTTGAGCGATAGATATCTCTAAACTCTCAATTCTACAACGCGCGTCTCAATTTAATATCTCAAAATTGAGCACAAGTGATGAGATGTGTTTTCGCGGGCCAAATTGTCGATCACTTTTCGCTTGCGGAGCAGAAACCTGATTTGCACGATAATTACTTGGTACAATCGCGGAAGGAGCACTACGGTATACCATATCACCAAGCAGTGCAGTCAACTATTTGTAGAACCATTACAGATTGCAAAATTAATCCTGGAACATCATAGCTTCAATATCTACAAACTTTGTATCTTGTCAAACAGTGTATCTGGATAACATGAAGGACGCGATCTTCGGAATCTTATGCCCGATTTGGATTGGTGGTCGCAGAATATAGCGTCTAGTCACTCTTTTCCCGAATTTTCCCATTGAAGGTTCGCTCCAACGTCATGGTCCAGTCGAGTCCTCCAATCGATCGATATCTTTCGGTCCATTCTTGAATATCTCGCATTTTAGGTTTTAGATTCTTTATTAGAGTAGATATGTTGCCTTCTCTTTTCACCATCATTGCTACACAAATTTGTTGTAGCTCCTGTATGCTTGCCTTCTCTATAGCTTTGTCTAGAGAGTAATCGGAATTCATCAGTATGCTAGGAGGTGTACCTAGATCTGACATTATATCGTATACAAAACGGCTTTTGAAAAGACATCGCGAGTACATATATCAATTTGTGTTGGTAAGCTGTTGCCACTTGTTGAACTCTTGCTTATCTCTGAAAAGCCTCTTAAAACCGCACATTTGTTCTGTTCTGCTTACTGGGGCTAGATTTCGAGCTTAGCTGGGCTATCTGGATGTGACATACTGTGCTGATCTACCAGGCTTAGGGTCAAGAACGACAACGAGGACGAACTCATTACCGGCGGACGACACTTCCTGCCGTCACCAGCGCGCTGGGGTCCAGCCACGGGATAATGTTGATATAGGCTTCTACCCTCCCGCCCCTCGAGACTTGAAATTTGAGAACACGCGAGTAGTATGGTAACTGTATAAGCAGTCGAATGAGCTATCTGACCGAGGCGCTGCTGGCCACCTAGCTTCGCCGGGGCTGTTGTTACCGGCGGGATGAAGGCTGACTGATCTCTTTGCACAGAAGCCAAGTATTGGCGCGCGCTGAATATGACGATACCTGGATCTTTAATGCCTGATCAGCTTAAAAGTTAACGTAGGCGCCTCCAGCCTTAGAAATGCAGAACAGAGTCTGTTGTCAGTGATATCGCTTGCGGTGATTCCCGTAGGATTTTTGCTCCGGCACCAATGTCGAGTATTTCGTCTTCACCTTCTGTGCCTCCTACATCTAAAACTCCACTCATCACTACCATCATCAACATCGTCTCTATTAATCTACATACATCATCAAACATGCAGTCTAGTATGTTTCATCGCCGGCCATCGAAATATTCACGGCGGCCATTTGAAACGCCGCCTCCTTGCTGCTAAGGAGCTCGGGCTGCTGCGACGGAGCAAGGTAGGTGGCGGACATGTGGGTCAGAGCCTTCCTTTTAATGAGATAAATCGATGGCCGATGAATTCTCAAAACATGTTTAAATATGCATGCGCAGGCACTCTACACGTTCTGGCACAATCGATTATCGTCTCAACCCGGCAGACGTGCCTCAGTAATTCCAGCGAGAGCTTTCTTGACATTGCAAAGTAGATACAGCCATCACCTTGCCCGTCTCTAAAGATTGAGAGGCGACGGCCATAGCAGCAATACACGAACAAGCGTGACTAGAAGCAACTAGAGTAGCCTCAGGGCCAACGCAGGAGACAGGACATGCTGACTATAAGCGGCTCACAAAGCGCCATTACCAGAATTTGGCGATGACTTAGCATCAGTTGCGGTCCAAGACACCGACAATGAGGAATCGTGGCAATTGCCATATTGAACAATTTCCAGACCACGAATCTTCATGCCCTGTGTGATGGGTATAATTGATGCTCTGCCTGGAGAACTCCTATGTCTAATATACCGCTCGATTGGTGGCTATCGACGGGTGACCTTGAAAGCCTTGCGGTTGGTGTCGCGCCAATGTGCTAACCTGGTCACCGAAAAGCTGTTCTCCACCATCTTTGTGTATATGTTGAATGACCGCTGGTTGGCTCTGAACAACATTGCCAGCTCCCCGAAACTTGCAGGCTTCGTGAAAAAGATCGAACTCTGCAATGGTCCGACTGCTGATCGATGTAACTCGTTCCAACAATGGTATGAACACAATGAAAGGAAGACATATTTGGTTCGGAGGCCTGCGGGACCACTCTCGCAAGGCGTTGGCTCGACTCTGGCCTTGAGCTACAATACGTCCAGAACCTGCAGAGAAGCATATCTCCTACACCGAAGATGGGTTTGCGACGAATTTGACATGGAGTGTAATCTTATAGGGGAGCATGCCCCCGAACTTTTTCTGCGGCGCTTACCAAACCTCGAGTACGTGGAGACGATAGACTACCGACGCCAGCTTCGACTTCGCTGGAACTCTGGCACCGACTTTTCCGAGACCGTGTGCACTCGCAGAGAGCTAGTAACTGGCCTCACATATACGAGTCCAGAAGTTGAGAATGCGCATCTGTCGCTATTCATGCTTGCCTGCCAGCGATGCGACTTCCACCTCAAAACTCTCGAAATTTCTCATTTCTCCGAACTCCTGGCAGACAGAAGCTTTCGAGGTGCCAGCCTGACTGTCTTGCAACATCTGCGAATCGGTTGTGCAGTAGGAGAGCCATGCTACACGGTGAACAGACACGGACCGATGAGTCTGGCGGTCTGGGTGCGCACTTTATGCAATCTGCAGACTTTCGAGGTCCTCCGTTCACATGCCGTTGAAGACGACGTTGATCTTTTCGCTATGCTGCGAGGTGTCTGTTGGCCAAACTTAAAGCGGGTCAAGCTCAGAGAGGTGACGACTTGCGAGGCGAATCTCCAGCAATTCTTGCTACATATGTTCCATCAAAGAAGTCTGGAGTTGGAAGAGTTGAACGTGGAAAGCCCACGGATCATCGGGGATTGGCAACGACTGAAGCATTCTCTGGAATGTATGAACCCCAAACCACAAAAACTCCTCCTGACTGACGCTTACCAAAGCGGACGCGCCATCGCGATGCTGAAGGACTGGCCACGATAGTGAAACCAAGCTGAGTGAAGCTTTGAACGGTGGGTTGGCCCAATAGACACTGGATGCATTAGGACACCACCGCACACCAAGCTCAACCCACTAACGCTCAGCTACTGCTCGTGGATGCTGTGGAAAAATTGGTACGACCATGCATTTGGGCGATATTGGCTGCAACACGGACTGCCACGAAGCCAACACCAAATACCCAAAGCCCCAAAAGCGATCATCGCCGTAGCAGCAGTCTCTGGAGAAGAAAGGCCACGAAAGCGACTTCGCATGGTGCGAGAAGCAATGAGGACGGAGAAGGAGAGCGGATTGATCGGGAAACAGTCTCAGGAGTTCCCTTTCGCGGCCGAGGTGCATCTTCCTCGCTCTGGGGATCCTGTGGCTCTGAGCTGGCCGAACGTCAAGATCGCAGAAGATAGATTCTAATGCTAGTCCACACGTCAATGTATGGGAGTCACAAGAGACAAAGCATGGTCTGAAATCGGCTAGTCTAAAATATATCCCTTTTCATCGTAGAGAAAGTGCTTCTACCTCATGTATTTGCTATGTTGTTCTTGCTATTACTACAAGCTAGAAACTTTTATATATTCCACGCAGCAAACGGCCTCTACATGGATCACTCAGTCATTCTTGGTATTGTGGGAGCTCGGGCTTTGTCATGCCGTTTGTGTGGAAAAGAGATACGTCTGTTGGTGGTTGTTCGTGAAAGACATCCTTGACCTGGAATACATGAGGGTATTTGCTCCGAAGCCAATTGCTTACCGATTTCCGACGTCGAGAGCGAGGAGAAGATGAATTGGCAACATGTAGTGGACAGCCATTGATATGCGGTTCTATTCGAAGTTTGGGTCGAAGCAAGATCACGAGACACATGACTGTAATCCGTAGTCGTAACTTGAACATGACAGCTGTTCAATCCTTTTGTATAACATTATTGCTTATCGAAGTAATCCCTTGAAAGTCTGTTCGAACGACGGGTTGATTTACGTAAGACGATCGTTTCTTTGAGCAAAGGTTCTAGCAATTACAATCCGGGACCAATTTTATATTAAAATATTGTGTAAAACCGCTTTCCACCCCGATCGGCCTCTCACCGTAATCTACCATTCATCTCTACCGGCCTGATCGGCCTTCCATCCTGTATTGCTTGTCGATGCAAATCGTATCCAATTTCCACCGATATAGCACAAAGCATATTCGAAGGTCCGGAAGTGTTGCTAACCAGCTCTTAGCGTGAGCGCGTAATTGAAGAATTTAAGCAAGGTCATCAGAAAAAAAGGCCAACCTCACGTCTATTACACGACGGGCCCTCCGCCAAAACAGCCTACTATCACAATCGATCTATCGCCGAACCGGTCTTTCCCCAAATCGCATTCCCCGTAATGTGTCCATAAGCTCACAACACAGTAGCTGTCATTGCAGTGCTACATTGTCCGGGTTGACGGCTGTGCTTGTGAGCGCGGAACCGGTAGATTCACCGAAGGGGGAAGTGCGGCACAAGGAGACCGCGCCAGATTCATAGAACCGTTGCTCATGAACTTACCAGGTGCGGCGGCGGCGGCGTCCGTGGGTGGGCAAACCGGGCGAAGAATCATGGTTACGTAGACGTCCTATGCGCCCATGGAACCTAGGTGGGCGATCGGAGCCGGGTCCGGAATGGTACCCTCGCTGATGGACGTCGGGAACGCTACATCACCGTTGAGTGGCGTACGGGACCGTCTCCTGCAGGTACGAGCTCTCCGTGGCTCGATCCGTTCGTCTGTCTAGTGGAAGACAAGCATCTGACGTGCCAGGATCGGCATGTCTGAGTGTTGCCCCATAGTCGACAGTTGCACCGATAGGCGTCCCGGGTCTCGAATCAAGTCCTCGCGCTCTTCACTCGCTCTAGTGTTAGGCACCTAAGGACCCCGAGAATCCAGCCGATGGCCCACAAGGAGGGAGACCTCGCGAGATGCCCTCGAAGGTGAGCGCTGGGTGCCCAGGATCGAGGCCAAAAATTGCGATATAAGACGATCCGTCGTGTCTTTTCGCCTTGTGGCGAGACAGGCTCCGTCCCAGTTCACGGTTGGGGGGTTGACAGGTTTTCACGGACGTTGCTGTGCGGTAAAGTCTTGGTGAGTTGCTGGAAAAGCGATCACATATTCGAATTTCGGTGGAGAGAGTAGATTCAGGGACGGTTGGGCGGCGGCTGTCCCTTGCAAACGAAGAAGACCAACTAACAGCAAGGATTGTACTATGATCATATGATGTAACGGTGCGGTCGAGCAATCCGCAATTACGCCTGGCCAAGAGCAATACCAGAAACGCGATTTACGGAGCACATAACGATATTTCGGATACCCAAACGGCAATAAGTTCAGGTGCCGCTTGGGTATGGGAAATTGTTGTCGTCATTATATTTCGGACGCTGGTCTGGTATATGGTCTGGTAAATTCGACCCTGCTTATCCAGACGCCTTGTTTACGCACTCACCAGCATAACACTCCAGTTTTTCTGCACCCCGGTAAGATCTCTACCATTTTTCCTCCAAATTCACCCAATTCAAAGGCCGGCCGAGTGGACGTCACTGAAGCCATGACTGGGATACATGAGATAAAATCACGATAGATTGACGAATCTGAACGCTTTAAAGCTTCAATTAGTATCACCTCGTCATAGAACGTTGAACAACTATATCATTCTGTAAGATCTGAAAGATGTAAAGAATTTGCGTCTTGATAATGCGTTGCGGAGAATAGAGCGCCCGCCAGGGGATTAGTGCCGTTTGAAAAGTCTCCCGGGAGGCAGTATATGACACGAAATTCGGCAAAATCACTTCCAGAGTGCGATGGGCCTAGATTGCAGCCTTGTGAGAATCCAAATGCGATTGTTGATTTTAAGGAGCTGATAGTGACGGTGATTTGTGGACATTGCGCATGTATTCAAGGTCTCGATACAAACCACGACGTACGCGCTGAAGGTTGCATGACAGTGACTCTTTCTTATGGCACTTTGTTAAGTAAGGAGATCTAGCTTCAATGTCAGTTCAATTTCTATGACGACTCCGACGACTAGGCGGCTTTGTCTGTTCGCCAACGCCAAGTCTTCTTCACGGCTCTAATCCACGGTCATATTGGATCATTCTCCAATGAATGCCGCACTTACGAACGGCTGATCAAGAAGAAAGTCACGGTTATTTGATGATTCCAGCCAATAGAGAGTACGAGCTGAAAGAGCGCTTTGGAATACGAACTAAGACCGACCTCACGCAGTCGACCACATCGCGAGAGCCATTCCGAGCCATCGTTAAGGATCTAGTCACCGAGGATGTCTCTCTCACAGCAAAGGCGGCTAAGAAAATACTACGAGAAATACGCAAGTTCGAAGTTTATAACATGAACATTCTGGCTCGCAGTTACAAATGCGGACCAATACGATGACTTGAGATCTTTTGATCACATGCTGGACGAGGCGGGGATCGCTACGTTACACCGAGCGACGCCGAATCTAGAGTGTGTCAATAAGCTAAGATCGAGAGACAACAAAGAAACATTGATGAAACAGAACTAAATTTACAGGATCGATGGAAGGAACATCGAAATATGGGTGTCTTCAAGGAGCTTGGAGCCTGTATTAGGGACCAAAAAAACCTACCTGTGGCGGTTTAGGCTGAGGTGAAAATATGTAGATGAGAAGGCTAAAGTATTTCAAGTACTATGCTAGCTGCTAGCTTGACAACATTGTCCAGCTCTATCAAAGAAGCTTCGCCACACCATTCAGGTACGAGTTTCTTGAAAGTAAAGGTACATGTAGACAATGGTTTCGGGCTACTTACGCTAAACCGAATTGATGCGAGAGTGTGAAGTTCTTCTCGTATTCTCACACTCGCATCGATCAAGCTTAGTGCGCAGCCGGCTACGCGAAAGAATAGAAAGATAACGAAGAAGGAATCACGTCGAGGGCTCGAGCGGAGTCCATGCCAATGTCCGCCATCGGGATGAGATCGTTTGCTTCCGTTTTCTGTTCGTGACGCGCTGCTTCCCGGGTCTACCTGTAATGAAACCAGGCATGGTAGGTGAGTGAGTGAGAACGTACCCGAAGCATGAATTTCAAAAGCGTAAAACTCATGTAATCGTGTATCTTTTGCGAGGCTATGGTACAAAACTTCATCATGATGTGAGGGGAGATCTCTCTATGCCATGGCCCAACAACCATACATAGCCCGGTAGGACTGTCAAGCCGCGCTCGGTCAATAATCCTCTTCTCCAGCTCACTCATGTCCTGACATTTCATCCTCCCTCTGAACTATTTATCGCGCATTGCGCAGTCCAAGGTTTCCATAATTTTCTCTCGTTGATCCTCCACCCGTAATGGTTTTCGAAGTTGCGTCGGGACCGCCAAACCACCAAGACTATGCCCGAGGCCAAAAGATCGAGTCGATTTGGACTGTGTAGCCTTAACCTTCGAGGATGGGGCCATCAGCGAAATGAAGGCTACACAATCAAAGTCGACTCGATCTTTTGGCCTCGGGCATAGTCTTGGTGGTTTGGCGGTCCCGACGCAACTTCGAAAACCATTACGGGTGGAGGATCAACGAGAGAAAATTATGGAAACCTTGGACTGCGCAATGCGCGATAAATAGTTCAGAGGGAGGATGAAATGTCAGGACACGAGTGAGCTGGAGAAGAGGATTATTGA
>JAABUL010006637.1_pt1 | contig 13165 bp, 23 predicted proteins | sample 5559151 | NCBI WGS metagenome assembly JAABUL01 (sample SAMN10711876, study PRJNA513368) | rock metagenome | isolation source: Antarctica rocks | place: Antarctica: Victoria Land, Pudding Butte sud | reverse complement strand
CCGCGGTCCCCCCCCCCCCCCCCCCCCCCCCGACTTGGGCCACCGCACAAGCACTTCGCAGCTGAAGGGCGTCTCGGCGGTTAGTGCTGGACGATGCGGTGTTCCTGCCAGAGCTGCTGCTGTCGGCGGGCGCCCTGATGGGCTGGACAGCAGCGGCAGCAGCGGCCGCAGCAGCGCACGCGCAGCGCTGGAGAATGTGTACCTGATGCAGGCCGCCCAGTTCTACGGGCAGCTGCCGGGGCGGCAGTGAACCTTCACTTCGTCGCCACACATCGCCCTCGCTGCTTGGAGCGGATGGTCTGTCTCGTTGATTGAACAGCTGCGAGCACGGGTGCTGCCCACCCCGCTCGCACTTTCAATTGCAGAGGGTTCAGTTGCAGAGGGTCTCCCAACAGACTCCCACTTGACGTGCGTTGCATTCAGCAGCCGCATGTTTTCTCACGTTCTCATTCGTTGGGAGGCATTTTTTGACTGTCGCCATGCTGTCAGCAGCGTGGCCAGCTGCCGACACATGCTGCCGCCGCCGCTATCGCAATCAAGCGAGTAGCGGCGGTGAACAGTACCACGACTAGTATGTACTCCTAGCTCTCGCTTCTTGTAAGCTTAACAGGCATGCCTGCAGCACCTTCTCGTGCAGCACCTTCTCGTGCAGCACCTTGCGTGTCGTTATGGCAGATTGCCTGGCAACCCGTGCTATAATCAAGTGGGTCTGCTCGATGTGCTGCGCTGGATGGTTGAAACCGCTGTAGGAGCCATTGCCGTTTCCACTCGAGTACACCTTTGTGTTCACACCTGACACGCAACACGGATTATGGGCAGCCGCGCTTGAACACTGCAAGTGCTGGTGCAGCGGCTTCGATATATTGTAATATAAATTCCAAAATCACATGTGCTGCAACTAGACATCTCTAGCGCCACGAGGGGCACCTGCACCTGCGCGAGATGTCACGTGTTACAACGTCGTTCGCTCACCGAATGCGACGAGGCCGCGGCTCAGACAAGGCTTCTAGGCACCATCTGATATTATCGTCCCAAAGATGAAAAAACCGAGAGCGCGCTGGCCGTAGCAAGCACGGCTGATCTGCGCGGGCCGCTTGCCGACAAAGCCGGGGTGCAGAGAGGTCGCCCTATATGTGCACCTCCATGCCGCGCCGACAAAGGGAACACTATTTGAATGCTGTGCAGACCGCTGCGCAAGATCCTCGCAGCTGCGCACGCGACGCCTGCACGTTTGCACCGGCACAAAGCATATTTCTGAGAGTCCAAAATGACCTTTCTGATGTTACGCCGCCTGTTAAACGCGGAAGCGAGCAGCGTCCTGGTTTGCATGCTACAAGCAACACCAGCTGTAGACTGGATCTGTGTGGCTCAAGCTTCAGTGTCAGCAATCGTCGAAACACACCCATGGATCCTTCCGAAAGCATATTGGTCCTGCAGCAGGCAGTCGCGTGTCTCGCAGCCGAGAATCGTCGTAGTGAGCACGACTACACAGATGCGTGGTGTTGCCGGAATCACGGCTTGAAGCCATTGAGGGGTTCTCGCTCCCTTTCAGCAATATTGGCACTGTCGCCGAGCTAGAAGGCAGCTGCAGCGCAGCATGATCAGAATATGCAAATAGGGCTGCCTCGGCTGTCTCTTGATTTGTCACCCTCTAGTCTGAAGGCGGGCGGCCGCGAGCAGCCATGGGCTGCTGCAGCAGTAGCCCCGCTGGCGGAGATGGCGGCGGCGCCACCTCTGGGCGAAACACGCCAGCACAACAGAGTAGCCTGACGCCGCAGCTGCAGGACAGCGCCCTGGACCCGGGCCTGAAGGAAACGCACGAGTTCATGGGCCGGCTGGGCCGTGGCGGCACCGGCGAGATCTGCCAGTTCAGGGACAAAGCAACCGGCAGACAGGTGGGCGGCGGCGGCGCTTTTGGCGGGACTAACAAGCTGCAGGCCAGCTGCAGGCTGATTGCATATTGACGCCACCTTTTTCGCCACTCGTTCGCCTAGGTGGTGCATTGTGTACTATCGCAGGTGGCCATCAAACTGATCCGGCGGCCGGTGCCGCGGATCGTTGCCAACAATCTGCTGCGCGAGATCCTGGTCAGCCCCTTGCCGCTGCTGCTCGATCTCCTTCTCCTTTCTCCTTTCAAGAACGTACTGCATGTTTGCCTTACAATAAGGGGCCATCATACTATGGCGCGGTCCACAACGGGCAGCCGTTGCTGAGCATGACCTGGCATCACAGCGGATGGCACACGGAATGGGTCGACGATTTGCGGCACAGTCTGATGCAGGGTGGCTGACGCGGGGAGTCGGATGCATGCAGATCCAGGCAGAGCTGGGTGAGGGACATGCCAACATCATCGATGCATACGAGGTGGGGATGGTTCATCTCGGTTCCGTGGCGAGCTTGCAGCTCAACAATTGCCGCAACAGCGATAGCAGCGGCGGCAGCAGCGGCCGCGGCGGCGGCGGCGCGGCAACAACGGCGATGACTTTCACTGTGGCAGCGCTGGCAGCGACAGCGGTGGCTGCGGAGATGTCCTGGATATGGACAGCAGCAGAAGCGGTGGCCGCGACGGCAGTGACGGCCGCGTCGATGGCAGTGCCAGCAGCAGCTCTTGTAGTGGAGCGGCCGGGGAGGCAGCAAGCGTGCGGCCCGCAGTGGGGGAGCAGCAGCATCTGTCCGACTCGTGGAGCTGGCCGCCGGCGGCAGCCTGCGGCGATTGACACAACCCTGATACCGACATGCTGAGCCAGATCCGCTGCTGCAAGCACTGAACCTTCCAGCGTCAGAAGTGATTAGCCTGCCACGCAGGTGATGCTGACGGCACACCACCTGTGCCTGGTCATGGAGCTGGCCGCGGGCGGGACTCTCACGCAGTATGTGGCGGAGCGGCAAGCTCGCGGCCGCACAACCGCGGCTGCACACCTCTCCGAGGATGAGGCCCGATACTACTTCAGGGTGCGATGTTTATCAGAGTTCCGGAATTGAACCCTTGGTCCTGATGGCTGCCATCGCTGTTTGTTGCTCATCCATTGGCACACAGAACCGAGAGCTGAGAGTGGTTACAACTCCAAGCATGCGTGCACCGATGCTTCTGCGGCAACACGGATTGTGCAGCGTCTTTGACCGCCTGCACCTTCCACGCAGAAGCACCAGACCACAGCGCTGAGCCCGTTTGCTGTGCTGTGTTCATCTGCCGGCGACGTTGCCAGACACTCGCAAGCAGCCAGTCTTGCTGACGTGTGCTGCTGCCTGTGCTGCAGCAATTCATCGCCGCAGTCAGCTACTGCCACGCCAACAACGTCGCACACAGGTCTGTCGCCTCCCGCCCTCCGCAATGCACTCAGAAACTTGCGTCCAATCCCAATCTGGACCTGAAGCTGGGCAGCACGCTGCTGGACATATGACAGCCGCCGTGCTTGAAGTCGGCAATTGATTTGTGGGCTTTTGTCATCAACTCCCGTGGACCTCCTGTCCTGATTAAGTACTGTGATGGCATCGCGGGGGGACTTGAAGCTGGACGACATGGGGATGGCTCACAGCCGCTGCGCATGCAAAGCACTGCAGAGCGCTGGATCCCTTGTCCTCTACGCTGTCGTATAACCTCTCAATCACGCGTCTGCAGGGACTTGAAGCTGGACAACACGCTGCTGGACACATCCAAGCCGCCGCACGTAAAGATCTGCGACTTCGGCTTTGCCAAGGGCTTCCAGCCGGGGGAGGCCATGCTGACCAATCTGGGGTGAGCTGGAAAACTAGGACAGGCCGGCAGAGGTAGCATTGAGCAGATGTACCTTCCAGAGGAGCGGACACAAGTGCCTACCTCGTGATAGAAGCTGCGCCCGCGGCTCAACAAGGAGGGCAGTAGTCCACGGAGCGCGTCCCTTCTTCATCATCACAATTAAAGCATGTACTGAACCTCATGCTCTTGCGCTTTCTGCAGGACGCCCACCTGCATGTCGCCGGCGCAGCTGCACCGGCGGCCCGGCAAGGAGGGCTACAGCGCACATGCGAATATCTGGTCCATCAAGAAATCCAGTACCAAAACCCTCATTTTTGTAAACCAAGCTGAATATCCTGCTAGACCTTTGTGTGTCTCCCCTTGCGCAGCACCCCCACCTACGTGTCGCCGGCGCAGCTGCACTGCCGGCCCAACAAGGGGGATTACAGCTACCCACCCTCACATAGTGCAGTGCAGGAGATCACTGAAACTTTTGCTCTTTCGCCTTATGCAGGACACCCACCTACATGTCACCAGCGCAGCTGCACCGGCGGCCCAACAAGGAAGGCTACAGCGGCACGGCGGTGGATGTGTGGGCTGCCGGCGTGCTGCTCACCGTCATGCTGCTGGGTGCGTCCCTCGACTTGGCAGGTCCTGCGGTGGAATAATATGATAAGATAAACGACATCAGATGGTAAGGCCTCGCGCCACACTAGCATCGAGCCCAAAGCCTAACACCCTTAGCTTGATGCGCATCGCTTGAGCGTACCTGGAACAGCAGGATGGAGAAGGCGGCGCGTCCATGCCGTGACCCCGTCTCCCCCCGGTCCGCCAGCACCTGAGAAATGAAGAACTGAAAATGAGGAACTTGCCAGTCAGCATGTCAGAGCATGCGGCAGGCTTGCACCTAAGAACTGCTTCGATCTGGAGGCAATGCGTGGACCTGTGAGCACTGCATGTTGGAGCACACACATGCAGGAGGTTGGGTATGTTGAATGCTAATTGGGCGAGACTGCTGGTTGCGCTTGCCGCTGGCAGATCTAACGTCAAACTCTACGGAAAATGGGAGCGCGCCTGCATGGCGACGGCGGTGGAGGAGAGCGCGAGGCCGCCGCCGAGGATGATGGCGCCGGGGCCGTGCACCGCTGCGACCGCCGTCACTGTCGCCGCGATGGCGGCTGTCGACACCAGCACCTGCATGACACATGACACCTGACACATGACACAAGGCTGGGTCCAAACTGGGAGAAGCGTCCCCTGGGAGACACATAAGCGGCCGCCGGCGTGCTGCTCACCGTCATGATCCTGGGTGAGCCTTCTTGACTTCGAGAAATACATCGTGCCAACTAGCGGAGATCCTTCACAGTCCAGGTATGGGCCGTCATGCTCCTCGGTGCGCACACCTGCAGATATGCGAGGCGTCGCGTGTTCTGTTGTCTTTCCTGTAAGGCAGTTCCTTCTGCAGGGCAGGCACAGCTCAGCCCAGCCTACAGCGGGAGCTGCAGCGGCGCCACCAAATTTCCATGGTACTCCAAATTTTAAATTTCCAAATTTCCAAATTTCCATGGTGCTCCCTCCATGGTTCCAGCTCCGTGACACACCCAAGTCGCCTCGGCTATCCGCGCAGTCCAACCTCCGCTGCATCGTTCCTCTCACAGTAATGGCTGGCGGCTTACTGTCGATCGGCCTATCTGGCTTCCTGCGATGCCCTCTTCTTACATGCCAAGTCCCTGCTGCATTCTCGCAGGCCGGTTCCCTTTTGACCATGTGGACCACCCGGACCCCAACACGCGCAGCGCGCAGATGGAGGTCTGGGCGCAGCAGATGCAGAACCGCTGGAACGACGTCCCCGCCATGGCCAGCCTGGTGGAACGGGTGCGCTGCTCTCCGGAAACGTCCAGAACACATCAAAGTCCTGAACGGATGCGCAGCAATGAAAGCCTAAACCCTAAAGAAACCACAGTCCTGATGTACCCCGCTCCTGAACACCGTCGCGTTACTTCCCTTGTCTAGGGTTAATAGAGTTAGTTGCGCTTTCCCCAACACACACATGGTCCTGAAATGCACCCCAGCGTTCCTCTCCGAGGCATCAAACCTGTGTTCCTGCCATCTGCAGCTGTCGTCCAGCGCGGTGGACCTGCTCAACCGCATATTTGTGGTCGATGAAGATCACCGCATCACCATCGAGCAGGTGCACGCATTGCCTTTCTGCCTGTTTATGCAATGTTCCATGAAAGCGAAGTGCAGGATGCTCGATATCACACCCTGATCCAGGGACTTGTTTACGTGATACGTGATATCCTCCTTCGACGCAATTCTTGTTTCCGCTGATACCACATGTTTGGGCATGGTGTCCTCCGAAGCGGCTGTGGGGCATTTGCCCATGCAATGACTGGTCTCAGCTGCGTTCCGACTTTTCACCGCTGCCCTGCCTATGCAACAACTGTTTCGAGCTGCATTTCGACTGTTCTCCGCTGCCCTGCAGATCCGGGATCACCCCTGGTACAACCAGCCGCCCGCGCCGGCCTTCTCGGCGGCGGTCGTGCAGCTGGGTTTGGAGCAGCAGCGGCGCAACGCCTACATGACCAGCCGCAGGATTGACGAGGTAATTGAGTCAGAGGTTTCATCACTGTTTCGCTTTCACCACCTGGTTATCTTGTGCAAAGGCCGCCAAAGCGTGAAGCTCGCAAGGTGGCGCACGCATGAGAGTCAGACTCGTGAACACTCAGTGCATCGTTGATGATGGGATGTATGACCTGTATGACATCGCCTTTGCGCAGGCCAGTACACCGGAGCGTGTTTCAGGACCTGTTTGCGACAGTGTCGCTAACAGCTAATCGCGTACAGCTAATCGCGTACAGCTAATCGCCGCTTCAGGGCCACCAGCACCCCAGCGCGACCCTGAACACCTGAAGTGTCAGTTTGCAGGCTGCGAAAGCGGAGCGCGCAGCGCGCATCGAGGACCTGATATCGGCGCATGCAAGTTGAAATCACGCTGGGCCACAGGTGTCCATGGCATGCATTCAACACCCTTAAATTTTTGTTTGCAGGCTGCGAAAGCGGAGCGCGCCGCTCGCATCGAGGACCTGATAGCGATGGCGGGGCTGCGGCCGCCACGCGGCGGCGACTGCCCCACCCGCCCCTCGGTGAGCCGCGTATAGTGTTGTACAACAGTGCAACACTGTACAACGTCTTGATTCTGACGCCAGGCTGTGCCAATGGTTAACCACGAGGCCTGATGCTGGGACGAGGACAAAAGTTCGTCAGCGCGCGCACCTCCAGGCGCTGGTTGAAATTTATATTTGGTGAATTATAGAAACCTTTTTTATATTTAAATTTTTATACTACTCTATTACAGAGTATTATTGCTTGCTTCCATGGTGTCTGGGTCGGTTTGACTCCGTGTGTCTATTGCATGAGGCATCACACACCAATCCGAAGGCGATTCGCCTCATGTTCAAGCACTGGTCGCTGCATGGTTTGGGCTCTATCCCTATTTCACCCCTCATCTCGTCAACCCTGAAGCTCACGCCCGGAACCCTCTCCTGGTGGCAGTGTTCCAAAGCTGATCTGTTGTCGCCCTGCAGATGCGGATCGACCTGCGGGACGCCGCCATTCTTGAGGGCGCGGTCAATGGGGACGCCGCATACGACTGCATCGCGAAGACGCAGTCCGCGAGCGGTCTGGCGGCCGCCCTGACATCCCTCGAGCAGGTGATGGGTCACCCGCACCCTCAGCAGCTGCCCTTTTGCACGTCTGCCGACGCCGTTCGCCCGCGTGCGGGTGCACACGCTCTGTCCGCTGCAGTTGATGCACTGACGCAGCAGAAGTCCACCGAGCGCCCTCTGCAGCGGACACTGCAATTCAGTGGAGCTCCCAGTCCCATGGATCCAGTGTCCCTGAACCTTGATGCCTGCACCATAGGTTGAGGCGCAGCAGGCAGAGGAGCGACGGCAGCGGGGAGCATTGGCGGCGAAGGGCGACGGCATCAGCATGCCGGACATGGACGCAGCCACCACCAGCAGCACGGCGGACGGCGCCTCTCCAACCGAGTGGTCGGCCGCAGCGGGCGGCGGCGCCGCAGCGGGCGGCGGCACCGCAGCGACGGACTCGGTCCAATGGGATCAGTCCATGGACTCGGCCGACGGCACCAGCGAGGCGACGGCCGTGGCGCCAGCCACGACGGGCACGGGTAGGTGTGTCAGCGTCGGCTCACCCGCTCAGCAAGTGGCGGCCAAGTCGCCGACCACACTGGTGGCGGTGCCAGCACGTGAGCCTCAGTGATGGGCAGGAGCCAGGACCTTGGTTTCTGACATGAATGAAGTTCGGACTTCTGGCGATGCTTCGCAGCGTCCGCAATTATCTGTAGGTGTCAAATGTGAGTGAAATCGATGGTTGTTTGACCAGGTCGATGTGTGGGAGCAGCGTTGCGCCTCGGGCAAATTAGTGGATGCTCAGGGATGGGGAGAGGCGCTCAGGTCTGCCTGTGCGTGGGTTGTTCGCTTGGTTCTGGAAGGCCAGTTGTGACAGTATTGCATCAGTACACACACACAGAGCACCGTGCCGTGGCACAGAACGGCCGACTTTCGCGCCATTGCTTGACACGGCTCCTGCTGGTAGCCGCCATGGTCAGGCGACGGACCTCTTCGTTATGTTGCAGCTGGAGGAGCTGTGGTACGAGGAGAAATATAGGCAAGATATCCAGATTCACACTCGTACTGCATCTGATTTGCCGATGATTTGCTGCTCGGGATGCACATGCGAGAGTGGGGAACGAAACCACATATTGACAGGTGGAAGAAGCCGGTTGGTCGACCAAATCAGCGTCATCCGGCAAACGCTGCCTTGCAAAGGCACCAACACACAGCCATCGGCTCTCAGCCTCACCGTAGGCTTTCCCTGCGGCTTCGCTGATTGCACACCGCCCCATTGGCACTCGCGACAATCCAGCTTGGCAGCACGCACCTCGTCAGGCGGACACTGTCGGCGTCCCTGCTGCTCTCGCCGCCTCGTTTCGGAGACGAAAGATTGCATGAGCGGCAAGACGGCTCTGTTCAAAAATTCTACGCCCTACGTAAGTTGATTTCAGAGTGCGGTGACAAGGCTCGCGGCGCAACCTTGTCACTCCGGGCACTTCCTACTAGTGGCAGCACATCGTAGACAGCCACGGCAAAGCGCCGGCCAGTGCTGAACAACATAAAACACCAGCTGTTGGAAGTCATGAGGGCGAAGCCTTGGCCCCGGGGGATGTTTGCTCCCAGGGTGGGCCACTTGCCGGAGAGGTGATTTGACCCGCCGTTTTATTATCACGCGGCATCGGCGCAGCCTGCGCACGGCCCGCTGTGCCGCTTCCGCTTGGCGACGCAATGATCCGCCAGCAGGACGGTGGCGTCGCGGCATCGATCGAGGTGAGCTGACCTTTCCTATGGCCTTGACCAAGTCCCAGAGCGTTTAGTGAACCTGACGAGAGCTTGGCGAAGAGGCTAATTCCAAACGCCGGCGCACCGGATGCAGCAGCGGAGGTTCAGGTCGAGCAATGGATCGGGAAGTTTGCTGCTTGAGCGCCGGCTATCAGACCCGATCTTGGGGCTAATCCAACGTGCGGCTCACCGACCACCGTCGGTCGGTGGAGCCCAGGGCGAATGCCTTCCATGCGCAGTCCCGTTTGCCTGGCCGCCACAGCGAATCTGATCGGGGGATCGTGCATGCGAAGCCCGCAAGAGGTACGGCAGTTTGCCGGATGCCAGATTCGCAGGCAGGCTTCCTGGGCAGTGATCGTCGTTTCGGCCAGTTTGAGCGGGACGGGATGCTCTGCGGTTGATACTGGAACTGATTTATTGTGCAGAGTTTGCATAAAATGGTAGCCTTTGGTACCAACCGGTTGTGTATGTTTCAAGCAGGCAGGTGCGGACGCGCCTGGTGCCAGCCTGAAGGCGTCCGATACACCTTTTCACACCTCAAAGTTCGTTCTCAAATCCTTCATGCTGTACGAGATCTGCCGGCCCGCCTGCAGGAGCCCATCCCCCAGTTTGCGCACTGCTATCTGCGACGGTCGGCGCTGCGGGCGGCGCTCGATGCCGAGCCTCCGCCCGCGCCGGGGCTGCCGGTGCGCCCGACGCTTCGTCACTTTGTGGCGGCGGCATCCGCGGTGTCGTCCGACAACGTGCTTGTGCCGGGCACCGTCGCCCATGACCCTTCCAAGTGAGTTGCATGCAGCGGCTGCGGCAGGCATTGGCGATGTCAGAGCTTGGTTCTGAGTGTTGCTCCTTGGGGCAACCTATAGACAGAGGGCAGGAACCCCGCTGTTTGACCCGCCCTTTGCATTGCAATCGGCGCCATTCCCATTTGAGGCCCAACCGCACCTGCAGCTGTGCGTGGGTTGATGCTCTCATCTATTCCCGTTTGCCGAGCGTCGTGCTCATTCCGTCGTGATGTCATCGCACTTCACCCTGCAGGAACGGGCACAGCAAGCCGGGGGGGGTGAAGGCGGCCGCCGGCGCCGGCGCTCGCCACGGCAGCGGCTCCGCATTCATCGACGCCCTGGACGCCGAGCTGGGTCGTGTGCGCCGCTTCGTGACCGCACGCTCCGAGGAGCTGTGGGGCCGCCTGCTGGCCGTTATGCAGGTTTGTGTTCCTTTGAGAACCTTGCCGGACGTCGCGCAGGTCTGCAATACTTTCTGCAGGGATTTCAAGTCCTGCCAGCCGTGATAAGCATTGCTGTAAACTAAGCGTTGCCGCATGTTCTGAGAGCTGCGGGGCAGTCTGCTGGCTGTTTTGGCAGGTCTGCGATGCTGCTGCATAGTCAGCTGGCTGGATGCGCCCTCGAGCTTGCGTGCTGCTCAGTGGCCGTGGCAGTATATAATGCCATTGTATCACACTGCATCGCCTGCATTCTACCTGCTGTCAGTGTACCACTCTGCGTTCTCAGCGCTGCAGGTGATGCTGCGTTCAGGTGCTGCATGTTTTGAATGCAGATGGATGTGCTTTACATAAGCGTGTCCATGATGCTGACTCGTTGACGTCATTCGTCAGGCGCTTCCGCCGCTGCCGGGGCCGGACGGCAGCATCGCGCCCGAGGCGCAGCAGCAGGCTGTGGCCATTTTGGCGGGATGTGACATTCTGGGTGTGATCCAGCGACTCTGCAGTATTGGACAGCCTGCCTTGCCTCCTTGCCCACCCCGCCTCCACTGCGGGGCGTGTATTCCTGAACCCCTTGTCGTGCAAGTTGATGTGCAAGTTGAGCGCACCATACAGCACTGTCATTCTGCAGCAGCCGCAGCCTCGGACATGCATATTGTGTGCGGCGGTTGCAGAGTGCGGCACCAACATTGACCAGGCATGAATGCACTGCCTCTCACAACATGCAGGTGCGGACTCAGCGCTGTTAGAGCGCTTCATACTCCAGAACGAGGACATCGCCACCGAGCTGGCGCTGGCCAAGGACGCCCGCCGCGCCGCTTTTCCTGCTTCCTCCGCTGCCAGCGGCTCATGTGCTTCCAACACCTCCTCTGCTTCCAGCAGCAGCGGCGGCGGCGGCGGCGGTGCGGCGGCCCGGCAGCAGGCGGCGGAGGACGCGACGCTGCGGCACATCTATGCGGCGTGCGTGAGGGAGTGCCTCACGGGCCATGCCAATCGGGACGCCATCCTGGTGCGGCAACCTGTAGCGCTGAGTAAAAACACCAGATTCATCACTGGCTCTGCGGAGGAGTCGAGATTGATGGCAGTGGTACATGCAGAAGCACAAACATCATTATGGCAGCTTGGCGCTGGTGGCTGCCATGTCACGCATATGATGCGTGATCCTCTACGGATCCGTATGCCCCTCTTGCTGCTGCCTGCAGAGCACATCGAGAAATCTCCGCAACAGCCGCCTTTGCCGTTTGCACTGGACTTCCAGAGCATCTTCCTATCCTCACAGGCTCGCATGCACAGCTGCGAGCTGAATCTACAACGCATGCATCTGCCGCCATCTGCAGGTGGGCCTGAGCGACGTGTACGAGCACCTGCGCCAGATCGTGCCGGACCCGGAGGCATTCTGTACCACCTGCAGCAACGCCGGCAGCGTAGTCGACGGCGGCAGCCCGCCGGCGGGGGGCGGCCCGGGCTCTGCCGCCCGTCCGCCGCCGCCGCAGTCGCCGCAAGGTGCACAGAAGCTTCAGGAAGACGGTTCTTGGTATTGCTGGCTGCGCAAGCAACTTGCTGACACGGTCCGACGTGCATATTTGTGCATCACCAGCAGCTGGGCTTTCGTTTTGCTTTCCGCACTGTCAGGAGTGCCCTGCCATGCAACGGCCCTGCTTCCCCTGGATCCGCGTAGGGGTGCCTGCGATTGAGCCGGCGACGGCGCTGCCGGACTGCGGAGCGGCGGCGTTCGCGGCAGACGGGGCATGGGTGCCGCCGGACACCTTCGAGCGCAAGAGCACCAAGTTCTGGGCACACGAGTCCGTCATCCCGGCCCTGCAGGTGCTGGGGCTTACAGAGCCCTAGAGTAAACCTTCTGCAGACCTCGTGGCAGCCCAGCGCCTGAGCTCTGGTTTCAAAAGGCTGCTGTCTCATCTGCAGCTGGCCTGATCTGCTGCTGCAGCAATCTGCAAAGCGGTGCCATGTAGTGACCCCAAGAGGACTGGCGCACTCTCGGAGATGGACTGGCCCCAAGCTTCAGGTGTTGCTTTGTTTGCTGCAGACGGAGGTCATCCGACACCTGCCGATCTTGGTCTTTGGCCGCCGCCGTAGCGATCGCCTGACAGCCGGTGAGCGCCTCTGTGCGATACTAGAACCCATGCCTCCAGCCAGCAGCAGCGTTCTGCAGTGCCAGCTGCGGTGAGCAGCGCTCAACAGGTGACATGTTGTGTGTGAGATTGTGTCTGTGCCTCGGGTTGCTGTTGCACCAAGGACGAGGGCTTGATGGTCTGCCAGGCTGAACCCCGCGCATTGACAGTGAGGTACCGCAGGTCCCAGTAGAGATTGCGACTGCTCCACTGTGCAGGCGACGCCGCCGCGCGGGCGCTGCAGCCGCTGGCGCAGCAGCACGTCACCGCCGGCAGCTGCCTGTCCTCCGTCTACTACGACAACCCCGCCACCTTCAGGCGCGATCTGCTGCCTGCCACTGACGAGATGCGAGGAGCCCTGAATATTGTTTCAGAAACTCCCTGTCCTCCGGTACTCTGACAACCCCGCCACCTGCAGGTGCGCCCCGAGGCTGGTGCTGCACCACTGATGAGTCCCCAGCCCCATGCACGCACCTCGTGACAAATGTTGCTTTGTATGTTGCACCTCGCTGTCCTCTGTCTACACTAAGAGGACCCCGCCACCTTCAGGCGCCCGGCACCTGAACCTTGGAGCGACCAATTCCTGCTCTTGTCTGGCTGCTCCGCCGGAGTCGTTAGCAGTCGCCACTCATGGGTGGGTGTGCGTCGCGGCAGCGGGTGTCGTTCTGCGGGTGTGGCGACT
>JAABUL010006634.1_pt1 | contig 13170 bp, 14 predicted proteins | sample 5559151 | NCBI WGS metagenome assembly JAABUL01 (sample SAMN10711876, study PRJNA513368) | rock metagenome | isolation source: Antarctica rocks | place: Antarctica: Victoria Land, Pudding Butte sud | reverse complement strand
GCCCTCTGGCCTTAGACGACCTGCTGACAGCAGCGTGCTCCGCCAGCGCTGCAACCTGTCATCCCATGTATGCCCGCTGCTATCTTGCAGACGCACCTTCTCCGATCCAGCCATTTTCTCGATCGTCTGCTCCAACCAAGACAATTAGGTTATTCCCAATGGCATCGTAGGCGTGTAGGAGGTTGGTGACAACACGGATCAGCCCCAGTCCGCGGGCGAGCACGACGAGCTCATCTTCGGATCTGAGCTCGGAGAAAAGGTCTTCTCGATCAGTTACTTGTTGTTCGAAGAATGCGTTCCGGTTGTCCTACCCTGTTGATACTCCTGGGAGAAGTGTCAGTCATTGTTACCCACCCATACGGACGAAGGTCCTTACTAAAGGCAGTGAAAGCTTTACAGGAGGCTTTTCGCTCTCCGATGGCATTTGGCTGCCCTTCAAAGGACTTTGAGGCAAGGCGCTTTGATTGCTTCTCTTAGCTCTACGTACTATCTGGGATTGTGGATGTGCACCTTGGCTTGGCGCTAGCGAATGACCCGCATTGGTCGGCAACGGGATGACGTGCGTGGGGAAGGGGGGGCTTCAAGAACCGATGTCGTTCAATTCCTCAATCCTCTTCTTTCAACAATTCGACACAAACAACATCCGACCCAAACCTTCGGACACAAGAAGTCACGCATCTACTCATCATGCCCGTCCACCCAAGCGAAGAAGAAGCCCCGACCGGTCTCACCGAGAAGATAGCCAAGGACCCCTCCTCGACCACCGAATCCACCGCCAGCGACCACGAGTCCCACCAGAATGAGCACACCCCCGGCGACAGCTTGAAGGCCTCTGCGCAGGACTTTCAGTCCAAGGGTCCGCAGATCCCTCTGAGCATGGATGGTCTGTCCTTTTGGGAGAAGTAATCCACAACGGTTGCTGACCCAGGCGATGCAGATATGCCGCCAAAGGCCTCGAAGGAGGAGCTGAGGGCTCGAGCAGAGGAGTTGAACAAATGATACGAGTGCGAGGTCGGTAGGATGTTGGGGTTTGGGGAGGAGCAAAGTGTGCTCATGGTTGACAAGGGGGTTAACGGGAATGGCAAGATCAAATGGAGGACGATACAATTACGAGATATGGCTTTAGCATTGATTGGAGGATTGAACGGGAGGGAGCAGGGTATCGCAAAGTCACCATAGGCTCCAATTCCAATAACGTAAAATTTCAACGTGATGTGTGTATGAGCGAAGTTTTCAGTTGCGAGCAGGTCAGGGATGTAAGGAATATCTTAGTAAGGTGTCAGTGCATCTAGAAGGGCATAGTGTACATTGAAAGTAGCATCTAGAGTGAGTTACATTCGGCTACTCCGGGCTATCATAGTGTTTCCTGAAGCTGCCCCAATGACCCCCCAGCTTCGACACCGAATAACAAGAGCCAGGCCCTACCTTATTGTCATAATCGGGCTGTTTTATAGTCTTGCTGGCGAAGTTCTTGCAGTTTTCGTCCGTAAAGACATCAAAGCTGTCAAAGCCCAATGGCCACGAACCCCAGCTGACACCTACGAAATCAGTTTCTGGTGTGAACTTTTGACAGTCGCCGTTGACCTCCGGACGGTTGTTGTGAGGCTTGCCGGTGCAGTCTCCCTTGTCGAAGGATCCAATCCACCCCCAGTGACTGCCGAGTTTCGAAGAGGTTGTAGAGGAGGTAGTGTTCGCAGCTGAAGTAATATTACTCTTCGGTAGATTGAGACCGTCGGTGGGAGCGGCGGGAGCAGGGTAATTGGTGAAAGCGTCGAGGGTGGTAGTCGTGGTTGGCTCCGTGCTGGAGTAAGGCAGAGCGAGTGTAAGAGCGCCGGCGCTCAGAAGAGAGAGAAGAAAGCTGAAAAGCATTTCGGGAATTGTGATGTGTAAGAAAGTTCCTCGATTTTACTATGGTCAAGTTGTTTGATTGACGACACAGAATTTGAGAATGCGGATTATATAGGTGCGAAACGAACAATGAATGCACAACATAATAGAATCACAGAGACAAAGACCGGTGACAAATCCATTGATCGAGGGCTGGAAGTCCTTTGTTTCGGGCATTGAGCTTTTCTGTGACAATCGATGTCGAGATAGCAGAGGAAAAGGCTTGCGTGGAATGGTGGGATAGAGTTCGGTAACGTGAATGCCTGGAACAATCGAAGAGCTTCTAAGTTGGCCAACGTCGGCATTCTGTGTAACACCTCCAAGGCTAGTACTGCTGCAAGTTACGACATTGGAGGGCTTCGAGATGGGCTACGTCGAAGCCTTCAGGTCAGTCCGAATTGTAACCTCGAACGCGTTATACGGCCCGGAACTCTGAATAAATGCTCAGCCTTCACATGCTGACCAATGTACTCCAATGATATTTTAAGGAATGCACGCATGCATTTTGTTGCTTACCTGGATGGAATAATGAGTGATCGTCATCTACTTCATGTCCCATGTCCTGCGGTAGACACCTCCAGAATGCGATCTTGCAACCCTTCAACAATATGAACCTTGATGCCCGCCTCTTCGAGTCGCTTCATGCCCGTATTCTCCCCAACGAATACCTCGGGCTCTTTGATGCCAACATACACAACTTTGATCGCGCCGTTTAACCTTATAATCCGCTCGACACAGATTCGGTTCCCACTCAACCTCTTGTTGCATGGCTCCATGGTAGTGTAGAGGACGGTGTTCTTCGGCAACACGTCTTTTATCCGTTCTTCTTCAGTCAGCTTATGCTGCTGAGCCACCTTGATGAAACAACACTGCTCTGCATGGGTACTTCCAGGATCCCCGAGCGAGTCCCGGGGCAATTCTAGGGAATAGCCCGTAGACAGAATTTTATTCTCGTCAGCATCGACGAGGACTGCTCCTACGCAGAATTTGGTAGACGCAGGGGGCGAGAGGCGAGCTCGATCCATCGCGTAGTGGTCGGTTCGGACCCCATCGTGGGTGACAGGCTACCAGAGGGCTCTCGAGTGATTTGCCGGACCTGGTGCCTTCAGCGTTCACAACGCGCTCGAGTGCCAAATACGAAACCAAAGGTCTCCTTGATCGTGCCGAAGTTAGGAATATTTTACAGTAAGTCAACAGTAAGTAGATGTCTTTGGTAATAACCAGCGCAAGCACTGTCATTCGTGTTTTTCACTGCTATTCGTCCTGGTGAGAAAAGATCGCCGGCGATTGCAGATCACGCCTAGAACAGATTTGGGTACAGCAGTATCATAGTCGTTGGAAGTACTGCAGCTTGCGCTCTCTGTTCATACTTTAGGCAGGCTCCAATTGCCCCGGGCCGCCCGCTCTCGGGCCTTCGCGAATGTGCAGTACTGTGGATTCATCAAGATCTTGATTAGCTTACAATGAGCAAATGAAGGGTTCCTTCGGGTGACATTAAAGCACTGATCTTGTTCGGAAGCTTTTCGATAGACGGAGGCCCAAGCTGTCCCTAGGGTACTGACTGATCTGAGACAAAATGCCCAGACAATATGGCAAGTCCATGCACAACGCAACTTGAAGCCTGAGAAGCAAAACGCTGCCTGGTCTCGACTGAGTCTCGCATAGTCTATTTGGAGCTTCCGGCGCAAAGAAAGCGACCGTTCTTCTGCCACCACGCTGGTGACAACTACCACTATCAAGAACGACGTGGATGACCCAAGAGGGTCTCTCGGCCTGAATCTCCTCTATGCTCCCGCTGAGCCCCATGTCGACTTCATCTTTGTGCATGGCCTGGGCGGCGGCTCGAGGAAGACATGGAGCAAGACGAGCTCAATCGCACATTGTTGGCCGCAGGAATGGCTGCCCAAATATGCTGCGTTCAAGAGTGTGCGGGTTCGCATTTTTGGATAGGACTCGGACTGGGTCAAAGGCAAAGAGCATTGTTTAAACAGCCATCACATCGGAAAGTCTTTGCTAGGCGAGTTGAGCACGTCGCCTTCGCTGAGCAATGCGAACACGTCAATAGTGCTTATAGGGCATAGTATGGGAGGTCTAGTTATCAAAAAGGCCCACATGCTTGCAAGGCAAACTTCGGGATACGAAATACTTTCTGAACGCCTTCATACAATCTTCTTTCTTGCAACGCTCCGCAGAGGTTCTGACTCGGCCAAGTTATTGAACAACATTCTTCAGATGACATACTCCTCTCGTGCTTACGTGGCACATCTTGAGCGAGGTTCTGGGGCTATACAATCCATCAATGATGAGTTCCGCAATTACTCGGCTGACGTAGTCCTCTGGTCGTTTTATGAAACGCAGGTGCTGAAAATGGGCCTTCTCAGCAGCCTCATTGTTGATCCTGACTCGGCTACGTTGGGTTATCCGGACGAAAAGCAGATGCCAATGAACGCTGATCACCGATCAATTTGCAAATTCGATACAATAAGAGATCCGAATTACATGGTCCTTCGCAATGCACTTGCCTCTACCGTGGATAGTATAATCAAGGGATGTATGGCTCAACAAACCTCGTTGTAGACGTCACTAAACATCTTTCTAGTGGTTAAGTCGAAGGCGAGATCGCGGCGTAAGCAGCTTGAGGACCTGAGATGCTACTTGGAAGTACCGGAACAACTAGAAGATTACCTTGTGGCCGTCGAAGAGGCCCGTATGTCCGGGAGCTGTGGGTGGTTCTCCGCAATTAAATGGAGTGGCTCCTCCCCAGAAGCTCCACACATTTTATGGGTCAATGGTCGACCGGCAGCTGGCAAATCTGTCCTGGCAGGCTACGTCATCCGTCAGTTACAGGAGCGCAATGCAGACTGTAGCTATTTCTTCTTCAAACACGGGGACAAATCCAAATCGCGACTTGGTGCCTGTTTCCGGTCTTTGGCTTTCCAGATGGCTTGCTCAAATAGTCAGATACGTGAGGTGCTGCTAGAGATGCTCAACGATGGTATAAGTCTTGAGATCGACAGTGAGCGCACTCTATGGCAGATACTATTCTCAAGTGGTATCTTGCAAACCTCCTTGCATAGGTATTATTGGATCATCGATGCCTTGGATGAGTGTATAAATTTTGCTTCATTTTTCGCTTCGACACTGGCTAAACTTAATGGATCCTCACCCCTACGTATACTGATCACGAGCCGAAGCATCGCTGAGCTGGAAAAGCGCTTTTTGACCCTTGACCCTCGCTGGATGCTTTCCGAAACGATCGCGACACAAGATACCCTACCAGACATCGAACGTCTCGTCAAGGCAAGCGCATAGTCTGTACTGGTCAAAGACGACAGGGATCGCGCTGTGTTAGTAGAGAAGATCCTAAGGAAGGCTGAAGGATGTTTCTTGTGGCCGGTTCTGGTACTCAGGGAACTATCAGCCTCCTACGGCGAGGAAGAGATCAATCAAGCACTCGAGGACATGCCTCGTGACATGGAACCCCTGTATCTGCGGACACTGGAATCGATGACTCTCGCCGCTGGCGGGAGAAAGTTGACCAAAGTGATTCGTACTTGGGCAACTTGTGCAACGAGACCGCTGACAACGAAGGAGCTGGAAGGGGCATTGCGACTGGACATAAAGGACAACTTCCCCAGGATTGAGGAGTGTATCTTGGCAGTCTGTGGTCATCTCGTAACGGTTGACAGGTTCAGGAGGGTACAGATGGTGCACGAAACCGCCAGGGAGTTTCTACTGAGCGATCTTCTGGACTCCGAATTTGCCATCAAAAAGAAAGAGGCGCATACGTGTATTGCTAGGGCATGTCTGACTTACCTCGCTGGAGAGGAATTGAAGCCTCCTCGGACTGGTAGACGTTTTCCTACCATGAGCGCCGTAGGCAAAAGGGCCAAATTCTCAACCTACGCCTGCTCGGAGTTTTTCTACCATCTAGCTGAGGCCGATCCTCTTGCGAACGATATATGGGTCCTGGTCAATAAGTCCCTTCAATCAAACGTTGTATCATGGATCGAAATTGTAGCTCAAACACCAAATTTCAACCCCGTCATCCGTGCCGCGAAGCACCTCAGGGTCTACCTTGAGTCATGCTCCGCGGAAATATCACCACTTGGCCGATCAATGCAGACGGTCAGAGGATGGACAACTGATTTTGTTCGCATTGTGGCGAAATTTGCCGATGCTCTAACGACGTCGCCCTCAGCTATTCACTCGCTCGTCCTACCATTTTGTCCCACAGAATCTAGCGCTTACAAGATCACGAGGCCAGGGCGGAGGTTGTCGATATTAGGCCTGACAAATGTACAATGGGATGATCGATTGGCTTGCATCGACTTCCATGAAGGTCAAGCGAGCGCCGTCTGCCATGGAGACGACTTCCTTGCAGTGGGTCTGACTACAGGGACCGTTGCGTTGTACCATGCAATGTCCGGCCAAGAACACAAGATCCTGAATCACGGCGAGCCTGTCAGGCTCCTGCAATGCAAAGAGAAGTCTGCATTGATCGCGTCTTGCGGGATGAGAACGATTAAGGTCTGGGACACCTACAGTGGCCAAGAGATTCATGTTTTCAAAGCCCCGTCAAGGATCATGAATTTGGTGTTCGAGGGGAGCTTACTAACAGTTGCATCAGTCAGGAATTACCCAGCATCATGGGACTTAGAAAAAGAAGGGGCCGAGCAAACCAATAGGCTTTGGAGTAACACCAGTGAACCTATGGAAAAACGATCACGCTGTACGCCATGTGCCATTTCAATGGCTGAGGGCCAGAGAATGTTGGCGGTCGCTTGCAACGGGCGGCCAATAACGCTCGGGGACCTTGACGAAAACGCATATTATGGCAACTGTGTTAAGAAACTAGCAAATGGCGCGAGACGAGCACCTATGTGGTTAAGGCACTTGTTCTCAATCCCAATCCAGATATAGGTCTTCTGGCGGTTTCCTACCTCGACGGCGATCTTGTAGTCCTTGATCCGTTCAATGACGAGGAACTGGAGAGTCTCCGCGCGGATTGCCATACGCTCACGGCTAGTCCAGACGGACGTCTGCTTGTTGGGGGCGCCGGGGCCGGAACAATCCAAATTCGACACGTTGAAGTTGCTTAATCGAGTGAAGGGTTCCAACTTCTACATCAAGCAGTTGGCCTTCAGCAGAGACGGCCTCCATCTTGCCGATGTAAGAGGATCTCATTGTAATGTCTGGGAGCCCGTGGCCCTCCTTCGCGGCTCTGTGGGCGACGATAGCAGTGAAGGCACCTCATCATCCTTTACCGACGTTGTCGCCCCAGACAGAAAAGTCAGAATTAGCGCTATGATCCTGCATCCTGGAGGAGAGATTGTCTTCTCTGGCAAGGATGACGGATCAGTCAGTTCATTCGACATGAAGACTGGGGTAGAGATTCGAACGCTCTATCGTCATAAGTCCTTCGTTCGTATCCTTACCTGGTGGGCCCAAAGCGACACTATCATGAGCGTCGACGTGTCTAACGGGATCTGCGCATGGACCCTCAAAAGGTCACAGAAAGAGGGATGGGTGGCTGAGAAATCACTGTTCCATTCTCGATTGGATTGTGGGGATTCTATCATTCATGTCCTACCTGGCGAGACGGTTGGCAAATTCATTGTTTCGACTAGGAAGTCAGACCACCTCTGGACCATTGCCGGCAAGCAAGAGGATGCCCGAGTCTACTCGAAGAGACCAGGAATGCGCAGATGGATCCAGCATCAACAGTCACCGCTCCACGTGATCTGCATCGAAGGTGTATCAGCTCGCGTATACACCTGGACTGATTGGTCAGAAGTCGCATCGATCACTTTCAGTGCGGATGTGATGGGACTGCAGCTCAAGAGCGTCATTCCTCGCTCTGGACCTTCAGACAGCCGACTGCGGGTGCTTCTCGAATTCTCCAAGCTTGATGGCTCACTGGAGACACGCGCTCTACACCTTCTGAATGGAGCGACGTTCGACATCGGCAAGCTACCAGTCAGTGAGGCATCATGGGATATCCCACCGGTGGACAGGCACGCTGGCAGTGTCTCCATCACGAATGAAGCCACAGCAGCAGCAGTAATTCAAATGCCGCTTCTTGGCCCACAGCTTGCAGCGCTCGCACACTACGTCGCCTATGTCGTGGGCTTTGGTAACGACAACGATCTTGTCTTCTTAGACACACAGTCTTGGGCATGCTCAGTAGATCTCGAGTCCCTCTGCAACAATCAGGTCGCGTACACGAGGCAGTACCATATGATTGGTTCGCTGGGACGAGGGATATACTATGCGCGTTTACAGGGCGAGATGTAATATTTGCACGTAATGATCGGATCGCAGTTATCAAAGGGGTATTTGAATACGCGGAAAAGGTCGTTGTGGGTACCTGATATACTATTGGAGTCTCCAAGTCATTTAATTGACACGGCGCTCATCATGGATCATGGAGGTCTTTCGTTGAGTCACGGCGGGGATGGAGAACAACCATCGTTCTGACGCTTAAAAACTAGCGAAAGAAGCCGATTACACGTATTGGCTGGGTTGACACAAGCAGCAATCCGAACTTCGGCGTTTCTAAGGTAGATTCTGTGCTCGAGAAAAGCAACTCCAAGCGTCATGCACACGCCGGGATTCGCCAACAGACAATTGGCTGCTGGTGTTTAGACCGATGTGTACGAATTTCGCAACCCCGCCCATGCCATGCCACACCCACAAGAGCGATGGGACGACTCGAAAAGCCAAGCAGCTTTCGCGCCGGACACTATTCATGAACTACAACGGTGCTGAAGGTTTGGGGTATCGTGGCGGGAACACCAAGGTTGATCCAATTGTCGCTACAGGTACATTGATCACCACGCTAAAGATTTTTCGCTATCTAACTATAGCGAAGCACTGCCAAAAGATTGCAGGGTGATATCCACCGAAGGCCATGGCGTCAGCTTCTGGTCCAACACTGGCCGCATCAACGTCGAGCTGGCCGGTGGAACATCGCTATCGTTCTTCATCAAGGTGATATCCGACGATGTTGGGAAGAAAATGATGCATGGAGAATATGAGTCTATGAAAGCTATACACAAACTTCAACCCGACTTCGTACCAAAGCCGATAGCTTGGGGGACGTATGAGAGTGTACTAAACACGCATTTCTTCTTATGTCAATTCAATGATATGACCGACGAGATGCCCGACCCTGACCAATTCACGGCACGTCTCGTAGCGCTTCATCAGAATAGCGAGTCTCCGAATGGCCAATTTGGCTTCCACATAACCACTTACAGCGGCAATTTGCCTCAGATCAACGATTGGGAAACCAGCTGGGAGACTTACTTCACGAAAAGCATGAGGTTGGCTCTCGAACTCGAACTCGAAGCGAAGGGCCCGGATCCTGAGTTTCACACACTTGTCCCGGTTCTTTTCGAGAAGGTCATTCCTCGTCTGCTGCGCCCCCTTGAGAGCGAAGGTCGGTCTGTAAAGCCTTCGCTTGTGCACGGAGACCTCTGGTATGCAAATTCGGGGATCGACGTTGATACGAGCGAGTCCCTTATCTTTGATGCATGTAGATTCTATGCTCACAACGAATGTAAGTCTATTGGTAGATCAAAATGCATGAGAATCGCAGTAACTTAGGCGGTACACTGAAGATGAGTTTGGTCAATGGCAGCCATTTTGCAACAGGTTCGGCGCCGAGTATTTGGCGGCATATCACAGTTACGTTAAGATTTCCCCGCCTGAGGAGGACTATGATGGCCGCCTAGATCTCTACAAACTGTACAGATTTCCTCTCAAGGTTGTCCCACGGACCGCGTCAGACTGACCTAAATCAGGAGGTTCAATACGCACGTTTCAGCCCTCTTCACTCAGAACCAGAACCTTCGGACACAGTACGAGTGCTTCGTAACAAAAACCAATTAGGAATGTCGCTAATGTGGACTTATAGAATGCTTGGAGATATAAGGGATCCAGTCCAGCGATATGGGTAATCAGAGGCGACCAAGCTGCAGGTACATTACATACACATAGCCGTGGCCTCATCTTTTCAAGGATGTTTCTCACTCTAGCAAAAGTGCATTGACGCTCTAGCCATCGGACTAGGATCACAAGATGTGCCTTATCTGCTCTGTCGACAAACTTGTCAACAAGCTATAATAAGCCTGGATTTTCGTTCAGAAGCCAGGAGGCACAACTATGTAGTCACTATCGAGCTGTGAGGGGATTGGGTGAGTCGTAGTGCTCTCAGCTCTTCTCTATATCCTCAACAGCATTCTCTCATACATATTTATGCTGGTAGCATTGCTTCGGGATTTAGAACAGTTGGTGCTGCAAAGTTCTTACATGCTGCTGCAAATATCTTCCAGGCTGAACAGTAGTGTTGAAGCTGCGGGAATCAGCACTAGAGTTCGCAACACACCCAAGATCACAATTATTGTCACGGATTCACTAAAAAACCATGGGGCGGAACAATGCCGCGCGTGATAGATAGGTGGTTTTTGTTCGCGCCGTGTTCCAAACTGGTAATGTTCTATAACAAGTTTGTTTGCAGCTTTTAAGGATGCGAACGTTTGCTGACCTGCCTCCAGAGCTGATTGTGATTGTATCACAATATCTCTTCCCCAGCGATTTCAGCAACCTAAGGCTAGTGTCCAGAAGCATTAAACACAAAGCTGAGGCATTCGTAGACGAATATCGAGAGCTCCAGGTTAGATACTCATCTCATACCAACCATGGGATCTGGAACGCCGACCACTACGGTTGGGGATCTTTAGCTGGACTCCTCAGGGACCTCATTCGCTCGCCTTGCCATGCTCCATATGTTCAGAGGCTCTCCCTCTATCGCTGGTACACAACTTGGAGCCGCAACTGGTACCATGGAGGTTATGTTGTTGAGAGCGCACAAAAGGAATCGGAAAGGAGGAAGGATACGCAAGAGCTCCTAGACTGTACACTGACTGAGGCTGTAAAGGGATGCCTATGTTTTCCGGATCAGAGGCAGTTTGACCATTGGGTAAAAGAAGGTTGCCTTGGAAATCAAACCCCCATACTCGCGATGCTTGTCATGAAGCTTCCGTGTCTTTCAACTCTGCACCTCACGAGGATAGATCACTTTGACATTTTATTCAACAACGCCATCCTCTGCGTTGCCAAAGCCCCCAAGTCCGGCTTGTTGTCACGGCTCACCATGGTGAGCGTTTCTCTAAAAGACGATAGAGCAGGCATTTGCCTGATCACCGCGTTCGCAACTCTGCCTTCGATGAGGACCATACATGCTGAGAGCCTCGGCACCGGCGACGATTACAACAACCGTCAAGCAAGAGAACTGATGCCAACGCGATCCAGAGTTACTGAGTTGAGCCTCAGATATACAGGAGCCCAGAACTCACTACTCCTTAACCTCTTGAACTGCTGTCATGATCTCAAGGGTTTCGAATTTTTGGTTGACCCTTCCAATCGCAGATGTCAGCTCTACCAATACCACGCCTTGTCAACACAACGCCCGCCATACAACGGCTTCGGAAAATCAACCTGGGCAACATCAGTAGAGAGAATCCTTCTTCAAGACTACAACCCTGTTGTTCACCACTACAAGGACTTCTTCAGGTTTTTCCACTCCTTGAGAGAAGTCGACATCGAGTTCAGGATCATTTACACCAGCCACAACGCTGAGGTCCTGTTCTACTACGAAGTCCTTTCGACATGCATGATGGCGGTCCTTCCTGTAACGGTCGAGAAGGTTATCCTAAGGTACACGGACGAGCAACACGAGGAAGATTTCGGCGCGGTTGTGGACGAAGTGTGCTGGGCGGATGGCTTTCACAAGCGGGAGCGTCTTCCGTACCTACGGCACATTCACCTTCAGGCACTGGAAGCGCCGATTCCTAGTGTGTCCGCGAACGAGGAACCGGAGGAGTTTCGGGGCAATTGTTTTCCTATCGTGGAGAACAATCCATGCTTCCTGTACTGGGGGGTCCAGAGGTGTTTGAGAATAGGCGTCACTTTAACATCTGATATCTGATTGAAGACTGGGGATAGTTTGTCGATGTCCGATTGATAGCTGGAAATAGATAGCGCAGATCCTTGAACACCTTTGCCTTCAGTAAGGTCCAACGGGCAAGTCTCAATGCCTCAAAATTGCCATACTCTTGCTATCGCTGTGATCCTGATACCTTGTCAACGAACTTTGGCCCCTGACGCACCAATCCTTCGTACTCTCTAGAAAGATATGTTAGCGAGTTTCCGATGGGATGCACGACCAATATATATATGCCACCACCACTAAGCGATTTTGAATAACAGGTTTCCGGACCTCATGACGGCTAAAAGACGGAGTGACTGTCAGACGATGGGCCTACCTTGGCCATAGCATCCAATGCAAATTCGTGTCACCGTTGAACCAATCATGACATCATCGTCATCCAAAATACCCACGATCACTGTCCATCAACATATGGATTCTCGAAAATCGGCCTGAGACCGCCTTAGTCGATCATCGAATCCCACAAGAGCATTGGCACCGAATTTTGATACTCACAGGGACATTCGCTGCGTCAATGTCGCTCATCCCATCAGCAACATGATTCCCGAACTTATAATCTTCAGTGGCTACCGAAAGGCACGAATCCAATAGCTGTTGTCGAGAAAGTACCCTGTAAGCACAGCAAGACGCACCCCATTTCTTGCGTCTCGAGCTACGTCACTCACGCTTCCTCGTTTCCCGTATGTCGTGTGCCGCAATCCTTCTCTCCAAACCCCCAAATGACACTCTGTGCATCAACCCTGCTCCCCCCGTTGAATATCCCTTGACTCTGCCGCGTACCATGCTGATCTATGATCTCCCGCGTCGACGACGCAGCCCAACCCCCCGCCCAGGGGTTACTGTCCATTCACTTACATCAACAAACATGCTCACGGAACCAGAAAGTCCAGAACGAGCCCTCTGGCATCTGCTCCTCTCGATCCTTCCCCATCAGTCCAGCCTTCTGCACGCCACGCACTGTTAACATAAAAACAACCGCATCTTGCAGGTCGCACACCCCTTACACGACTACTTACTCAGATCCAGCAATGCTCAAATACCTCATCATCAGCGCATCCACCTCCGTAGGCCCCAGGCCGCTTTTCCTCGCTACATGTACGCATTCTGTAGTACTTGAAATTTGTAGCTTATAGCAAAGACTGCTCTATGGTGATATAGCACCAGCATGATGAAGAGCAAGACCGGGACACCCAAGCGCATCGGTACTGGGCTTGCGGCGGTGAAACACCCCGAGACGTATGAATGTATAATTGACGAGATGCTTTCCA
>JAABUL010006633.1_pt1 | contig 13172 bp, 2 predicted proteins | sample 5559151 | NCBI WGS metagenome assembly JAABUL01 (sample SAMN10711876, study PRJNA513368) | rock metagenome | isolation source: Antarctica rocks | place: Antarctica: Victoria Land, Pudding Butte sud | reverse complement strand
GGAGAAAGCTAATATTTAAGAGGATAGGATTAGATAATTTCTATTAAATAATATTAATTTTAAAAGGATTAAAGTTAATAATTAAGTAGGTTATTTAATAAGGTATACTTAGCTAATTTATACTAGCAAGGGAGTAACTCTTTAGGAATAGTAGGAGTAAATAGGATATAATTAAAGGTAAGGTAGTAGGTAACTCTAGTAAAGGATATATAGAAGATAGTATAAAATATAAAGGATAAGATAATATATAATATTTAGAGGTCTAGAAGTATTATAGTAAATAAGATAAGGGATAGAAGTTTTCTTTTATAAGTTATAGTTTCCTCTTTAATAAATTAGATATAGATCGCCCTTATTAGCTCCGAGTAGCTAGATAGTAGAGTATGAAATATAAATATAAATATAACTTTCCTATTATAACTTCTAAGCCTTATTAGAATTAATAGCCTTAATATTTAGATTTCTAATTATTTATTTATAACTAATATTATATATATACTTAAGAATTAAATAAGAATTATTAATATTAATTAAAGTAATAAGATTAGGTATATATTTAATATTATTTAAATTACAATTAATATTAGCCTTATAATAATTTTTTATAACCTTAATAGCTATTATAATATATATTTTATTATTAATCTTAATTTTATTAATATAATTAAAGTTATAATAATAAGAGATATAAGGATTATCCTTATTTTAATATAAATTAATACTTACTTATATTAAAATCCCTAAGTTTAAGATATTAAATATCTTAGAGATTTTTAATTTTATATTATAAGCCTTATACTTATAAAGCTTTTTATTATAAAATATATAATCCTTATTAATAATATTATTATTATATAAATAATATTAATAATATAAAATCTATATAAAAGCTTTCTTTTTAATAAGTTTTATTATATCTTATATTTTCTTATAATATTAGAAATTATTTATATATAATTAATATAACTCTAGCTCTTTTAATATTTATATTAATTCTTTTTTTAAGGTAAATATAACCTAATATATTACCTAGATATTAAATAAGAGGTAGATAAGGATAAATAAAGGCTTAAGGTAAATAAAAGGAATATTTTATATAAATAAATTAAAAATAGAGGCTTTTTATTTAAGGGAGGAAGGAGGTAGAGTAGAGTTAAATTATATAACCTAACTTTATTTATCTTAATTATTAAGTATTAATAATAGTATATCCTTAATAATAAGAGGACTTTATTAATTATTATCTTAAGTAAGGTTAAACTACTCTATTAATTATTAATAATATAAATTAATTAAATTAAATTAAGAGTTATTATTATCCTTTATAATTAAATAAAATATAGGTTATTTAACCTAGTTTTAAGAGAGGTAATAATAAAGTAAAGATAATATCTCTATTTATTTATACTATAAATATATAAAGGGGAGCGGAGAATAGTAATAATAATAATAAGGTTTATAGAAGTTTACTTAAAGTTAAGTAGTAATATATTTATTTATTATAGAGCTTATTAATAAAGTAGCTTAGGTATAGCTTAGGTCTAAGCTAAGGCCTGCGTATTAAATTACTAGGGCGGCGCAGGTATAGAATATCCCCAAACGCAGATAATACGGTAAAGTTTGGGTCAGCCGTCCTCCAAACTGTTCCCAGACTGGTATTTGGGCGGCTTCGGAAGTCCAGTGAGTTTTCATGCAAAGAGCGTGGGTTTGAGCTTGATAGGAAATGTGCGACTGTGATTGTACCTATTCTTCACCTCTGGTCAGGTGTGGCTATAGGTTGGCATCGTGAGACAAGTTCGAAGGATACTTGTCTCCCTATGGAATGAGAGGAGGTATCAAGGGTGTATATGCAGAGAGCACGCAACACAGTAAGCGATGTACCCATACTGATTAAAGCTCGACAACATCCTCATCTATTATGTCCTCCCAGGGTCTCCATCCCGCTTGCTCTCTAAAGGATCTCTCGCAGTAATATCTTGAGCAGTCCCTCCATTTTCGCTTTATCTTGGAAAGAATTTCTTTGTCGCCATAGTGTAATGGATGAGCTCTGCTCTGGTTCTAAAAACCTTCACTTTGGTCCCTTGTCGTCGGCTGTTGAGGAAGTCGATGAGATTGACGTGTACCTTGGTCGATAAGGCCTATCGTCGTCGTAAGTATGAGCGTCCTCTCAAAGGGTATAAACATATGGACGGATTTACTTTCTTGCACTGCCTAATGGATCCAGGAACAGGTATCACTCTCAGCTCTCTGCACAAAGCCTGCCAGTCCTCCAATTTCGTGCTCCTCTCCGTCAAGCCGAGGTGCTGATCGAATTCGGCAAGAAAAAATTGTCTTCTCTCTCTCGCATATTGATTGCTCTTCCTGGCCCACCTTTGAAACCTTGCCAGTCGTTGGAACTCATCATCTAGGGGACGACGTGGGTCTGGCTCGAATCCAGGAAAGCGGTTGAAGTAAGCAAGTCGGAAGGGTGTTGCCATCTTCAATGAAGATGGAGGAACGGTATGAAGAGCTTCGGCTGGACTCTATCGCAGGTGTTGTGGAAATTGGTGAGCGCCGTTGCAGGCTGTCAAGGTTGATGAGGTGGAGCCCTCATCCCCTTATAGTAGCACATGTCTTACAGGCGCCCGCTACAATACTAGCAAACGGAAACTTGCATAACCGTATGCCCTTAGCAGAACCTGAGGTCTGGTCGAGTCTCGTAGCAAACAAAAACTGTTGCGAGTCAAGCACCCGTAATGGGAGCATGGTAGTACTGAAACCTGGTAGACGTGGCCAGCTGCATGGACTGGTCATGCCGAAAGCCCAATGAAATTCTGTGGTCCAGTAGCGATATGCCATATCACATTTCAACTTCCGAGTCACTGTTTGAGATGCTTGCACGAAAAAGGACGCTTAGGGTTTTGCCGAATTAAGCGAGACAGTAAATACGCTTGAGGGACTCACACGGACGACCAACAATACCACTACAATTCCTTTGCCATGGAACGAGACACCGCCCAAGAAGCAGATCCAGATCTACAAGCCCAGCTAGTCCTCCTCGCCGCCTCACATCACAACCTCAACTCGCTTCGGCCCCTCCTCCGCATTGGATCTGCTAGCGTCCAGGACCCCGAGACAGGCTTCACGCCTCTCCACGCCGCAATTGCAGCTTGCGATGCCAATTCAGACACCTCCAAAGTAGAAAAAGAAGCCTCTACAGAAGGTGCTGTACCGAATGGGCAGACGAATGGTCATACGAACGGGGTCAGCGGAGGTGACGAAGAGACGGACCTACAGGCCGCAGCCAAGACTTTGAGATTACTGCTGCAGTATGGCGCTATCTGGAATGATGTGGATAAAAACGACGAGACACCAGGGTGCTTGGCATTGAGACTTGGGTTGAAGGAGCTGTATGGTATTATGGTCGATGCTGGAGTTAGGGCCGAGATGTTGCTTAGCCGGATGGATGAGTACGAGCCACTTGGAGACGGTGATGACGACGAGGAAGGAGAAGAAGGAGAACAATCAAATGATGAAGCTGTAGCAATTACAAAAGGCAAAGCAGATGGCCCTGCCGGTGCTGGAGAGGAGAGCATCAATGGCCACCCGCCCACCGAACAACATACTGTGGAGCCAGTCCAGAACGACACGTTGAACAACAAAGACTACCTCCAATCCTCGCTCCGCTTTCAGGACGGCCGTATACTGGACTCGAACAACAACGGTGTCATGATGGCATGGGAAACGGACATCATGAAGCGTACCGCAGACCTCCTCGCGCCTAGACCGGATCTACGCATACTCAACATCGGCCACGGAATGGGCATTATCGACACATTCTTTCAAGAAATGACGCCACGCGCCCACCACATCATCGAACCCCATCCTGCAGTACTAGCCCGCATGAAGAAAGACGGTTGGTACGAAAAGGCCCATGTCACTATCCACGAAGGAAGATGGCAAGAGGTTGTCCACGAGATAATAGATGAGGGCATACTTTTCGACGCTGTCTATTTCGATACTTTCGCAGAAGACTACAAAGCTTTACGTGACTTCTTCAGCGATTGCGTTATTGGTCTGTTGGACGATGGCGGCAAATGGGGCTTCTTTAACGGGATGGGTGCTGACCGGCAGATCTGCTATGATGTCTACGGTAAGGTTGTAGAGATGGATCTGTTTGAGGCTGGGTATGATACCGCGTGGGAGACTATCGAGGTGCCGGAAATGAACAAAGAGGAATGGGAGGGAGTGAAGAGAAGGTATTGGACACTGAAAGTGTATAAATTACCCATCTGCGAATTTATTGGATGAAAACGCACGTTGCTCGCATTCCGCAACGAACAACATCCATTGAGCAGACGAATCGATCTCCAAGATCTGGCCCTTTTGGATCCCGTTTGACCCCTCCTCAGTAAGAGGTTGCCTTAAGAGAAGGTCTCTGCATCGGCAGTGAGAGCGAGATGTGGCTCCAGAACAAAAGTGCGGATCTTGAGAGGGGCTCTCCTGTTGAATTTGGACTTTGCACCAATCAAGAGCAGTAAGTGCTTGGCCAATCTAGCATTTCACAACCCGGGTGCTAAGATGCCCTTTGATAAGTCGGTCGCTGAACACTCAACCATGTTCTGAGCAGATGAAAGGGATACCCACATGCTTTTTGGACGCGCTCCTTAGGCAACTAGCCACCTCTGTATTGGTAGTTCAAGCGAGTAGCTACTGCATGAGGCTATCACAGGTCTGCAGCTACCTAGTGAATCCGAGTCCTACACAGCTGGACGCTGGTGTTATCGGCAGCCTCGGATAATGTATACCCGCCTCTTCTTACGCACGCCGTTCAGTGTGAATGCTTGAAGATCCAATCTACCGGCCATGTCTGGAATCGACGATGCCGCTCGTGTAGTTGGCGTTGCGGACGCATCTATGGCCATTGGGAGGGGCTTGATCCCAAACCCAAATGTGATAGGTACTTAGTGCTGGAGAGGAATCTGCATCCTCGCATCGGACACGGACCTCTCACAAATGCTCGTTAAGCTGAGCCAGGCCGGAACACTGCAGAAGTTGTAATTGACAGCTGAGAGAAAGGCTTGACCCGTTTCGAGTGCCTGATATCCAAGTTGGAACCTTTTTTGTATGAATGTAGCGAAAGCGAACATCTATGATATCCGCTGAGTCTACGCATCTAATTGTACTTCTCAAAAATGTCTGAGCCCATCGTCTATCAATCAGCTTCAGCCCAGCTAAGATCCACTCTACCATGTCTCCTGGCGATAATGAATTTACAGGGGTCCCAAACCAAGGTTCCTTAAACTGTCATGTAAGTATTAACATGTATGCGAGGGGATGATAGCTTCTAACGGTGAACAGCATTTACCAAATGCATGTCGAGATTGCGATCGCAGCGACTGAACATGGTATCTGAGCAGTTCTAGCGTCCCTGTCTTGGCCATGTCCAGTTGAAGGGCATCTGCTTTCGGCGGGTAGAAGTCATGACAGGAGCCACCAAGATCTGGAAGTTGAGATGTAGTAACCTAACGTCGAAAAAGGAAGTCAAAAGATTGATAAAGATAAACCGAGCACCGAGAGTATCCTGCCTAACCACTATCCCTAGTTACCTTTAGCTGCTCGTTTTCGGTTTTTATTTATCGGCCCGCGGCCGCACTACTAAAATTTTACCTAAAAGCTACTAACTACCAAATTAATTATCTATAATATTAAAAACCTCTTAAAAAGTATCCTAATTAGGAAATCTTAAAGCTATTCTTTATTATAAGTAGCTAAGTATATCTTAAGATTATAATTATTAATTTATAATTATTTATAATCCTTTAAATATACCTCTACCTCTTTTTAATACCTAAAAGAACTAGATCTAATAATATTTATATTATAAGTTAATACCTATAATTATTAGCTTCCTTAAGGAAGTTATAAATTAATTAATTAAGAAGATATATAATATTATTATATTATTTAATATATATATATATTTAAATAGGAGGCTTAAATAGGGGTACCTATTTAAAATATTACTATTTATATAAGATATTATTTAGATATTTTTAAATTAAAAGCCTTAGGTATATCTTAATAAGATTTAATACTTTATCTTTAATAAATAGGATATTTACCTAGGTATTCCTTATATATTAAAAATACTTAAGAGAATAAAGATAAATAAGAAGTTATTATAATAAGTTATTATAAAGTAATTATAAGTATATTAAAATAGCTTTTTTTATAAGGTTAATATATATATAGCTAATATATTTATTACTATTAATAAAAGTATTATAAATAAATATACTTACTTTTATAAATAAGATTAAGTTATATATAATATTAAACTTTAAATTATTTAACCTCTTAAATAATTTAAGTAATTTAATATCCTTTTTATTTATATAATTAATAATATCCTTATTTATTATATCTATTAAGATGTGATTAATAGGACTAGATTTAAATAATTCCTTATAAATAAGGTATTCTTATATTATAACCTATTTCTTATATTAAGATTAATCCTATTTATAGATAACTATTCTACTTATTATATAAAAGAAGTCTAAGGATTATATAATAATATTAATATCTTTTTTAAATATTTAAATTATTAGTTAAAATTATATAAAGAGTTATAAGATAATAATAATAATAATAAAGAAGAAAGTAAAGATATTAAGATATTAAATTAATAAATAAAAAAGTTTAAAAATTAAACTTTTAAGTTATATCTTTAATATTTTATTTATATTTTATTTATATAAATTTAAAACTTTTATTAATTTTATTAATTTTTATATTATTCTTAAGTATATACTTAATTTAATAATTTATAATACTTATATATAAATTAAGAATATTTAATATTTTATTAAAGTAATATAATAGAAATTAAAACTTTTAATAATAAATTATAAAATAGGTACTCTTAATATTAAAAGATCTTAAATATAAGCTTTTACTATTAAATCTTAATAAATATATATTTCTTTAAATATCTTCTTAAATAATTTGTATATTATCCTTATTATTATCCTCCTTATTCTTATTATCTTTAATAGTAAATATAGCCTCTATTAAATTATTTAATAGATTATACTCCTTAATAGTAATAAGGGGTATTATCTTAGCCGCTTAAGATTTTATATTTTTAGAAAGTTATTTATTAAGGCTTATAAGAACCTTAATCTCTTGTTAATTTAACCTCTTAAATTTTTATATATTAATTATCTTATATATCTTATTTATAACTTAGTTATATACTTTTATAATTTATCCTTACTTATTATAATTCTTATTTATAAATTAAGTAAAGAAGCTCTTTTATATACGTACTAGGTTATTAAATATATATATTAAATTACTTTAAACCTCTAATTATTAATAATCTTTTATAGTCCTTAAGTATAATAGGAGCTTTAAAAGCTTAAGCTTTTAAAGAGGAGATATATTAAGAGGAAGATCTTTATATTAATAAGATAATTAAAGTAGTTAGACTAGCTATATTAATACTTATTAATAAGATAAGTATAAATATTAAAATTAAAATTAAAATTAAGGTATAACCTAGGTTATTAATATAAATCCTAGATATTATAATAAGAATATTAAGGTTATTTATTTAAGAAATATATTAAAAGGATTTTATTATAAAATAATTAATATTAAGATTATTATAATAATTATTTTAATCTTAGTCTTAGCCTTAGCTTTATTAATAATTTAATAAATCTTTTTAAGCTAATAAGTAAGGTCTTTTAATAGGTTTTTAAATAATAATACTTTTATACCTTAATTTATTAGAGCTTAAAGTAATACTTTATATCTTAATAGCCTAATTAATTAATTAATAATATATACCTCCCTTATTATAAAGTTATTAATATTAATATATATAATTTTAATACTTTATATTATTATAAAGGTATTATTTTATAAGGGCTTTATCCTTCTTATTATATTTTTTCTTAATTTTATATTTCTTTTTATACTTCTCCTTTTACTTAATAGTTATTATTTTATAATAAGTTTATCTTTTAACGTTCTTCTTCTTATTCTTCTTTACCTTCTTAGTAAGTATATTAGATAAATCTAAATTAAATATTAATATTAAGGATATAAATATTAATCTATTATTATTTAAGGATAATATAAAGTATTAATATTTATTTATAAGTATTAGTAAATCAGGAGAGCTAGCCCTAAGTCCGGCGGGCGGCCTAGGGCTCCTAGGGCTAACCTACGTATATCTTAGCCCTAGTAAGCCCTAGGCTAGTCAGGTTATTATTAAGTAGCCCTAGGCTTCCTAGGCTAGTCAGGCTAAGTTAGTCTATATCGGGCATAGTTAGGCTAAGTTAGTAGGGGACTTATCATAATTATATACTATACGCTATACGCTATATGCCTACGCACGCCCTAACGTACGCTAGTAAGGGATACTAGGTATATACCCCCGCGAGAACTTTGTCCTAATTACCTAAATCTACTATCATAATTTTAGTAGCGTTAGGCCCTAGAGTATAGTAACTCTAGCGAGTACTTACGGGAGGCTATACGTTAAAGGAATATTATTATTAGGGGTCTTAGTAGCCCGCGTACAGGCTACTTAGCCTGAGGTAGCCCTAGGCCCGCCCCGGGCGCATTTATAACCCGACAATTTGGCGGGCCGTCCCTGATTTACTGATGAACCTCTTCTTTATTATCCTTAAAGCCTCCTTTTAATCCTAATTCTTTAATTATATTAAAAGTAAAGGTAATAATAATAATAATACCTTTTTTCTTTTTATTAATTTATTATTTTATAATTACCTTAATATCCTCTTATTTATTAAAGTTATAATAGTAACCTTTATTATTCTTTTAATTATTAAAGTAAGATATAATTATATAAGCCTCTTTTAATATTATTTTATAACCTTTATTATTTATCTTTATCTTTATCTCCTTAATTATATTACCTATTAAGATATTATAATTAAATTTAATAAAGTGTTTTATTTTTAATAATATCTCCTTCTCCTTCTAAGATATAAATTAATTTATAGTATATAAATTAAGTAAGATTATAAGAGGTAAAGGAGGCTCTTAATATTACTTTTTAAGTATTATAATAATACTTATTAGTTTTTCCTTTAATTAAGGAGGCTAATATAATTAATTATTAATAGATATTTTATTAAGGACGTCTTTTATAGGCTTTTTATTAGCCCTTTTAATTATAATAGTAACTTTTACCTTAAGTTTATAAAAGAGCTTCTTCTAAATAGTATACTAACTTTCAAGCTTTATTTATTCTTAATTAAGATATAAATAGTACGTCTTAAATAGGTATATAATAGTTAGTAGTATTTATAGTAAAAATAGTATATGCGAGGTGCGGGGGCTAATGAAAACTTGGAAAACGAGTAGATAAAGGCAACTAGGGGTAACTTGATGAAGATCCAAGCCACAACGCCACGTTAACGCTCCTCGGATATCTCCTTTCGCTCCAAAACACACTGTCGAGATTTGCAACCAGTACGCGGTTGTCAGTCATACCTCTTGACCCGCCGTCTCCAGAAGCCCATCGCCACCAGATCGGCTTAGAGTAGAGCTCGTGTCTCCGTGGATAGACTCCCGCACAGCCAGAAGAAGAGCCAATATCCAATCAAAACTTGCCCCGAAGGAATTCTCCAGACCCGCAATAAGTGACCAAATTCAACGAACGATATCCCCATACAACCTACACAAAAGCTCATATATCCCAAAATCCAACAAGTAAAACCCACATCTTTCCTTCCATCATATGCAAGACCTTTAATCTAATTTTCAAGCTAGTCGAGTAGTTTGACACAGCTACCTATAGGCTATCTATCTACAGCCATCTCCCAAAACATCCAAGCCAAACTCTTCCATCCGATTTCATCTTGCCCAAAAAATATTCATCAAGAAACATATAAATGATATCTTCTCAAATACCAGCCTCACACCCCCAACAATAAAAACCTTCCCCAAGCCCGTCTTTCAATACATACGCATCTCCATCAGCGTACGACTCCAACAAGAGCCGCGATTCGAAACTCCAAGCAACTTCAAGCTTGGGATGGACTGGTAATGTCACAACCACATTTACGATCTCCAAATCCATGGGGCCTATAACGATCAGTCCAGCTATATTTCGGCTTCCAGGACAGTCAAGCTCCCAAGGAGAAAAGTCTCTAGGGACTCAGACCATGGATGGTAGAAGATTCTATACTCGCCGAACGCGCAACATCAACAGCCTCCTCCTTTTATCCACACCTTACCCTTGTTCGCCGGTCAAATACATTCCTAATTAGGTTCGATTCCTATTGGCGCTGGTTCAATGGTGGAGGTCTTGTTTTTTCTACCCTTTTCAAGAATAAGCATGTGGTACCTCATGAATAATAGAATCGAGCTTGGTACTAGTCCCTTTTAGGTCAGGCTCTCTCGATGCTCGACATTGTTCACCTGTGCATGCAAATGATTCTGAAAACATACTACGCAAGACTGGTCAGAAGATACGAACATGCAATTGAGACTCGGAAGCATTAATTTACTATTTACACTGAGTGCTCAACGAAGAAATAATCATGCTTGACTCATAACGGGGTACTTCATCCCCACTCGAACGCCCACTACCTTCAAACACTATCTAAGTAATCAATCAATTGCTCTAGCTACTTTCTCATAGTCAGTCCCTACTGCTGGTTGACATCATAGGTCGGGCTTGGGGGCGTGACCTCGACGATGGCGGGCCCGAAGAGGATCATCGAGTCCATTAGCGTAGCGTTCGCCGCCACTTCCGCGTTCGTGATGAAAGCGTAGCTCTGCCCCATAGCCGTAGGAGGGATTACGGCACTTATCATATCACCTGTTAGAGTGGCTGGCACGCTGGTGGTGTCAAGACCGCTGCAGAAGGTGACGAAGAAAGTTGACGGCAATGTGCCGTTGGCTGTGAAGGTGAATGGGATGCCCTCGGCCGCAGGAATGCCTTGCGTCGCTGTGAGGGTTGGGAAGGCCTTGACTGGGAGCGGTGGATTGCTGGATGGGCATGATTTGATGAAAGCAGCTGCAAGTGTGTATACCGGGTTCAAGCCAAGAGGAGTGCCGTATGGGTTTGCTGGGGCGATCTCGCCGAGATTGAAGCGCTGCACGGCGGTGTGAAGGGATTCAGTGACGAGGATCGAGCCAGCGACGGTGAGGTATTCCTTGCTCGTGATGAGACCAGCGCCACCGAGGTAGGCAGAAGTGCCAACGCCCTCGAGGATCGAAGCGAGGCCGACGAAGGACTTGGGATCCGTGTAGGGAAAGTCATAAGTGCAAGCAGCGACGGGAGTGGCGCCAGTGTACTCGATAGAGGAGGTCAGGAGCTGGACGTGCTGCTCTTCATCGTGAACGATGAAGAGCAAATTCTGGTAGTATAGGGCGGGGAAGCCGGCGTTGACAAAGTCTTGCTCGCTGAACTTGCTGACGGCACCTTTATAGAAGACGTTCTCGAGATGCTCGAGGGTAAGAGCGTATTGCAGGATGTCCAGATCGGTGACTGCTGCTTGTCGCTTCACCACTGGGTGAGCGAGCGTGGTGGAGGCGAGGAGCAGAGCTGCTGCTGCGGTGGTGAACTTCATGGCTGGAGCTGAAGCTGAAGCTGACACAGTAATATGGTGATAATAATAGGAAGCTAATCGATGCTCGATGCTCAGTGCTCAATGCTGTATGATGTATGCAATGAGTGAGATTCACAGTGGTGTGTGATGATGATGAAGCAGACAAAGAAATGCTGGGGGCAAGGCTCGCTTTAAAGTAATTTTCCTCATCGTTCCTCCCTCCAGTGTGTGGATCCCACCAAGCCCCCAAGCCTCTTCCACGGCTTCCAAGCGAGCCGTGCAACCGTGCAGGAAAAAGAGTGGGAAAGTGCAAAGATCATGACGCTGTGCAGAAAGCAGAGAGCAGAAAGCAACAGTGTGGCCAGCTTTGAGGCTAGCATGCTGGGATGCTAGCATGTCACTGCTGGGAGCTATCTCGCTGTCCTCCAATCCCGCAGCTTCTTTCTCCTGCACCTAGGGAGCTACCCCAGCAAGTCTCAACTCTGGCTCGGTAGAACCCTGCAGCAGCCAGACCTGCATGTCATTGAGTGACGTCCTTGAACCGCTTTTCCAACGACCCATACCGTTTCTGGACGTGCAGGATGGGAATGGTCGTCTTCGATCGACGCTGCTTGGGGACTTTTGGTGCGGGGTCAAGAGGCGCTAGAGCCGAAATGTCCATTGTACATGCAGCCACAGTCGTGAAAGGGTAAGGCGCTAGCGCTAGAGATATAGAGTTATCTCTACCGTCATCCGAATTCCGAGCGATCCCAGCGGGGGAGTCCAAGGCATTCAACCACTGGGTCATCTGCACTGGACTTGGTGACTTGCTACTGCGGAAGTCTGTCCTCCCGATAGCCTAAATCGCAAGCTCTCACTTTTGTCCGATCAGAACGCAGCCAAACCCAGTGGCGAAACGTCGATGCAATCCAATACGACTGCGTCAGATCTCTTCCCGTGTCTGATTCCGATTTAGGAAATTGAGAGACGCTTTGCAGACACGTGCGTTTGCTGGAAGAAGGTGTGCCAAGCGGATAACCAGTCGCATCCGTCCAAAGGCGAACTATTTGGTGTGCACTCGGTGAGTTGCCCAATCCATCCTAGTCCGAGTGTGGTGGAATTGCCACTTCCCATGGACTCCTGCCGGCCTACGGAGGTAGGATACACTCAAATGGTGGGTACCCTCGGTAGGAAGGAATCGACTAGGCTGTTGGGGATACGTTCCTTCTATTCATTGAGTCGTGTTGTCCTAAAGTGTATAGAAGTTGGCATAGACTTGGCCCAGTATTAACTCGACGAGCCACCAAGGCGATCATGGTGAGACAAGGTGAGCTTCAAGTTCAGAAAGCCAAGAAAGCACATGTTCGAGTTGTTGTTTTTACAGTCTTTAGAATAAGATGTTGGAATAACGTGGCTCTCTCATAGCTTGCATGTTGATTGAGAGCCTTGAAGTCAGCGACTAAGAGCATGGCTCAAAACCGCGAAAGGTTTCTGTCTCACGTAAGAAATTCTAGGTATTTTTCATCTTCCGCTTCTAAGGTCCTGCGGCAGTCAGCCTGAAGCTCTGCGATACGCTCATCACTGTAGCCATCCTCCTCCATTATCTCCCAC
>JAABUL010006632.1_pt1 | contig 13175 bp, 13 predicted proteins | sample 5559151 | NCBI WGS metagenome assembly JAABUL01 (sample SAMN10711876, study PRJNA513368) | rock metagenome | isolation source: Antarctica rocks | place: Antarctica: Victoria Land, Pudding Butte sud | reverse complement strand
CAGGGTCTTTTATACACACATATAGTGCTCTTGATGGTAATCATTGCTCGACTTGGCCGCCATATCAGACTACTGAGCAACATACTCGGGGGATAACGACCGAAGGAGACACTGGCATTGAGGATCCGGCAACTGGTTCGAACGAATCCACACTTGAGCGGCCACAGAAGCGAAGAAAACTTTCTTCTGCAAGAGAAGATTCAGGCAGTTCTGCAGAAATCGTAGTGGGGTTTCATAGCAGAGATTTGGGAGGCCTGGAGACGAAGCAGTCCTCAAGCTCGTCAATCGCAAACATCGCTTGTACTTCCACTGGTCAATATGTCGTCGCTGTCACAGGCGAAGACAAATGCATCAGCGTCTTCGAATTAACTGCATGTGGCATCCTCAATCAGCTGAGTGAGAGGTGAGATTTGGCGTAGGCGTTCGTACATTCAGATCACTGATTAGACTAGATGCATGCCCAAAAGACCATGCTCGATAACCTTGACAACTGATAACTCGACAATCTTATGTGCTGACAAGTTTGGTGATGTCTACTCATTACCCTTGACTGGCCATACAGTTGAACCTTCTGCAACGGCTTCTAATGCCAAAAGAGATTCGACGAATAAGACTGATAGAGACTCGCGGCCCTCTTTCGTCCCTTCGGCAACTTCTCTTACTGTACATACCAAAAGAAATCGGGAAGCCCTCCGCCAACAGCAGAAAGTGACCAACCCTAAAGCGGGAAAAAGGTCTTTGAACTTTGACCACCAATTACTACTTGGCCACGTCTCCCTCCTGACGGATTTAGCCTGCGTATCAGTCACTTCTTCTCTGCTCAAACCGCGAGACTACATACTGACATCAGATCGCGACGAGCACATTCGAGTATCTCGAGGTATTCCTCAAGCGCACATCATTGAAGGATTTTGCCTTGGTCACACCGAGTTCGTAAGCAAGCTCTGCATCCCGCGGGCTTACCCTCATCTCCTGATTTCTGGTGGAGGCGATGATTACTTGCTAGTATGGGACTGGCTTGCTGGAAGCATTCGTCAGAAGATAGACGTTCGAAGCTACGTGGATTCTTTCAGAGAACAATATAGTCAAGAGCCGGCCGTGAAGGCCAAGAGCAAACGAACCCAGATCGCAATAACAAATATCCGTGTGATCGAGACTCGGGCACAGACTGAGCTCGTGATCACCTGCGAGGGGTAGGCCACGCTCTAGACGATGATGCTAGCCTATGCTGATATCATTTACAGGGTGCCTGGCCTGTTTATGTTCCTTGTGGACTCAGATGCTAATGTCAGTTTCAAGGCTAGTGTTTCTTTAGAAGGCAACGTTATCGACGTAATGTTCATACCGCAGATCGAGTCAGTAGTGTACTCCATGGACGCTATGCACCAGCCTTTCTCAACCACGACTTTGGCAAATGCTGAGGAGCAAGAGTCACGACCTTCAGTTGGTGCCGTGCAGGCAAACAAGCTGGGCTGGGAAAAGGAAAGTGAAGCCACAAGGGGACTTGTAGCCAGTATGAGAAAACAGCTAGACAATCAACCAAATGCTTTGCAAGATGGGAAGACGAAAGGGGGGTCTGTGAGAGAGCTACTTTACAACTTAGAGAGTCTTAGGAAAAGAAGTTCAGAAGACGATAATTAAAATGGAATGATCTAGGAATCAATCCGGCTTGTGTGAAACCCATAAGGCCTAGTAGTCATATTCACTTGAATTCTTGGTATTCGTAGATAAACTGGATGGACGAGAGAGAAACTTTTACAACAGCTACAGATCCTGCTATCCACTTACTCAACTACTAAGCATGCCAGACTTTCCCCCGTTAAAAAACGACCTTTTGCTTCGAACAGTGAGAGGTATGGAGGACATTCAAGTCGCGCGTGAGCCTATCTCACTCTTGAGCAGGCGAACATGTCGAGAGACCTCCGATATGGGTGATGCGCCAGGGTGAGAGTCCGTGCTCCCGAAGCCACAAGCTCTTGCTGATACACTTGCAGCTGGAAGGTATCTCCCAGAGTACCACGAGGCCAAAGGAGACCACGACTTCTTTGCATGCTGCCGCAGCCCTGAAATATCCTCGACACTCACTCTGCAACCTATCGACCGCTATGACGGCCTCCTCGATGCTGCTATCATATTCTCCGACATCTTGGTCATCCCACAAGCAATGGGTATGACAGTAGAAATGCTGGACGGCAAGGGACCTCACTTTCCCAAACCTTTAAAGTCACCTGCGGACAAGCAGTACGAAGAATTGTTGTCCAGACATGTGGATGTGGAACAAGAGCTGGACTACGTCTACAAAGCCATTACAATGACGAGGCATAAGCTCAAAGGCCGAGTACCTCTATTCGGCTTCTGTGGAGCTCCCTGGACTTTACTATGCTATATGGTCGAAGGCGGGGGAAGTAAGATGTTTGTGCAATCCAAGACCTGGGTATATAGATTTCCTGAGGAAAGCAAAAAGATGCTTCAAAAAATAGCTCTGCTGTGTGTGCAGTACCTAGCATTGCAAGTCAAAGCTGGTGCCCAGATCATCCAAGTCTTTGATTCCTGGGCAGCAGAACTGTCACCAAACGCGTTCAAGACTTTCTCGCTTCCATATCTACGCTACATATCCAAGGAACTGCCTGAACACCTCCACGCAATGGGTCTGGAGCCAGTTCCTATGGTCGTATTCGCGAAAGGTGCATGGTATGCTCTTGATGAGCTCTGCGACTCAGGGTACCAGGTTGTTGGGTTAGACTGGCTGCAGGATCCAGCGCAAGCCGTCAAGATAGCCAATGATCGGGTAGTATTGCAAGGGAACATGGACCCTGGAGTCTTGTATGGCGGGAAGAAGGCTATTGCTGCTGAGGTCCAAGATATGATTTGGGGATTTGGGGGTGGTAAGCTTGGATGGGTCGCAAATCTCGGACATGGTAAGGACCTGCTCTTCAAGATTCACGGTTACACCAACGCTGACAGACGCACCAGGTGTTCAGCCAGGAGTCGACCCAGAAAATCTCAAGTTCTTCTTCCAAGAGATACATCGCATTACGGCTGGAACTAATTCATAACGAGATTCTGTCACACAATCATGGCCAGTAAAGCCTTTCATTGGAGATTGAAACTGCCACCGCAGCTCCTCACTTTGCAATATCCTCATACCTAGTGACACTTTAGTATTAGGCACATTGCACAATGGTAGATACCCAGCTATGAGTTGCATTGCAAACTTACCAAATTTGGGGTTCCTTTTCAATGAACGTCTTCATCATGTCTTGACAATCCTTGTTCTCAAGGACAACAACTTCGATGCCTCTTGTAGCGAGATATGATTCGCCTCCAACAAAGCTCTTGTTCTCTCCGATCACGACACGAGACACCTTGTACATAACGCAAGCGCCAGTACACATATCACAAGGCGACCTTGTTGATCTTTCAGTCAGCGTTCCTTATCACGGCATGGAATCAGATCAGGACTTATGTCTCGAAAGCACATACTGCAGCACCACGTTTGACGAGCCACAGAAAGGTCATATCAACGATTAGAATTGAATAGGAAAGCATGACTGACAGCGTGGTATACATGGTGGCCCCTTGGTAGGCCGACGGAGGCAGTCTCCCAGTGGCCTCCAGAGCCGACATCTCTGCCTTTAGTCCATGGAAAGTGGTCAGACCCTAAGCTTTCTTGCTTCCACACGAAAGAGAGACTCCTACATGTAGAATCGCGCTGCCCTTTTGCACTCTCATGTTGTGACCTCTACCTAGGATCTTGCCTTCCTTCGACACCAGACAGGCACCAATTGGCACTCCGCCCTCGTCGAATCCAGCCTTCGCCTCCTCGATTGCTGCTATAAAGCCAGAATCCGACTCCATGACGTCTGTGGCAACTACCTCGCAGGGTCTTTCTACGTGCTGGAAAATCGCTTTGTGGAATTGATATCGGTATCACCCAGAAGTAGTTAGACCTTCCGTCTGAACTTCTCTGGAAGTCTAGCCATTTGCTTCATGATCAACCAATCTGATTCAGCGAAAGCCTCACTTCATCTTGCATAATCATCACAGACAGTCCTCCTCTGTCTTATCTAAGCACAGTGAACTGCAAGATCAGTGGAGGTCCCAAGGCAGCAATAAGGCTGGACCAGACGGAAGGTTTTAGAACCTTTCAGAAATTTGCACTAGCGGGAATCGGGCTTTCCAATCTTGTGGCCGATCTAATTCAGTTTATTTGACTATTGTCAGCTAGATTTCACCGACCACACCTCACTTCGAAGCACACCCTCCACTTGCTGCAGAAAGTCATATTGGTAATGCCCATAATTGCTCCTACAATCTGAGAGGTCCAAAGAGTTTCAGACCACGGTGTTCAGGTACGTGCCTTCTGCCGCCTGGGGTTGTGAATCTTTGCCGCAATGGACAGTCCCTAGAATCAGCCCTAAAACGCAGTCTGGGGACAATTGCTGATGATGCTTTTCAAAGTCGATATTATATCTGCGCTTGACTTAGTTCACGGCAGACAGAGTCGAACATCACTATCACCTATTCCGTGTCATTATGGTCAAAGAGACCAAACTTTACGACGAGTTGGAGGTGAGACTCCATACAATCAAAGAACCCGGAGTTCTCAGGCCCTGAGTAAGGCCCTGAGTGACGCTAAATTCTCCTTACAGGTTGACCCTAAGATCGACCCGGAGGATCTGGCCAAGGCATGGAGGAAGGTTGCCAGGAAGTGGCATCCAGGTATGTCATGACAACGATTCATTTGACGCTCAGTCACCAACGTGTCGCAGACAAGAACCCTGACCCCAAAGCGGCCGCAATATTCAAAGAGAAGAACCATGCCTATGATATATTACAGGATCCCCAAAAGCGTCAAATATATGATCAATATGGTCAAGCGGGACTTGAACAAGGCGGAGGTGGATCCGGAATGCAAGCTGAAGATCTCCTTTCATCGTTCTTTCACGGAGGCGCCGGGGGTGGAGCTTTTGGTGGAATGTTCGGCGGCGGCATGCGCGACACAGGACCCAAGAAGGCCAGAACAATCCACCATGTCCACAAGGTATCCCTCGAAGATATATACCGAGGGAAAGTCTCCAAGCTAGCGCTGCAGAAGTCCATCATATGCCCTGCCTGCAATGGACACGGTGGGAAAGAAGGTGCTGTGAAGACTTGCACTGGATGCAATGGAGCTGGCATGAAGACGATGATGCGCCAGATGGGGCCAATGGTTCAGCGATTTCAGACAGTATGCCCAGACTGCCAGGGAGAGGGTGAAATAATTCGCGACAAAGACCGATGCAAAAAGTGCAGCGGCAAAAAGACAGTCGTCGAGCGGAAGGTCCTCCACGTACATGTGGACAAGGGCGTCAAGAATGGTCATAAGATCGATTTCCGAAACGAAGGCGATCAAATGCCTGGTGTTGAGCCAGGTGATGTTCAATTTGAGATCGAACAGAAACCGCATCCCCGATTTCAGCGCAAGGATGACGACCTATTCTTCCAAGCCGAAATCGATCTCTTGACTGCGCTTGCTGGTGGGCAGCTCCATATCGAGCACCTGGATGATCGCTGGTTGACTGTAGAAATCATTCCTGGAGAGGCTATAAGCCCTGGTATGTTACACAATCAAATACCTTGACAGGTTTACTAATTGTTACCAGGTCAGGTGAAAATGATTCGTGGCCAAGGCATGCCATCAATGAGACACCACGACTTCGGCAACCTTTACATCCAGTTTGACGTCAAATTCCCACCCCAAGGCTTCAATTCAACTGAAAAAATTGCAATCCTTGAGGATGTTCTCCCTCCTCGCAAACAGCAAGTCCAGCCCCCAGAAGATGCCATGGTCGAGGATTTTACTCTTGAGGAGGTCGACTCCAGCGGGCAACGGAGAGCTCAAGGCGCAACAGGCATGGATGAAGAGGAGGAGGACGGCGTACCCCATGGGGCGGAGAGGATGCAGTGCGCATCCCAGTAGAAGGAGCCCTGCCTACGAGACATGAAGAAATGCCGAAATTCGACGCTCGGAGGAAGAAGTTCACGCAAACCTTGACCAGCCAGCCGTATCACACATCCACCGAACTACCTCGTATGGTTCCAGTGACGCCTAGCCAGCTTGGAGTCAAGGAGCAAGCTGTTATATCTTTTATACGCACAATAGTAACGATGGGTGGGCGATTGAGGAATATGTTGCATGGGCGTGCGTTTTCAAATCATACCATGCTAGAAAGATTCCCTCGAGCGTATCATGTTTCCGCTTCGCATTGGTGGAGCACCACTTGTGCAATAGAAGGCGTTCTTGCGTGCTTAGAGGCATCATATGATAGAAGTAGTTTCAGTCAATCCGAATATATTTACCATTAGCAATGACGGTCATAGAAGACTAGCAAAGCTTACAGTGATGGAGCTGAGCTTGACGTTATACCGTCAGAGCATTCCTACCAGTGTTGCAACGGTACGGGCTGGTAGGTCTTTCTGTACAGCCTACATGCGTATAATCAACGTGGTGCAAGACGTTGATGGTCTACTTTATGGAGTTAGCGTACTTGCGTACCACACGTGCACACTTCGTATGCGTGCATGCCAAGAGCTCTTATCTAATCTGCCTAGGTCCTTACCCTATCGAGCCTATCAGGCCACTCGTTGAGCACTTCCGCATACCGCTCCAACAGCGCTTTTGGCATTTGGTCTATCTTACCACTCTGCTGGCACGCTATCTCGCACTTGCCTACATCACTCATGTCATGTAAGGATTGGTCTTGTATAGCTTTATTGACACCAGCAAGGAGAGCGGGCGGGTTACTAGTTATTGTTTAAGGGTCCGGATTGCTACACGTGTGATAGAAAGCTTCAACCCCTGAGTGGTCCATACCCTTAGGTGGTCCACGCTTATCCCCCCTAGAACTATAGACTCAGATGATTTATTTTCGCTTGTAAACTTATGATACCCCTTAAACTAACTAATCTTTGTCACGAAATCTATCCGAGAATCCGTCCGGTTGTCGAGTCATGGCAACTTAGTACATAGGTCCCAGAGTACCCTAGAGCTTGACCCCGGAGCACGAATAGTACAAGCTCCGCGTGTTGAATTGGATAAGAAGGTACAAAGACATGCGTCGTCATGGGCATTTCATTCATGTCCCTGCAAGAAGTCTTCTAGGACACCCAAGATGTATGGCTTTTCCAGCTTCCGAGCCCAATCCAGAGATGTCAGGCCTTCATTGTCTTTGATTAGGGGGTCGATACGAGGAGCGTCTAAAAGCACGCGGAGAATTGCCTCCTTTCCGTAACTTACTGTCCATGAAAGGGCAGTCCGGCCGCTATGATCTCTGTGGTTTACTGCCACTGCCCCCGACTGAAGCAAGGTCTTGACCGTGGTACTCGTTGGGGCTTCGAGCGCCCAGAAAAGGGGTGTCCACTTGTATTCGTCCTCTTCGTCAATACCAGGGACCTTGCATCGTTGCAAACGCTGCAACGTGTCGTCGCGTCCGTACAAAGCGGCCCATGAAAAGGGATTACGGCCTGTTTTGTCTTTGTGGGAATGAGAGATATTCAGCTTTCCGCTGCGTTTGAGTTGTTTGATTACTGAAGAGCGACCAAACTCGGCTGCGAAGGAAAGAGGAGTTCGGCCGTCATGACTGGGGCAATCTACATCGATGCCAGGCCGCTTAAGCAGTAATTCGATGATATCTTCCTGCCCTTTCTCTGCAGCTAAGGAGAAAGGTGTACGCCCAACTTTGTCGACACGGTTGACATCGACTCGATGGTCGCTGGCGAGCATTTGCGTTACGCCGATGTGACCAACGTAGATCGCCCAGTGCAGAGCGGTCCTTCCTTGGAAGTCTTTACACTCAGCCTCGGTGGTTCTCGCGCTGAGTAGGAACCGGACAATCTCAACATGGCCCCCACGAGCAGCCCTCAATAATGGCGATGTGCCGTCTTCTGTTCCGGCGTTGGTCTCGACCCGACTGTCCGCTTTTAGAGCTTTCACTACATCAAGATGACCAAATTCAGCTGCAACTTTCAATGACTTCTGATCATCCACTCCAGGATTCACATCAGTCTGCAATAGCCTGGTAACGCTTCTGTGGTGTCCTTCCCTAGACGCCCAATACAACGCAGTCGGCAGGCCTCCGTGGCAGCTGGCATCCGGTCGACTGAGAATTGTCTCTAGTGAAGTATAATGATCGAAGAATGCGGCGATGACCAGTTGATCAAAATTTGAAGGATATTCCAGAGTCGACCCTGAATTGATCCAGAGAAACCGGAGCCAATTATCGACTTGATGGGGAACCTTTTCGTCTGAAAGGCGGAGGGCGAGATCTTGAACGCCTTTGTTTGCAATGTCTTGACCCTGAGCGAAGTGAATTGGCCAATATGTGGCGGAATAATCAAAGAAGATATATCGTCGCGCAAGGAGTATGCATGTCGTAACATCAACCTCTTCTTTCTCTTGAAGCATATCTCCAAATATGCCATAGCTGTCTTTAGATCCTTCCTCTGCGTCGAACTCGGCAGTCGGTTCGCTGTGTGGAGATTGTGACGAGCCCAACGGACTGGATCTCCGGTTGGCCTCAGCGTTTGAGTATAGATCTCCCGAGAAATCGTCAAGTACAAGATAGCTCATACATGCAGAAGCAACAAACGTGTTTGCCTCTTCTAAGTCCACATGGTACCGGTCTATGAGCCTTTTGTCTGTGGAACCTTGGATTGATTCGCACAGATATTCTTTGAGAGAAAGGTGGACCAGGTAAACCTTTTTGTCAGAAATTCGGATTAAAGAGCTAAGAACTTGCCAGATATCGGCTTCCATGTTTGTATAAAGGTACCGCTGATTTAGCAGGGCTAGATCGTGACAGTGGCTGCCTGCTGCTTCATGCAATGAGATTACAGTGTTGACTTCATCAAGGCTCAAAGGCCTGAAGCTCGCGATAACAAGACGGAATATCTTAATAGCAAAATCTTCTTGACCACGAGGGACTTTGCGGAGATAATGCTCGTATGCTTCTTCGAGATCTCGGGGCAATTCGGCAAGAATCCGACGGAGGTCTCCTGGTGAAGAAAGCAGCTCATCATCCAGAATGTCCAGAGTAAATTTTAACCACAGGAAAGTCCGATCAGCGTTCTCAGTCAAGGAGCGCTCCATCAGAGCAACAGTGTCTTGCTTGGCTTCAATTCGCGTTGCAATTTTGCCCACACGTTGATGGATCACCAATTGAAGATCTCGTTCTATCTCACTCCCTTTCTCCTCAAGCGGCAGACGCTGTGGTTTGTAGCCTGGGAAGCAGGTGGTGATAATTGAAGAGGGCCGCGAAGTGACTAAGAATCTGACGCAGCGAGAACTCTGAGATCTCAAGCCGTCTATCAATTTTGCGATGCTTTCCATAAGACGTTTCCTGCTAGTTTTCTCACACTCATCAACAGCGTCAATGATTATGCTGACTTGGCCGAGCTGACTATCGCACATAAGATCGTTGAAGATGGACCACAGGCGATTATACGACTTGAGTATATGCGTCCCATTTTCATCGTAATCAAAGGTGGACTTCACGTGCCTGACAAGATATCGACGTTCAATCAAGATCTGGAAGATCAAGCTACGAAGGATTGCGTTTGCGTCCCTCTGGTCTTCGATCCCCTCGTTGCAGAAAAAGCAGCAGACGATTGGATCTGCTCTGGTCGAGACCCCTTTGAGCCCCAAGTGCTCAGTAATGTAAGAGGATAACGTTGTCTTCCCTGAGCCGGAATGTCCGGTGACCCAAAGTAAGCCAGCTTGAGGGTCGTGAACCCATGATCTATATTGAGGATTGCTCAGGACCCATTCGCAAGTGCCGTCGACGCGTTCCGGTAGACCCAACCTATATTCATTCATGAGAGGACCCTGGAACACTCTAACACAAGCTTTCTCGGATTCCTTCAATGCTGTGATGCCAAGCGTCAGCAGTGCTCACGCTTCCATTCGATCTCATTACGTACAAGGGACATAACGTGCCTTTCTGCACAGATCTACTATACTACTTAAGATGATCTTGTAGTCTGGATCTGAAGAATTTGTAAAGCGACATATCTCCCTATGGCACGCATGCCCTGGGATCTGCTTCTCGCCATGGATCCCCATTACCGCAGAAGATTTCTCAACGATCTAGGTAAAGGGGAGAGTTAGCTTCTAAGTGCTTGCCTCAACAGGTCTGAACGTGAAAATAGACATTAACATTGTCTTACCAATTGGCCGAGAGGTGGCTGCTCTTCAGTTTCGTATATTGTAACGATTGACAATGGTGGCTTACAGAGATGACTGAAAGCTTCCGCGATCCGACTGAGATCGGGAGCGTTCGCTTTTAGTCCGTTAATAAGATCAGTATTCACTCCACCTTTGAAGAAACGAGGACCCGATATCGTCAACATTTTGTCGAACACGGTCCCTAGGAACGAGGCCATTTCTGGTGCTCCGCTCGCCCCTCTATGAGGGGTGCCGAAGAACAAGATCCCATTGGTACTGATCAAGATGTCGTTGAAGTCTTCATTATGGTTCGCCCGAATCAAGGCTTGTTTGCAAACAAGACCCCCAAGACTATGGGCTATGAAGATAATGGGCCGTCGTTCTTGACCGTGCTTGCGCTCAGCTTGAAGCGCCAAGAGCAACGATTGAGCATAGTCCTCCGTTGTCGCCTTGGACTTACTGAACATCACCTTGGAGTCGTAGCCATAGGTAAAGATACGCGCTCCCGGTAAGTCTTTAGGCAGCAGATCTCTGAGCCAAAGTGTGCTGGTCTTCTTGTGCGCCTTCTCGTTGGTCGTGTTCCGCGTCCAAGTGCCTAAAGCTGTCCCATTGAGGCCGTGAATTGCGACAATGTCTACCTCATAAATTTCGCTACTGGCTTCATCCATTGTTGGTAGATCCATGTTGAGAAGGTAGAGGCCCTTTGGCTCGGGCTCTTTCTCTACGATTGCCTCTTCACTCCCAACACCCAACGTTGTCTTTCTTGAGTCACCCCTCCCAGGTCTCATTGACTTGAGGACCCGCCACATGCTGGAGCCCGGCATCACGCCCAGTTCATTGTGACACCCCAGGATCTCAGGATCTAGACCTTGTTAAGCAAACGAAAAGGTTATAAACACTTTCATGAAACATTCAATGAAGCGACGTACACACAAATTGACAGCATAAAGAGACGTCGAGATCTTATCGAACAACTTTCACAAGCGGGGATTTCCACCTTTCGTGCTCAAGTACGGAACAAGGCTGTGCAATGCAGGAACGGCGCCAGAGTCTTTAAGTAGTAGCACACGTTCTCGAGCGGTACAAGCTATGGGAAGTAATGGTTGCATAGTTTCAAAATCTCTGAAGTGACATTCGGGAGAAGGAAATCAGCGTTCGCGATCACTGCAGTCTAGTACTGAAAGGCAAACAACTTATTCGGATGATTGGTCAGATTGCCCAGCGGAGCGAACGGCTGAAGGGGCGCTTATGCACACGCAGCGGGCCTGGAGCTTCACCATGTGAGGGATCCGGGAGAGATTCACACGGCGAGTCGTATCGATAGCTCTCTGTCAGTGGTCCCTCTTGTTCGGTCCTTGATTATGGATGCTGGGGGACTGGGGCGCCAAGGGGGGAGGGTGTAGCGCGGGGATCTCCTTAGTGGCGGTATATAGTTGCCCATGTGCCTGTCAGTCAGGATTTCTTGTAACTGTTGTAAACTAGCTCTGACACCAACCAAATGTTGTCCCATGTAAGGTATATTGGGGTGATTCCCCAAGAGCAGCAGCAAGGCTCTTCGCGCCCGGCAGGGGACGCTAGCCGGGGGATATGTTTAGGGGCCCCTAGCCGCCGGATCAGCAATCGCCACTTTTCTCCCCTTTTGCGCCACGATCCTGGTTTGGAGGCGGTATTTGTACGGAATGGCCTCGCCAAACAGAAGTTGTGTTCTATCTCACAGGGTATTTATGTGCGTTACCGAATGTACTCAACCGGACTTGTCCGTGAAGCCGAGAGGGTGCTATTATTAGTAGACTCACGTTTATTTGACGGCTCGCACCCTCCGAATAGGAAAGCAGCGCACACACACACATGCATCCACCATTACTGGCCAGCCGCCTGTCAAACTGTGTAGAACCATGGTACGAGTACTGCTAGCGCAAAAAGGGGCAGTGCTCTTAAAGGGCTAGTGGGAAATTGAAGTGGAGCCAAACAACCAGCCACCTTTAAGATCGCACTCGGAGAGATATTGAGACATTTCGCCTTGTGAGTGGCTGTGCTATCCACAACAGGATACGGCATATGTTCCATTCTTGAGCCGACATGACCGCTGATGAGAGAGGAGTTGACACGATCATATGAGAGCCGAAGAGCCTCAGAATTGTTGGGGGGATTTACATAGGTCTGTAGCTTCTGTTAAATGTGCTAGACATGCATGCTTGACCCTGTCAGAAAGATCCTGTAGTGTCAATGAATAATTTACAGTGGAACCACTATTTGTGATGTTCGGAGGTGATTTGTGGTGTGGGATAAATGGAGATACCGATGAGTTGCAAATCGCTACCTCTGCACACGTCTCACTCTCAACGTATCGTAGCCATGTCAAGTATAAAGCTCACTCCGCTACACGCTGTTTCCAAAGTCAAGAGGCAAATAGCTTACTATCAGTGAAGATTATGTTTCAAGATTCAAAGGACAAGCTTGTGCTCGGGACTGTCGATTTCAAAGCCAAAAAAAATGGACCATCCCATGCCATCGAAGAAGAACAGACGACTTCAAGTTCTAGTGCAGACCGTTTCGTGTAGATATCGGTCCGCTTCGAGCGAAAAAAGTAGAACATCACCAACAGGATGACCATCACTTCAAAACCTTAGTGCAGACAGTCCAGCACGAAGTGTGGTCGGCTTCCGGCCGAGTACGGCAGACGTGTCCGGATGGAATCATGCAAGTTTTCCCAGATACTTCTGAGCGGAATGGTCAGCTTCTTTACCTGCATAAACGCCATGTTGAACTTTTGCTAGCGGTAAACAGGATATTTCTGACTTTTATATAAGAGCATGCGCTTTTCATTCACCCAGTTTCCTTCCCCTTTGCTTCACCAGTTGCGCCATGTTTCTTCATCATATACGCGAAATACTCAAACACGCCTCCCGCCCCTTGGTCAGGCAGTTTCTGAACATCAAGCCTCCAAATCTCCTCACGAATAAGTAATGGC
>JAABUL010006631.1_pt1 | contig 13177 bp, 21 predicted proteins | sample 5559151 | NCBI WGS metagenome assembly JAABUL01 (sample SAMN10711876, study PRJNA513368) | rock metagenome | isolation source: Antarctica rocks | place: Antarctica: Victoria Land, Pudding Butte sud | reverse complement strand
GGGGGTGTGGCGCCGCTGTTTGCACCAGCACTGTTCGACAAGGTCGGGTATGGGTGGGGCATCTCGACGTTTGGGTTCTGCGCATTGGCGTTGACGCCGTCGCCGGTGCTGTTCTACTACTTTGGGGAGAGAGTGAGGAAGAGGTTTGCGATTGAATTTTAGTTGTACAAAAAATTTCCTCTCCTTGCGGTCCGGCTTGCGTGCATGGGAGGGTATTAGGGGCATAGCTTGGCGTTGTCAGGAGCTATAACAGACCTGTTTTCGAAGACATGGGAGAGCGTCTAGAAACAACATTTCCAGTTGGCAATTTCCCTCGTCCGGATACTGACGAAATCGACCAAAATTTGCACGCCGCTCACTCGAGCTCACATACCGTACATCCCACCCGCCAGCAACACCCGGGAAGCACTCCTATCACAACTAGCTTGATACGACACCGCTTCCTAACCCCACTAGGCCAAAACCCCTTCCGCAGCCTCCATCGCCGCGCTCCCAAACACCCATCCCCAATAACCAAACCTTCCCAATATACAGCAAGCAAGGAATCTACATACAGGAAAACATGTCATACACACCCAACCCCCCCCCCATTCGCCCATCCCAAAGTCAAACCTTCGAGCCCCGCACCATCCATAACAGCAGCGCCGCAGGAGCGCCGGACTGATCCGCTCAGCCAGCCCCAGTAGCGGGGGAACAGTGACTAGCAACTCGCTGCCAACTCCCACGTCTTCCCTCCCCTTTCCCCCCACCCCTTCCCTTCTCTCCTCCCTCCCTGCTTCCCCCTCTTCACACCGCCACAAAAAAAAAGCTCCAAATTAAAAATATCCAACTCAACCCCAGCAATCCGTAACATAAAAGTCCTCAACCATGCACAAATTCTCTCTCCGCGCAACACTGGGGGACGTACGTGGTTGATGGAAAAAGGCAAGGAATGGGGGGTTTGGGGGGTTTGGCGGCTTGCTGGTGGTTTTTTTAGTTTGGAGTGCGAGCTATGGAGATACATATGTGGGGGAGGGGAGGGGAGGGGAGGGGGGTGCTTGGTTTAAATAAAAATACAATAGAAAAAAGGGAAAGGAGGTTCTTGACGTTTGTGAAGATGATTTTATCCGCGACGGACTTGAATGCTATGTAAGTCCATAAAGCCGCTGCAATCGATAAGGGGGAAAGTATCCCGGGCTGAATTTGGGAGGGGGGCAGGCGATTGGAGCATTCACTAGGTAGGGGCTTGGGGGATGTGTGTGTGTTCGTGTAGCTGCTGATTCTGCTGTCGTTTTTTTGCGTGTGTTAGGGCTGTTGTTTTTTTGTTTTTTTATATATAGTGTTGTGGTAATGTTTGCTAGTTTTTATTTATTTATATATAGGTATCATGTAGGGTGTGAGAGGAGATTTTTGGAATGTTCCATGCGTGTAGGTTAGTAAGAATGAGTCGACGATAGCGATGTAGTTGTAGTTAAAATTTTTTATTTTTTTTTTAAAGAAAAAAAGGGGGGGGGTTGGGCCTACTTAGTTTCCAGATCGTTTGATCCGTAAATGAGGGGAAATTTACGCCTATTCGTCGGCAGAGATTCCGATGGATTTTAGGGCAGCGATTCATGGGATACATCGATATGAGCGTTTTGTCGGAGGATGGTTATCTCCAGCGTTTGGTTGTGTTGTGGGGATTAGGGGGGTGTGGGAGTTGGGTTGGCTTGGATATGGTTTGGATTTGATGTTTTCGAATCTAGAGAGTGGGGACTGGAGAGAGTTGGGCTGGAGGTTTGGATGTGGAAATGAAAGTGGGATTCAGAAAACGGTACTAGCGTCAGGGTAACGCATCGATACCTCACCTCCCTTCTTCCTTCTCTTTCCTTTACGACCATCATTGCTGGCATCACCAACGTTCGCGAGATTCTCTATTGCTTGATGAGCTTCACGTCGGTTGTAGTTTTTATTAGGATAATCGGATAGTGAAGGAATTATTCGATATTAGGGAATTTGACTAGGAGGAGTGAGGACGGAGACTGAGAAATAGGATGAAAGTGAGGCCTTGCCAAGAACGTCGACAGCAAGAACAGTAGCAGCAACCATCACTTATAGCGAAGCAACGATTGCAACCGCAACAGCAGGAACAATATCAGAATGTCTTCCGACGCAGGAAGTGAGCGAGACCACTAGGACATGTGCCATTTTGGTGAGCTAACAGGACTTCAGACCTTCAACCCGCCACCGACGTTCACAACCTAGTTGAGCGACTTCAATCCCCTCCAACAGCACTGGAACCAAACTATTCCAGGTTCTGTGATACTTGTGAGAAGTATTTTAATCAACGCCACTGCGAGAACGATCTGTACTGTCCATTTTGCCAGGACATACTCCTGGAAACTATTCATCAGGACGTTATAGACCGTCTGTGGAATGCGATCGTTGGCGGAAATAACGCTCCACGCTCTCGCTCTCCAAGTGCAGGTATTGAGGACATTGGTATTCATAGGTCTCTTTCCCCAGCTCCGCACTCCCCGTCGCCTCCTATACGCTTCCGGGACCCGACCCTTTACAACTCTGGCTCGCCGCTAAAATTCGGGGATCCAGAACGGTCTCAGGTCCACACACCGCTCACGCGCTTTGGAGGAGTGACTCCATGCTCTGATGCGCCTGGGAATCTTGCCATGCCTTCAACGGATCAGAAACAGGGTTGTAGCCCGAAGAAAAATGGGAGCAGTCGGCTTGATAAGGCGAGGAAACAGGATGCGTATAATCAGCGGAAGAACTCAGAATTAAGGGAGTCAAAACAAGGGAAGAAGAGGCAACAGATGAGCCGGAAAACCAAAAAAAAGAAGATTGATATCAGCACCGGTAATGCACATAATACAAGCTGCATCATGTTCTTGTAGCCAGCTGAGCTATGCTCTGGCTGTCAATTAGCCTATGTACGTGAAGGCACTGGGCCAGATGAAGCGAAAACAGCTAGCAATTTCCGCTTACGAAGAAGATGGTTTCATTTTTCCGATTATTGCATAGGCGTTCGACTCGGACTTTTAAGTCTCAGGTGGTATCGTCCTTACAGCACGCCTCAATACCTTGATCATACGGATTTGTGCTTTTGTCTCTGATGGTGAACTGTCAAACACTTTAATAGGAGGAGTCAGCACAAAAGTATATCCTTGTTTATTGGGCGTTTCAGGATAACGGTCTTCTGCATTTTAAGCTGGCTGCTCTTTGGTGGCTACATCTTTATCTGGGGCGCCTTCCATGTAAACACCTATTGTATCTAGACAGAAAGCCAGCCTTGAGAGCGTGTGTACTGGAAGGCTTCTTGAAGACCTTGAATCGAGGTTCCTGGAGTTCGTGGATTCACCTGATATCCTGAGGAGACTTTCAATCTCAACATTCCCTTTTCAATATGATAACGCGCGGATTTTCCCCTAACATCTCGGGCACAGCTGGTTGAGTTTTGGTGAGAGTTTGAACATTCTGCATCCCACCAGGTAATATTCCGTGACCTGAAACCAGAAGAAGTGACCTTGAATGTAAAATTATAGCAAATAGACGAGCCGAAGTGATGATACTAAAACGTGATTACCAGATGGCGCCTTACCATTAATGGTACTTGTTACAAGCGAGATCAACACAAAATCCAAACTCACCTTGACTCGCCCATATTCTTCCTTACCACGACAAAACTTTGCTCAAGACATTCATAGACAGAAAGTTAGAGAGACCCAAAAACACTCTGTTCTTAATACTATTGTCGGATAAGGAAGGACTAAGTCGGCCACCCGACTTCATAACCTTTTCGTCAAGTTGAAAGTTGCAAACTGCGTAAAATACTTGAGAAGCAAAGTGAAAGAATGGCTCCAACTGATCCTAGCCAGTCTTCAGGCAAGCAAAGCAGCCAAGGTGAGTAAAGAACATACTCCCTTGTATTGATATCGTTAACGACCTGTCCAGCCATCGAATCTGGTGCGGGTAATCATAGAGCTCGTACGGATGCTTATCCTTCCACGAGTACAGCGGTAATTATGCAACTCCCAGCAGAGACACGTCCAGGCCAATTCGGACCTCCGGGACATGAGACCTTCAGGTACTGCGGGACATGCGATGCGCAGTTTGAGGATTATGATGAACGCTACGGAAGAGTCATTCAGTTTTGTGGGTTTTGTGGACATAGGCTTGTGAGATCCATTCTGGGAGATGTGAACAACCATATTCGACCTGTGAACGTAAGTTCAGTAGAGAGTGCCCGCACACCTAATGGACCCAGCGCAAGCTCGCTTTCACGCTCGCCTATTCACCATGGCGGTCCGCATGGTCGACGCTCTCGCTCACCACATACGCGCATTCGACATAATGGTGCAGACGTTTTTCGTTCGTCAGTGTCAAATCTCCAGGGAGCCAAGCGTCCGTGTTCGCCTACTACTGATAATATCTCAAACTCCCAGGGAGACAAACTGCAGAATCTCAAATATGAACTTGAAACATCAATGAACTATGAGAACAAGAAAGCTAAGATTGCTACCGAGGAGATAATAGTGATGGGAGGCAAGCAAGGGAAAGAAAAGACTGACTCAAAGACCATAGAGGGAGGAGCCAAAAAGAAAGATTCAGAAGTCAGTGAATCAGACGTTCATCACTCTCGCCTACCTCCTCGCGAAGATACACGGCGCATTCAAGCCGTCCCGCAAGTAAAAATGGATCCCGATCCTCTCGCCCATCATCAAATACCAGCAAGAGAATTGACTCATTGCACACCAGAGACAGTCGAGCAACAGCGCGAGATAGAGCGGCAGATATTAGCCCAGCGTTTGCGTGAGGAGAAGTGGGAGAAGGAAGCAAGAAATCTGCAGAAGAGCATCAAAGAGAAGGAAGCAGAGACGGAGTCAGCGAAGACCGAGCCAACGAAGACTGAGCCAGTGAAGACCGAGCCTGCGAAGACCGAGCCTGCGAAGAAGAAGCAGGTCATGATCGATTTGACAATGGAGGACAAGTGATATCCTCGCTCCGGTAGGCCACCCTGGACAAACTCGTATGGTCATGTCAACTGAGAAACAAACGAAGGTCCTGTATGGTTCACACGTGTTTACTTCGAATTTCCCTGCATAGAAAGACATGAGTTCGATATGGTAAAGGGAGAACAGAGTCCGGGACAACTTGACGGAGAGGCGTGTTGTCCTGGATTCGTAAAACGTCTAATTGTCATGATGGATTGCAAATGGATTCGGAGGATTTTATGCTAAGCGCGCGTTTATTTCGGCTACTCGGATCGCTGTTTTCGGAAATCATCCCTTTCTTTGTGTACACTCCCTCCACCAGGTTCAGATGCGCGCGAACAGTTTCTGGGTTTATACAGAACTTGCAGAGTGTTCACCAAGAGAATTGGGGATAAAGCTCATCATAGGCAGTCTAGAATCCAAAAGTCTCAAATGTACCAACCAGTTTGACATTTCTAAACTTTCCAACACCCCCACCCTTAAAACTCCTGACTAAAAATCGACTCCCTCCTCAACAGCGGCTCCAACCTCGCCCTAACACTCTCATCCGTCTGCGCCATCCTCCTCGCCCTGAAGTACGTAAGCTGCGTTTGAAGATCGTTTTCCGACATCTGGCGCATCCAATCAATGGTATCCTGCGGCTTGTTTTCTCGCTTGTATTGGGCAAGCTGCTGCCGTTGTTGAACCGCGTGCTGCTCGCAGATGCTGGATTCTTGGGCGAGGTAGCAGGTTTGGCAGGTGGAGGGTTCGGTGGAGAGGCAGATGACTTCGGAGGGGATGGGGTGGCCGCAGGGGAGGGTGGGGGGTTTTGCGAAGCGGGGGGAGGTTCGGGGCATGGTTGTGTGGTGGGTCTGGAGGGAGGTGGTGGGTAGGTGTGGATAGATGGAGATACTGAGATGTTTTCTTTCGCGGAGCGTGCTTTTCGTTGGCTCAACGGTGTGGTTTCGATGCTGTGCGATATTTGTAGGTTTGAAGTTCTTCAAGTAAGCCAGGATCTCTTGCTTTACTTATCTTTTCCATCACGCACCCTCTCGTCATGGCTTTCTTTGTTGCACGCAGTACTGTTTGCGGTTTCTTGACATTTCGGGAACCGTACGATGAGGGGTTCTAACAAAGGATCCTATGTGGAATTAACCGAGCATCGCAGTACTACCAGCAGATTGACACATCTAGATGGTGCTAGTTTCAACGAACTAATTCGGTCGCCTCATAGATCTAATTTGGTTGTTCACCGCATTCTTCTAATGCCTAACTTTGGGGAATGTCAGACCTTACTCAGTTCGTGAATTCATGAATTTTTCTTCGATTCCATACATGGCACTTCCGCTTTTCCAACAGGGATTCGACCTGTAATCAAATCGGTTGATTTCTTGGCTTCTCATAATGTCACAAGTTGGTGGCCTTAGCTTTTGATGCCAAAGGCCTTGCTCTTGATCTCTTCTTCCTCCAGCACACTTTTCATCTTCTACATTGTGAGATGCGTTGATTGTATTGCAAAGGATATGCTCATAGAACTCTCTCGGACAATCCTCGCCTTGCTGTTTCAGGCATCCTTTGTCCAAGCAATGTTTTTGCTGTTCTCTTAAACACGTGACAGACCTCTGGAGACAATCGTGAACAATGACTTTGTCGCCGTTGTTCTCTTGAAGATCAGCATCGTTTAACATGTATTAGGCTATAGAAGTAAAGACAACGACGCTGAGTGAACAACGTCTGACTCACAGCGCTCATTGTAAAATATACGCATCCAGAATTACTCTTCTGCTTCTCATCTTCCAGTCACGACCTTAACAAACAATCTAACCAGAGAAATGTCCGAAATTTTCGACCTTCGCTACGAAGGCTGCGGCCATACCTGCCACCACGACCCCAACAAATGCCCCGAAGGCAGTTTGATCTTCGACCCGGCCCCTGCAGAAGGTCAAGAGCGTAACCAAAAGAACGCCGAAGGCAAAGGCAAAGGCAAAGGCAGAGGCAAAGAAGTGTATGATGCAACCGAGCCAGTTGATCAATCCCGCTGGTTCTTCAACCGTAAGACCAAGGCTGGGCGCTCAGCTTCTCTCCATACATTAGCTGTCAACGAAGAGCCCCGGCTGATCACAGCTACCCAACCACTCTGCCCTGATTGTTTCAATACCGAAGAAGACCGCATCTGCGATGTCTATGCGAAACGAGTGAAGGACGCTATCAAGGACTGCGATACAAGTGGTTTGACTGAGAGCGAGACTCTTCAAGTCTGTAAATTGATGGAAGCTAACCACGAGAACGAGCTTATTGACTTCCATGCCTCGAGCGGATATAATGAGATCAAAGAAAAGACTGCAAGTCCCCTTATCAAGGCCGAATCTCTACTTGGGTTTCTTGCTATCGCAAGAACAAAATGGACGCAGGGCAACGAACCAAGGTGCGCAACTCCACGCACCTTCAAGAAAGCTGACATCGACAGCGATAATCGGTCTCGTGTACAGGCGCTGTGGGGCGCATCCAGATCCGCGACTCCTGGTCCCAGTGGGAAGACTGGCGAGGACAAAGATTGTGTGGCTGTTGCTAGACCGCGGAGAGATGGCACTAGGTTCGCATTTCCTGTGCGCATTCCAAAGAGTGATCCGAGGAAGGATATCGACACTACTCAAGAAGATTTGGAACCTGGGAGAACGGTATCTCATTCCGTCGCCTCGAGTGATCAAGACAAGTGCCATCCTGTTGACATCGCAGAGGTCATGGACGAACCACCTAAATCACGTCTACCGTTGCCTACTCGTCCCTCCTCTTTGAAAATCCGGTTCTAGGGCAACATTGAGGAGTTTGACGGTCGAGGAAATGGAGAGCTCACCCCTAGGAAACGCTGTTCTGTAGGTTTTGACGAAGCGAGTCTCTGGTAGGCGATCTAACGAGTTGCGATCTGAAGTTCCTCGTCTCTTCAAAAACTTGATACCCGCGCAGTACGGACGATCTGGTTCTACAAGGTAGAAAATCTGATATCAAAGTGATATATATACTCCTTTCCACCTTTCCTCGTCGATCTATCAGTTCAGCAACTATAATTGTGAACAAGCTTCGGCGCCGAAGATGTCACTGACAATTCCGATTCTCCGCAATCCTTCTTAGACTTATCAGAATATCCTGAGCTGTGGTACTAAGATCAACAAGGGCTAGTATGAAAGTTCGTATGATATCTATCTTGCACTGACGTTTCCAGAACCGTGAATGAAATACAAATGCCCTGTTAAAGCTCAACGCTCAACGTCACAGTACATGCACATAGCACTCACTTGGGCTGTTAGTCTGCGCGTCCTGGCTTCCGCAAGCCAGTACTGTGTATCGATGTTGAAACAGCATGGACTGTCGAAGGGTGATAAGATAGGTGAGTCCATAGCAATTAACACTGTCTAAAAGAGCAGCATTGATTTTCGTAGCCGCATGCAAAACTGGTGGCTCAGATATGGCTTTTACTCTGCCAGCTAGACCAAATGTTGAAATTCCTGGATTGGCTATAGCTGATGAGAGCAATTCGCCTTCCAAGTTTATACTCCCGGCGGAACCGAAAGTAGAAGGCCCAGGATTGGCTATTACAGACGATAACGATTTGCCTTCCGTTGCGAGAAGCTCCGTTATGAGAAACCAATTCTTCTCCAACAACGCATCCATCATTAATGGAGTCTTTGATAGCGAAGGTCGAAACGGTGATTCTCAAATAAGTCCTGATACCAGAGTCAAACCTAACTCCTATGGGGCGTCGATGTGGCAATCGCCCATTAGCCACCAGAACAGTCCTTGGCCGGGTGTTGCAGCTGGCGACCCCAGATCGACCGGTAGACCGCCACACTGGAGGAGAATGAATGAAGGCCGGGCTGATCCCTGGCTTGGAATAGGATCTCGTGGTGTTGCAACACAGAACCTCGTTAACATCGCTAGCGCTGCGTTTGACCGAGCAGCCGATCGTTGTCCAACTTCCATTGTTCTGCGGATCTTGAGCTTCGGGATCGCACACTTGGGTTGACTCTTTTCACATGCCCATTCTGCCACACGGAACGTCCACGGCAGGTAGATCTCTCTTTGATAAACGTACCAACAGCCTGGACCCCACCAATCAGAGTACCAACAACCACTATGCTCTCAATGGACCACTTTACGCAGACACGTTCGCGATCTCGCCCTCCATCCCATCCCAAAGACTCATACAGGCAACGACTACACTCACCTGTCACTGACAGTGATTTCGGCGTCCTTGACGATCCATACAAATCGTACTGCTGTTGGAAAACATACAGTAAAAATGAGAAATATCGTGAAGAATGGAAAAAGATACGTCGAAAGTTTTGTAAGAAGCGGAGGAAGCTGAAGCAGATGAAGGACGATGCATAATTTAGGCCCTCGATGCAGGTACTTGGTCTGAGCTTGTTGTATTCTGACATTTCACTAAGCATTATTCGTCAAGGCCTTCAATTCAGCCTTCCAAAGTCCTTTACTGATACTTCTCTCCGGTGCCGCGCTTAACAGCAGGACGCTCGGCGATACGATCGATCCACTTCAATAAGTGTGGGAAACCCTTCATATCCTCCTTTGCAAGGCCGGAAAACTCCCATTTTGCGACCCAAGGCCAGGTACCAATGTCCGCAACCGAGTATTTTCCCTTACCGGTACCCGCAAGGTAGTCACGGGGCTTGCCAGTGTACTTCCCTGAGAGTTGAATCTCAAGCACGCCATACACTCGAAGGGTTTCGTTCTTGAAGCGCTCAATAGCGTCTGCGTCCCCTGCTCAGCAACCGCTTATCTATGAGGGGTAGCGGGACATACATGGGATCTTCTCTTTAGCAAACTTGTTAAAATGGTTAAACTGTCCCATTAATGGGGCACCACTTCCGTGCCAAAAGAACAGCCATTGCAAGGCTTGACTACGTTCGAGCTCGTCTTTGAAGCCAAACTCATCGTTCTTATCGGCAAACTTAAGGAGGTAAAGGAGTTCGGCGCTTGTTTCCATGACCGGAAATGGAGGAGACGAAGTGTTGTCCACGAGGACGGGGATGCGACCGTTCGGGTCGAGTCGAAGGAACCAGTCTTTCTTCTGTTCATTGGTCATGATGTTGCTATGTGGACCTCGTTAGGATACATGGTTTGCCGAAGGGTATGATGTCACTGACATCTTGGTGGTGGTCCATTCTGTGCCATAGATATCCGCAAGCTCCTCGAGCATGATCTGCACCTTTTGGCCATTGGGGGTGCTCATGGTGATGAGATGAAGACCCTTGACACCAGAATCAGATGAATGCTCGTCTTCTATTGACATTGGTGGTATTACCTTGGCGTTCTTCACCTCTGCGGGCGTTTTGTCGTCATATAATGAGTGTGACATATTGCGTAGAGTGGAGAACGAAACAGTTGAGGTTCTTGGAGTAAATTGGTATGCTAATTGGGTTGCTCTTTGAATATATCGAAGCATGTAGAAACAGACGTAGGAGCCGTGGGAGCCAGCGATATGTCATCCACTCAACGCCGATTGCTCCGGTAAGGCTGAGCTCTGTAAGCGATTTCCCCTCACCAATCGAAAAATCTCTTCAAATTCTTTGCACTTTAATAACGTAACAACGCACAGAGAAAATAAAGTGTTTTAAACTAGAAGTTAAATAAAAATGTATAAATCTAAATCTCTATCGAAACGAAAATCATAATATCTCGTTGCGTTGCTAAAATGTGAAAATTGAAGCATACAAAAATTCCCGATTTCTCAAATTCACAACTCATGCACGCATCAACATATATATTGATTTATTTATTTTTCATGCTTAGTTTCTTTATATAATTAACAGTTAATTGAGCTTTTGTTACATGCAATTATCTATGTGCGTTAAAGTGCCAAGAATTTGAGAGATTTTTCGATTTTGTATGTGATTCCCCGCAGAATTGGTGAGGGGAAAACGTGGTGAACGTTAGGCCAGCACCTATTCCGTGGCACGATTAGGCTTTCTCTTCTTCTTGTTAAAGGAGATACGCAAAACATACATTTGCCCTGCGCGAGCATCTCGGTCACACGAAGAAAGGAACATCCCCGTCCATTTACACACTCCGCTCTTCACCCCCCGCTCATCTAACATCAAAACCATGAAAATTATCCTCACCGGCAGCACCGGCTTCATCGGGCAGGAAATCCTCCTCCAGTGTCTCTCTCACCCGCAAATAACATCCCTGATTATTCTGTCGCGCCGCGCTCTTCCAGTTTCAGACCCGAAACTCAAAGTTGTACTTTTGGAGGATTTCACGAGAATGCCGGAGGAGGTTCTGGGGGAGTTGAAGGGGTGTGATGGGTGTATATGGTTTGTTCTTCCATATATCTTACATTCCGTCAATAAATTCAACATCTAGAGAAAAAGCGGCTTTTTTTTTTAGATGAGGCATTTACATGCATTCATGTACTTCTACACACACCTACCCAAACAATCCTGAACCCCTCTCCCCACAGGGCGCTCGGCACCACATCCCTCGACCCCAAAATCTCGCGCCGCGTCAACCTGGACTACACCCTCTCTGCCTGCTCCGAGTTTTCAAAGCTAGTCAATGAGGGAAACAAGTTCCGCTTCGTCTACTGCAGCGGCGCCCTCGCCACCCGCGATCGGGGGAAGAAATTGTGGTTTTTGTCTGAGATGCGAAAAATACGCGTAACACCCCCAATTCCCATCGGTTTCCCGGACTCCATACCTTTCCCTTTCCCTTATCGGCCCAAATAGCCTCTGACGAAGCAGCACAGGGTGAAGTCGAGACTCGCCTCCTAACTCACAGCGCCCCGCAACCCGAAAGCTTCGAACCCATCATTGCGCGCCCGGCGCTGGTGCTGGCGAAAGAGGGCTCGATATTTACGCCCGCGGTCTTAAGTCTATTTCCTTCGATCAAAGTGGATGAGTTAGCGGCTGCGTTGATTGAGGCGGTGGTGGGGGGTTGGGAAGGGGAGGGAGCCGAGGGGAGGGGGTGGATTATTGAGAATGAGGCGTTGAGGAAGAGGGCGAGGGAGGTGAGGGGGAGATGATTGGGTTGATGGGTTTTGGGGGGAAGGGTTACGGGGTTGTTTTGCGTGGAGTTTGCATATTTCGATGAGTATTTTATCGAATTTTTGGGAGGGTTGTAGCAAACTTCTAACGGTTTATGTACACCCGATTCTGTGCTAGCTTTGTTCAGCTTCTCAACATTGAAACACTTACGAACACCCAAACAAGACCCGTAATCCTCAATGATTCAAAACGGTTATCCGTGCCCCGCCCCAAGCTCATCCTTCGCTTCTGAGCTTAGGGCGGGGCACGGATATCGCGAGCCGAGCAATGAACTCTAAAAGTCCTGGAGAAAGCTATTCTACCGTAACTTGATAAAACTCTGATTCAAGCATTCGAGATCGAAGATTCTACATGTAACCTTTTTCCTCGCGTCTGATTGGCTCGAAGAGGGGGGAGCGAGCAGGTGGAATCGTGGAGTCACTAGATTATTGTTTCCCTAAAGTACCAATAGAATAGAAGCCCTTGAGCGCTTGACATTCGAGCGACATACTCGTACCGAGGTACCGAAACATGCGTCATCGCTTTATGCATAACTGATTTATGCTTAAGCCTCCTCTCAGCGGCATCCCACTTCCCGACATTCAAATCTGACATGGACATCCCACTTTGACCTTTACCTCGACAACATTGTTAATTCCTCACCGTTGAAAAACCTGATCTCGTAATTAAAACTCCACGTCGACTGTATACATCTGACCTTGGCTAGGAAGCTAATTCATAAGGGCACTATGATTCTCGAACCTCAAGACACCCGCTCACAGCATCAACAACCTATCGCATGCCGAGCATTATCTGTTGCCGAAGTCCTTGATTTCGTGAAAAGTCGTCGAGTCGAGTCGGTGAAGTCTTTGATCCAGATATGGACCGCTTAAAAGTCACCAAGAAAGATTGAGGAACCACAATATAGCAAGCATTTCCTTTCCTCTCCGCCTCGGTAGAGCATGCCGCCCGACCTAAACCCTCTTCGCCGCCAGATTTGGGCGACCCCAACGGGCACCACTACCTCCCTACCGAAAACCTGCACGCCGTTTAGGTTACCATCCGGTGGTTTTTTGAACATTGGGAGTTCGACCATTTTAACCATCACCGAAGCTGCTGTCTTCCAACCAGCATGCACTGGCGTCCCAAATATTGATTCGACGCCCCCAGAGGCCGATTCGCAAGTGTTCA
>JAABUL010006630.1_pt1 | contig 13183 bp, 14 predicted proteins | sample 5559151 | NCBI WGS metagenome assembly JAABUL01 (sample SAMN10711876, study PRJNA513368) | rock metagenome | isolation source: Antarctica rocks | place: Antarctica: Victoria Land, Pudding Butte sud | reverse complement strand
ACTCCGGCGGCGGGTACTGCCATGATTGTTTTCGCCTGCCTTTTCATCGCTTTCTACGCAACCACGTGGGGTCCGATCGTCTGGTGCATCGTTGGGGAGCTTTTCCCATCTCATTACCGCGCGAAATCCATGGCATTGGTTACGTCCTCAAATTGGATATGGAACTTCCTGATCGCCTTTTTCACTCCGTTCATTATCAATAATATCGGATTCAAGTACGGGTATGTGTTTGCGGGGTGCAACTTCGCCGCCGTACTCATTGTGTACTTTTTCGTTTGCGAGACGCAGAATAGGACTTTGGAAGAGATTGATACGATGTATATCGCCAAGGTGAAGCCGTGGAAGAGCAGTAAGTGGGTGTTGCCTTCGGCCGAGCAAGAAAGGATGATGGATAGGGATGCCTACAAGGGGGCAGAACAGCAGGAAGTTGTGTCCTAGACGCGTCGTGCACCGGATTACAATACCCAGAGTAGTTTGATTAGTCTTTATAACATCGTACTTCCCCATTTGTGTCTGAATCCTATGGATGAAAGAACGTTTCACCTGAGCCGATGCTTATCTCACACAATGAATACTTCAACTGCTGCAATGTATTCACCTTTCCTCCTGTCATTCGGCAATTGATCCAAATATCTCGTCATCAAAACTTCATTCAAGCCATTCAACCCAACAATTTCAATTCTGATCAAACTTGTCCATTCCTTTCTTTCCTATTGTTAAAATTCACCCATCAACTATCTCCCCCCTCTCCCCCCTCCTCCCCCCCAGCTCCCGAAAACTACCCCTCCTCCCCACCCCCCTCGAAGCCCTACTCGGCACATACCCCCCCTCCTCATCCCCATAACTCCCCCCACCCCTCGACAACCCTCCATGAATACTCAACCCAGGCAACTCATCCCTTATATCTCTCGCATCCTGCCTGCTAATCATCTCCCGTACCGCTCTCGATTCCTGTCTGCTCTTGGATTGTTGAAGACTCATTCTGGAATGGGGGTTAGCGTGGGAGGGGTGGGTGGGAGTTATGTGGGTATGTGAGTGGCGGGAGGGGGGGATTGGGACGGCTTCTTCGTATGCAGGAGCGCGGCGGGAGGGGGGAAGGGTGGGGGTGTGAGTGTGAGAAGGGGCACGGTGGCGGGACATGCCGATGGGGACTTCCTCTGTGTAGTCGGCTGTGGGTTCGCGGCCGCGGGGGAGGGGGGAGCGAGGGTGGTCTGAGCCTGAGGCTTGACCGGGTCGCTTGCCGGTCCAGGCTTGACTTTTGGCGTCCATGGTGCTGGGGGTGAAGAGACCCATTTCTTTAGAGATTGGGGGAAGTGGTTGATGTGTATTTTGTGAGGTTATTGGGATGTTGGATGTGCTGTGATGGTGATTGTAAGGAGAAACTGTTGGGTTCGATGGGTCTTCGAGTGGTTGAGCAGTAGGGATTTTATAGGTTTCGAGAACGGCGCTGTGGTGTTGGACAAAGGATGTGTGTGTCTTGAAGGGACACAAGCAATGGCCATTATCGAGTCGACACTTGCTGTCCATTGTTGCGAACCGATCAGTTCTTTGTGACATTCCTTGATCAGACAATGCCATGCCCCCCCAATCCTTTCATGTCTTTCTTTCGAATTTTACCTTTCTCCCCGCAACACCTCACGAACTCCCAAGCTATCGTCTTCCACACCCCCCTGTTTCGCCCCGGCAAAGCTCGAACATTCTCAATTAGGGTCCGCACATGAAATCACCAAGCCAGACCATGGGAAACATCTTCTCGTCCGTCAAACAACACCGACGGATGACCTCCCTGAATCGCAAAGTACCCAAGAACACCGCATGTATCAATACTGACGCCGACCATCAATAGGCACTAGAACAATGTGCTCACTGTGGAGATTGGGTGACCAAAACCGACACTCAGAAGATTGGCGGTTACAGGCTGGTGTGTAAGTGCCGCGATGTAAAGCAGAAGAAGAAGACGGGCCAGACAGCTTGCGAAGGGAAGAGCTTAGCTAGTTAACAGGGACGTGATTATTAGCTTAGGCGGGCCTCTCTGCTTACACAATTCTTGAATTCTTGAGGGGCAGGTGGGGGGTACGCTCATTGCACTGATTGGCGTTCGAGGAAGGTGTCGGACCGAGTTCAAGCATACGCTACAGACAATGTAGAGCATTGAGATCTAGCAATCTTACCAAAATGGATAGCAATGCTTTCTTTTCTGTTGTAGGAGAAGAATATGGGAGTAGCAAGTATCCCGACCCTGTGCATTGTACAAGGAAACGTGCCACGAAACGTACTGACGGAGTTCACGAACCTTTGCATTAGCATCTATCAAATTTCTTTGCACACAATTTCCATTTTCGCTCCGTTCTTTCACCGTTGTGCCCTCCTTGTGAGTCTTGGGACGTTCTCGAGAGATATATCAGGACTAGAGCGTACACCTTGAACAGGGAATGCTGAAGCCGATATAGCTCAGTGTCCGGCTTGAGATTAGCAAATTTATGACTATCACAACCACCTAGCGCTACGCGATGGAAGCGAATGCGGTTAAAATAAGATGGAGTGATTGCCATATGACAATGATAGAAAAGCAGGTACTTGAGGGTGTCAATGCCCGACAACCATGTCCCGGGAGGGATGGATCTTCGCAGGTCTTTATATACTGAGCTGTTCCAAAAGTGAATGTAGCTGACTTCGTGTTCCTTTCATTTGACGGATTGTTTTGTGGCTCGCCCAGCGTTCATCCGGATTGGGTTCAGCGGTGGGCTATGCGGGCAAGCATGGGCAAACGTTGTAGGAAGTAATCTTCAAAATTTTTGGCCCATAAATTGTCTCCAAGGTAACACGTCCCGGTACTAACCGAGTTATGAGGCTTGCTGCATGCGCTTGGGTACATATTTCGCTGATGCGTGTATCGTTTTGCAGAGTCCACAAGGCCAGAGGTAGTTGTAATAGTAAGCTGTATAGAACCCGCACTTCCTCGGTAAGAGGTTTCTCATAATGGATGCCAACTCATGACTTCCGAATCTGGGTCGAGGCGCGCGGCGTAAAGGCAACCTCATGTCTTTGGTGAGTCTCAAAACCATTTCTCCTGGGCTGATTTGACACAACCAGGACGATTTGGAAGTGCACCGAGTGGGAGCGGCTTCTCGCCGCTTCATCGACTTTTAGAAATGGCCCGTAAAGTTCTCTGATATCTTTGCTGAAATAGCATCATCCAGCAACCATAGCTTCCTTCGGCATCTCTTCTTGGTTCATACCATCCTCTTCGTCCAGCTGTTCCCTTGCAGATTTGCCTCCCTGCTCTGTTGTGGCCTTTGCAAGGACTTTCTCTTCCTCCAGCTTCCTCTTGTCCTTCTTGCTCATGGTCAGGCTTCCCTTAGCCAAAGCCTCTTTCAGCAATGGCCGGACGTATGGCTGGCATACCCACCAGGGTCTCTTACACTCTTTGATTGTCGCCACAGAGCTTTCTTCCTTGTCAAGGTTGGCTGCTTGCTCTTTCTCATCTGGTAAGTCAGACTCCTCATATTTGGCCGGGTCAGCCTCGTAGTCTAGAATGCCCTCTTTGACGACAGCTTCAACCATTTGAAGAACGTTCTCGAATGCGGCTATGTCGCCTGGGCGAGAGCGACCCAGAGCGTCACGGACGTTGTGATACTTTGTGACGAGTGGTCGTAGGAGATGAAACAGATGGGGTTGCATAGCGAGAAGGTTGGGTGATGTAGGTTTGAGCTGCTTGCTGTCGCGCTTTCGTTTCTTGGCTGGAGGTTCACAATCATCTTCAGCAACCCCATTCGAAGTGACTGAGATTTCTTGAGCCAATGGATCGGACGGTAGGAAGAGCGGCTTTCGCGCCGGTGACGGCCTCTCGAGTACATATTCGTAGAGTATATCCATGTACCTCCTAAAGACAGCGTCCACACGGTAACCACCCCGACCATCTCTCCCCCTCCAGTATTCTCTTTCGTCGCTGCCAGCATCTGGCGGCTTCGCAAATATAGCCGGATCATATAAATTCCCTTCAGCGCTCATGACCCCATCAGCACCTGTTTCTTTGAGACACTGGTGTATATCGCCATGCCGCAGAATATTTCCGTTCGCGAATATGACAGTATCCGGCGGTAGATTCGCCCGTAGATATCGCAGCACCGACCAATCCGCCATGCCTGTCTTATGCCCCTTTTGATCTCTTTGCCGTCCATGCACCGTAACGACGCTAGCTCCAGCAGAGAGTATCATTTGAGCATACTCCAGGGTCTTCTCCTTAGACTCCAGTATCCGCATCTTGGCAGTCACCGGCACGTCAAGATTCAGATGGAGCTTATTGATCAATTTGTAGATGAGATCCCAGTCTTCTTGTAAGAACGCGCCATAATTCCCTCTTTTTGCAATTCCCTGTGGACAGCCCAGGTTCAGGTCGACAGCATCGCAGAATGGCTCAACATAGCGTGCAGCTTCGAGCAGCTCGTCCGGGGAATTCGCGCAGAACTGCACGAAGAGTGGTCGGTCGATCTTGGGATGGCCATCGAGATACAGGTCAGGCGGAGGGCCGTTGGTACTTCTCTTTGCAGGTGTGGCAAGGCCGGATCTTGTAGGCTGGAAATGATGATCACGAAACTTGACGGTCTCAATGAACATGCGAGCGTGTAACATGGGTGTGTAGGCCAGGAGGTCTTTCGAGGATTCTGGACTCATGAAAGATCTGGTGAGTATTCTCCATGCCTGTAGCTACAGATTAGCTTATGAAATTGGGATATGGACGAGAAGAAAAGCATACGAACTCTGACTGATCCACCATTGGTGCGAGGATCATTTTGGGGCTACCCAAACTCTCATAGAAAGCCCGGCCGGTCAGCTTACGAAGTTCATTTGGTATCGGCATATTGCTTGAGGCCGAGTCCTGCAGTGGGCTTGTTGCAATTGATTGATCATTGCTGACTGCCATGCTGGATACTCTTCGACTCCCGAGGGCTTTGGTAAAGCTGGATCGGGCTAGATGTGCAAGCCTCCAGGCTCGCCAACAAAGTCTCTCCAGCCTGGGCACAGTATCGTTGTCCAAGGACAGTAGTCTTAAACCGAGCAGAACTTGATATCGTGACGGTGGACGAGCGCGACCATGCCGTGAGCTCGGCTACTAGGCGCACTTTAGGGACAAGCGCCCGGGCGCGGTCCCTCGTCGATTGGTCAGGTTGAATTTTGCACGACGCGGGCTCTATTGCCATCGGATCCGGCGTGCGAGATGCTTTCATAGGGAAAAAGCTATAGCACTCGTTCCTACGGTTGTTGGATCTACAAAACACATGCTCCGCCACGCCCATCGATGTAAAATCTGGGCTGTCCTTCTTCATTTCACTGGATTTCAAACATCATCTGAAGATAGTCTTATCCCTTGCCATGATCTTGCAGGTCAGTTATCTCTCTATATGTTGGTGACCGGCGTTGGCAAGGACTCAAGGACGTATGTGAGTCCTATTATTTCTATCGTCTAATGCTTACCATCCATATCAAATGCCTGCCACGTTGACTCCGTTTACATTGTCTGCTACCTTAGCAATTTTACCATTCACATTACTTTGTACCTCTGCACCTACCCCAACTGTGGCCATCTCTTCTGCTTTCGTTGCGGCTTCTCTTGTCTTGTCCGCATCCACCGTCTCCTTTGCCAGCTTCGCTTTTCGCTCTTTCCTCTCACTGAAGCGGTCTCCAAACAACTCAAACCGTGGTCTCATGATGATTGTGTATTTCACAAGCTCTTCCATGCAATCGACAAGTCTATCCCGGTTGCCACTAGGTTTGAGCCTACTGGTCTCGTCACCCTCATCCGTAAACTGTGTATACGCCATTGGCAAACTAGATTGATTAGGAATGCAAAACATGCGCATCCAACGGCCAAGTATTCGCAATGCATTCACAGCGTTAAAGGATTGTGAGCCGCCGTTGACTTGGATGACTGATAGAGTTCGACCTTGGGTGGGCCGCACGCTACCTGTGGATAACGGTATCCAGTCTATCTGGTTCTTGAAAACGCCAGTCTGGAAGGTCAGAAGACTGAGAGGCTTGATGGTACGGTAGAGACTCACAAGGATACCGTGCTGCTCCGGTGTGCACCACACGTGACCATCACTCCAGCGACTGAGATCACGCAACTCCTGTACCTTATGGTGCTTCTCATCATTGTCATTTTTGATGGGTAGCTCCGCAGGGTTGTAAACGCGGACATCGCAGCCTAGACGATGGAGGATACGTGATGCCTCGAAGGCCATCAGCTTCGAGTACGACCTGTGTCCACAGGTGTGAGCGCGCTTCATAAATCGTTGTTTAGTCTCTCACGTTGAGTGTGCCTGTCAATTTGGGGTGACTAAATCGTACCTTTTCCGTAGACTACCGTAGAGTATCAGGATTCGCAACGGCTGGGACGTTGTGAGCAAATCTTGCCGTGCCATCTTCTCCGCAGTGTCGAGCTCCAGCTCTGATATCCAGTCTGAAGCTGTTGTCTGCTCATCTAAGAGAAAGGGCTTGTATGTAGTACGATCATCTAAAGGAGTCTCTATGTCTAGCTTGCCAAAAGCGGGCTTCAATGCTCCTGTCGCCATAGTAGCTGAAATGATTTTGGGAATGGCATAAAAGATTGGCTTAATCGAAGGGCTACGCCTGCTGGCCAATCGTCGGATGGGTGAGGGGCAAGAGCGGACCGAAGAGATAATCTCTTCTGTGAACACTGCCGTTCTGTGCATAAGTCCAGGTAGAGTAGCTTCCGAACGAGCCAAAGCTACTCGAAACAATATGTGTTGATGATGGGAAGAGGCAAGCAAGCATGATTGCTTAGAGACTTTACCTCTAGGCAATGAGATTTGGAAGAGGTAGCAACCAATCACAGCGAGCCAGAATGTCACTGCCAAGACGCCAAGAATCCACACGCACCTTCGGCTCATCTCGAACATCGCCATGGTTTGCATTACCGATGATCTTATCATTCATCGAACAAAGTCTCTGCGAATTTCCAAACTAGACCGTCCGTCCTCGCCACGCTCACTTCTGATACTCATCCATCAATTCAGTATATTCGTCCCCAGCATCCCTCCAGCCTTTGATACCATCAACAAGTGTCAGGCTCTTCATACTCGGGTCTTTCTGATCTTGGATGTAATCATCGAACCAAGCAGCGGCACGATTTCCTCGCCCTCGAGATGAGCCTGATGAAGAGGAGACGTCAGTGGTTTAGCTCTGTTTGAATGGAAATGCCACGGACGGCGTTGATGCCAAGATTTGAGGTCTGATATTGGCTGTCAAGGCACAATCAAAGAACCTACTGACCGCAATACCAAACCACTTCCTTGATCTTCGCTGCAGAAAGAACAGCATAAAGGGTAGGGATGGACGGGTACAAGCTCTGTGCTGGGAGGTTCAGAGAGCCATGAATGGTTCCTCCCTATAAAGCATTTAGCGTCAAGCGGAATGTATAATCACCAGAGACCTAGATCTCACCTCGTGATCGTTTCTCCGCAGGTCAATGAGAATGAAATCTTTCCCTGCTTTCTTGCCATCTCGAAAGTATTGCAGCAATTCCGCGCGGGATATCGAAGCGGGAGGAGCGTTTCTGGGAGCAGGATACGCTGCATGCCAGGGGGTTTCGATCTGTGTTTTAGGGGCCGAGGTTGTATTTTCAGTGGTGGCCATGACGATTAGATCTGGGGAAGTCTCCAAATCTGTGGCTGCGAGGGAACAGAGAATATCAGCGCCCTTTTGAAGGCTTCGGTATGTCACTGAGGGGCTATGATTGGTTGAAGCATGCCTACTACGGAAAGTTGTGTCACTGGAGGTGTATGATTGGTCGAAGCCCGCCGTTCTCAAATTGGGTATATTCCATTTCCTATGAGGCTTGGCGTACCTTGCCTGGTATGTCACTGGCCATTTCTGATTGGTCAAATCTGCTCGTCACGGCCTTGGCGCCACCAAACTAAATGTCACCTTCTCAGACTATATGAACTTGCTTGATATTCCTTTTCCTAGATATACATACAACATCAGAACAAGCTATCTATCATATCATGGCAATTCTCAAACACATCTCGAAAAAGGACTCTAATCCCCAAACAGCCGTCACGATGAATACTACAGAGAACCCAGCAAATGCCTCCGACATTGAGAAACAGGAGATAGAAAGAGCAATAGTACCAGACAAAGTCTCGGCATTCAAAGGCCTGGGATGGCTGGACCGATTCCTCGCACTATGGATATTATTGGCCATGGCCATAGGCATCATACTTGGAAATTTCGTCCCAAACACCGGTCCAGCTTTACAGAAGGGCAAATTCGTCGGTGTCTCTGTTCCCATCGGTTAGTGTATTACATTCATATCGTATATTTGGGACAACATATTGACCAATGATAGCAGTTGGATTACTGGTCATGATGTATCCCATCCTCTGCAAAATCAAATACGAGAGTCTCCACCACGTTTTCCGAAGACGCGAGATCTGGATCCAGATTGCATTCAGCATTGTAATGAACTGGCTCATTGCTCCCTTCTTAATGGTAAGACCCCCACCGAACAACCGCATACAACACAAGAACTAACATATCCCAGCTCGGTCTATCATGGGCCTTCCTACCCGACAAGCAGGCCCTCCGCGAAGGCCTGATCCTAGTAGGTCTCGCTAGATGTATCGCAATGGTAACTCCCCCCACAACCCTCATACCCCACTTCAAACTAACCCACCACAACAGGTCCTCATATGGACCGGCCTAGCAGGCGGCGACAGCGAATACTGCGCCATCCTCGTCGCCGTAAATTCAATGCTGCAAATGGTGCTCTACGCACCCCTCGCCATCCTCTTCATAAAAGTCATCAGCCATGCTGACGCAACGGTCGCTGTCTCCTACACGACCGTTGCGACGAGCGTGGCTGTTTTTCTGGGTATACCACTTGGAGCAGCCATCGTGACACGCTTTGCGCTTCGAAAGGTTACTAGTGCGTCTTGGTATGATACCGTCTTTCTGAAATGGGCGGCGCCGTGGTCGTTGATCGGGCTGCTTTTTACGATCCTCGTGCTTTTCGCCTCGCAGGGTCATCAGGTTGTGCATCAAATCGTATCAGTGGTTCGAGTTGCTGCTCCACTGATTTTGTATTTTGGCATCATATTTTTCTTTACTTTGCTTGTTACGCATAAATTGGGGTTTGGGTATAAGCTGTCTGCCACTCAGAGCTTTACGGCTGCGAGTAACAATTTTGAGCTTGCTATTGCTGTTGCGGTTGCTACGTTTGGCGCGAATAGTGATCAGGCTCTTGCGTCTACTGTTGGTCCGCTGATAGAGGTGCCGGTTTTGCTGGGGTTGGTGTATGTGGTCAAAGCGATTGGGAAGAGGCGTGGGTGGAAAGATTGAAAGCGAGTAGGGACTTTATTTTGGTTAACCAGTACTCATGCCTCCACGTTCCTAACTTGATGTCTGTTGAGAGATCCCTTTGTCGGCATCCTGACTGCTCTGACGCGCTGTCTAGATCACATATTTGATGGCGCTGTGCTTAGGTCTGAGAAAGACTTAATTTAGGCTTCTGTGGAACACCGTAGGATCGTTAAGTTTCCATACATCCTCCACGGTGAGCGATGAACGTAAGTATTCTAAGGTCATGATGAAAGCTATAAAGGACTCGGAGCATGGACCAGCAACACATTTACTACGAGCCTGGGGTTCTACCTCCCCACCACTAGATCTGCCGACTTTGCTCTCTGTCTAGCAGTCACCATAAGCTATGATGTGCCTCGAAAGGTCGTGGCAGGTGTAAGGAACAATAAATCCGGCAGCCGGTGTACGATCGATCGCGTGCTGTACCACAAGTTTCCATCAATTAGGATCGTGTCTCGACGGGAAGGCAGGGGACGTGTTTTGTAGGACTGCAGCCAGTCCTCTTGGCTGTATATTTAGACAATCAAGCAGAAGGTGCTGATCTTTTTGAATTGAAGCCCTGAGTGGCGATAATTCGCAGGATCTGTAGTGAGTTTAGGGTACGCTTGTGGGAACACCCCGAGCGAATGCCCCAAACACCCTTTCCGTTCCGTATGGTGCGAAACAGGGTAGATCATTTCCTGAAAAGTACACGAGAAGCTTTCAAGGTCAGTATTGCTTTCCTTGAGAATTAGGTGTTGGGTTATTGGGCTTACCTTGCCACTAGATTGACATTGCTCAAGGTATAATTTTCGGTAATGATAATTAGTATCCTTGGACTGTGCTTTGATCTGAGTAGTGTTCACAACAGACGTTCAAGCCCAATCAAGAATGGCTAGTCAAAGTGAAATTCATGTAACTTCCGCTCGAGCTTCTCCAATGGGCAAATCACCTCGTGGTGGAATGCAGCTTGCAATTTAGGGTCACTGAGATCCGTTCCGCACCCGAAGTCACATTCTACGAGTCTCTCAACAATCCTGTGATATCTTTCACCCATATCGGTTTTCGTAGACTTTGCTAATCTTCTGGCTGCAAAAAACTCTGTATATCGGTTCTCGCGGCCATTGTCGAGGTCGAGAGGGCTTTGGAGGCTTTCCAGCTTGGAAGCGTAGGCGATCTCGAGAAGCACGACGCCAAGGCTGAACAGCAGTGGGTTGCGAGCTAGATTGTGAGGTGGAAATGTGGATGCGCGAGAAAGCTGACCGCAGGGCCCTTTGACCTTGACATTCAGATGTGGGGAGGTAAGATTGGGCGGCTCCTGTATCGGAGTCAAATCACTGCCAAAGAAGTACACATCTTCGCTCCGCCATATCATCTTGAGCCATGGGGTAGAATGGTACTGGAGGACTGCAATGGCAAGAGTTTTGGCCAGGTGTAAACGGTCGTACAGTGATATTCCGCCGATAGCTTGTCGCTTTGACGCACCTGATATGACTTCTCCCAATGAGATAGCCTGTCGTGTTTGACGGCAGCATTTGTTCGAAGGTGGATAGACTAAATTTCTACAACTGTCCGTATTATCCAACATGCCCACACATTCACTTGCTTGGAACGGCTCTCGAAACCGCCGGCGAATGAAGTCGCAGAAATCTTTGCGCATACTATCGTTGGATAGAATTGCAGTAGCTATTGCAGCAGTGGTTACTGTTTGCGGACACGCTGGTGCCAGTGTGCCTGACTGGAATCTCAAGCTCTTCTTGGGCTTCTTCTGTGATGTGCATGAGGGAGGTTCAATTTGTCGTTTGAGGGAGTGGGCAAGGTTGTCTTGACCGTTACCTGGATCATCGGAGCGAACCATCTGCATGGCGTCGCCGCTCGTTGAGTCCACTACGAACCATATGAGATCGCCATGGTCAGCATTGCCGGCCAAAGTCAGATGTGTATAGGCCATGTTGAACTTGACATGCGCGCTATGATCTCCAGTGATCGTGGCCTGCTCCACCTCGACGCAGAAATGAGCCTGATGCTCTGTGTGTTTCGTACAGGCTTTGCCTAGAGCGTCGTAGACCTGGCGGGAAGCTTGCCCTATCACTTGATATCTCTCCACCTCTTTGTATGATTTGGCCGGTGCCGCTTCTCGCCTTCGTGCTTTCAGAGATATCGATATTAATGTTTGGGAAGATAGAGTTCGAAAGTCATCATTGAATGAGCGAAGATCAGCGAGGGTTTGGTCGAGTCGTGGTTTTGAAACGCTGAAGCGAAGCTTCTTAGCTATACATCGCCTCCAGAGTTTGCTTCCGACGGCATCTCTGTTGTCCTGTAGTATCCTTGTTGTCAGCAACCCGAAGAAAATTTTGAGCCATGGTTGATACCTGATCTTGGTCAATGCTAGTTTCAAGGTCTCGACTCTCGCATTCAATGTCTCGCAGCCTTTCCTCAATCAACTCAATTGTCGTAATACAAGCGCCTTTAGAGTCTCCGAGGAGCCTGCAGAGCTCTTTTTCCAACTCGATGTCCGACCACGAAGGGTGATTTGCGCCTGAGGGACCATTAAGCATAGTGGTTGCAACGTCATGCTCAAGGATTTCCTCGAGTTGAATACGGCATTGGTTTCTGAAGATGGTCTTCTGAATACCCAGCGAGTGCCGAAATCGATCTGCTTCTTTGGCAAAGTTCCTGTAGCGTATGAAGGGGCGCAAGCAGTCGTCGTAGTGTTCGGCAGCAGAGATCAAGAGCGGAAGAACCCCGAGCGTGAGGCCCACCACCGTTTCAACTCCAGACATCGTGGGGCCACTTTTCAAGGCTCACGCACAACAGAAAGACTCTCAATCCCAGAATCCATTGGGGCTCCCGATATCACAGGGAAACATACCAAAGAGAAGTCTGTTCACGTTATCTCACTTTCTTTGGCGACTAGGAAGGTGTGATATTCTAGCTGCTGCAGCACAGCCCATTCGCCTGATCTATCGTCATGGGAGAAGGCTACAAGGCTTTCATGCAGGGCCCAATAGGTGCAAGGCTACCGGTGGGGCTCATGCGCTCTTCACTGAGCGGCAAGCCATTCTCTGCCTCTTCCACGAGGGTCATTGACCAGCGATACCCTCCCTATTACCCACATCTCTTGTCGCCATACGATGCAAGATCTCACGAGCAAGAATGTACTGGACGCTCGTGGTGATTATCTCTTGCAATGGCTTGACGCTGATACCGACGCCCCCAGCGACGACTCTCAGTTGATAGCAAATGGTGGAACGCCTGCTGGAGGCGAAGACGATCAAGGCTTTGCCGCTCGTCTCTATCGACTTTGTCTCCACGCGTTGCGAAGAGTCTATATTCAGGAACGGGGAAAACACACGTTTGGGTCACCATCAAACGGCTTGAGAGAATGTCTTGGAAGACTATACCTATGGGGCGAATCTTTTGGCAAAGGGGAGCTAGACAAAGCGCTGGAAGAGTCTGACGACCTAAAGGAAAGTGTATTGGAGCGTCTTGGGCACATTGGAAAGCTTCTGCTGCGTGGTAAGACCTACACTAGGTGTACTAATGTAGGACTTTGCTAATGATACTGAGCAGAACTACTAACTACAATCGCTCCTTCACGAGAACTGCCCCAGCCATCTAAGCAGACTATAGAGCTCGAGTCGCTTATCAAGCAGACTAATGACGTGACCTCTGGGCACAAAGAGGTAGAAACCCCGAGTGGCGATGATAGTGATGAGGATTACGACTCTGGAACCGAAGGTTTGTCGGACGGGGAAAGCCATGATCTATGCGAAGATATCGGCTTTTCCATTAAGTGCCTCGCAGAGTTAAGAGACAG
>JAABUL010006629.1_pt1 | contig 13185 bp, 17 predicted proteins | sample 5559151 | NCBI WGS metagenome assembly JAABUL01 (sample SAMN10711876, study PRJNA513368) | rock metagenome | isolation source: Antarctica rocks | place: Antarctica: Victoria Land, Pudding Butte sud | reverse complement strand
GCTACTAACGGAGCAGATGGCGGGCCTGGCGATTGTTGTCTGCTGTAAACCCCAGGTGCAGAAGGAGGTCCGGGCGAACCCTGCCGGCTGTACCCTCCCGGTGCTGATGGTGGACCTGGAGAAGGTCGTCTACCATAACCTCCAGGTGCTGAAGGTGGTCCTGGTGATGCCTGCCGGCCGTACCCTCCCGGTGCTGACGGAGGACCTGGTGAAGGACGTCTGCCATAGCCTGGTGCTGATGGACTTCTGCCATATCCTGCAGGACCTTCGTTGCCGTAACCAGGCGGCGGCCCTCTCTGACCACGACCACCCATTTCGCCTGCTATATAGCCCGCCCCGGCTCCAGCTGCCATAGCCCCAATCGGTGCTCCCCTCCCATTTCCATTCATTCCGGGCCCACCTCTACCAGGCCCGTAAGGTCCCCCTCTCCCATAACCTCTGGGCGGGTATCCTCCTCTGCCTCTTCCTCGAAAACCTTGCGAATTCATGGAGTCGTTGGGGTACTGATTCATTCCTCTATCGGTAGAACTCCTTCGCGAAGCTGATGGTGGCAAAGGTCCGAATGCATTTGAGGGCTGTAATGGATTCCCGTATTCGTCCCGCGGCACGTCGTATCTACCACCATGCCCGCCTTGCATTCCACCCCTTCCTCCCCTGCCGGAACCTCCATGCCGATCAAATTCATTCTCTGACCCGGTCAAAGTGGCACTTGTATTACTCGGCAGCGTCTTGTTAGAGAGTGATCGTTGGTTCAGGGGTACACGCTCTTCATCAATGGCTCGCTTCGACTCAAAAGTAGCGAAGGCGGGCAATTTCCCCGAACCTGGTGCACCATTGATCATTGGTGGTGCGTTTGGCTGCGAACCCAGGGGAGGCGGGGATTCAGCCCGAACTGTGTCTTCTTGACGGTTGAAGTAATTTGCCCCGCTCATCTCAGCATTCTCTGCTATCCTCTTCTTTCTAGCTTTTCTGTTAACCAGTGTTCTTCGCATGGCGCATGTGACTACGCCACTTGCGGCAATTAGTATAGTAGATGCTAGAACGATCCATCCTCCCCATTGTAGATGCGGTACGAATAGCAGAATATCCACGAGAAACGCCAGCAGGCTGAGCAGCAAAGTGGGAAGCAGTAAGATGAGCAGTGCGAGAAGATAGCGTGGTGAATGTGAAGGCGAATGTAAATGCGCGGTGGCAGCGAGTATGAAGCAAATAAGAGTGAGAAGGGCGGCCACGGGGTGGACTATCAGGATCGAAGACAAGGAGGACCGGGCAGCCGGAGGAAGTGAAAAGTCGGCATCATCTTTGCTGTTGCCGAAAAGAGTCTGGGAATCTGCACACAACAGCTGTCAGCGAGTGTCCAAAGCTCTTGCCAAGACATGGCTTGGGCTTGAGAGCTCCTGGAGCAGCATTTCAACACTGGAATAGGATGCACTATTTTTTTGGCCCAGCTTCGCTTCCGTATTCCACAAGAGCCCTCCAATCGAAAGTAACGTACTTGTAGTATATCCAACCTGTACACCTGTACATTGAGTCCCTTTGCAATATCCAAACACACCAAATTGAACTCCTTGGAACGACGCAAGCGGTATGCCCTTGACGATGGGGGTTGATATCACTGAAAGAAGCAGTAGAACGAAAGCAATGAACAGAAGAATCGCAAGAGGCGTAGCCGGTCGCAACATTACGATGAATGTTAGTTTTGATTGCTTGAAAGCCCAGCTCTTGGTTGCAGTCCTCGGGTTTTCCTGTTGTTAGAATATTGTCTCAGTCTCGCGATCCACTCCCCTGTCGCACTGGAAGCACACGACAACGCCGTCAGTCTCTTCTTGATCGCATTCCAAGATGCGGCTCCATGTATCAAAAGTTGGGTGGTCCGTAATTGACGGCCCTTTAAGTGGCTGTCGAGGGCATGAAGTTGGCAGGCAGTGCGGGACTAGCCCTCTCTCAAAGGTGGGTGTGCAACGGGGTGGTCTTAGCCAGGAGAAGTAAAGGTCCGGAATTAGCGCGCAGTCTTGTTGTGGCTGCTCTCCCTCGTCCGCACAGCAGTCTTGTCCAATGGATTTTAGAAAAGGGTGTAAGGAGCGTTGAGAAAAGAACAAAGGAGTGTATGTGGTGGAATACCTTTCAGGATAGAGGAGCTGAAGCAAGATTTATTTGAGTTGTTGCTTTGCTTTTCCTCTCCCTATCCCGCTCTCCACTTTTTTTGAAATTGGATTTCGCTTGTGGACTTGCTGGGATGAGTCGCTCCCACTTCCCAACATAATCGTGCAGCTTTGGAATACTCATAGGCAACTTTTGTACAGCATACGGATTATCAGACACGTTGGGAATAATAGCCCATGGATATATATTGATTAAAGATGGACATATGAGTGCCACTTGCTGTTACAGTGCAGAATGACCCCAGAAAACCGTGAAACCAGAGGTGCACGCAGGGGTTACTATTGTTACAGTGGTGCAGGCTCAGCGTTTCCAGCGCCGAGACCTCTCTTCCAGTTGTCTGCCTATTGTTTCTTTGATTGAAAATGCCACGCATCAGGCTCGAAGTAAAACACATGTCTCTAATGCCATGTATTCCGCATAACATCGATGTATCTTCTACTGCTTGAGTCTGTCAGAAGGTCTTCGGCTACTCGCGGCATGTTTCAGCACAAGATAGGATATGGATGGCCGTATTTGAATCTAATCTAATCTCAATCTACGGGAGACTAAAACGTAGCTTATCTCCTTCATCGTCATCAAAAGTCGCTTAAGGTAAGTCCATACTGGCATCCACCACTTCCTGAAGGCAGCCATTTGGGGCCGTTTGCCATGATTCATCCCTTGACTGGCCTCTGTGCACGTTGCCTCGCTAAGAAATCAAACCCAGCATTTCTCACCACACGAAGGCTCTTTACCGCCAAGTCAATTCAGCCGCAGCAGTTTCAACCGTTCAGCGGTCCTCCTCCGCCAAATTCTCTCCCCACAGCAGCTCCACCGAAACAATATCGCCGCATCCGAACATGGACTCGTCGCCTCGTATACTTAGCAGTGGGCACGGGTGTACTATACGGTATCGACAGACAATTCTATGCTTCTTCGATAACCCGCAGCGCACGCACTTTCGGCCTCGGATTAATCGTAGCAATAGACTACAAGATCAACTTTCGTCCACACCCACCGTTAGCAGAATCTATCGCTGCCCTTCATGCTCGCAATGCAGAGCGTCTGTTCGACCTTCTGCGCGCCAACGGAGGGCTCTACCTCAAGATCGGGCAAGCCATTGCAATGCAATCCGCCATCCTTCCTCCAGAATTTCAGAAAATGTTCGCCAAAATGTTCGATGACGCTCCCCAAAATAGCTGGAAGGAGGTGGAGAAAGTGATACGGGAGGACTTTGGGAAATCTCCCGAAGAGGTATTTGGGGTGAACTTTACTGGAGAGGCTGGAAAGGGCGTCATGGAGCGGACTGCAAGGGCAAGCGCGAGTGTAGCTCAGGTACATTGGGCAAGGCTGCAGGATGGGAGAGAGGTCGCGATAAAGGTGCAGAAGAACGAGATTGCGCAGCAAGTAGGCTGGGATCTCTGGACTTTCAAGGTTGTGACCTGGATATACACTGCCTGGTTCGACCTTCCTCTGTACAGCCTCGTACCGTTCATCTCGCAACGACTGATGCTGGAGACGGATTTCGAAAACGAAGCTGACAACTCTGAGCGCATGGCAAAGCTCGTGGCTGGCGAATCTCGCCTTCGCGGCCGAGTCTACATTCCGAAAATCTACCGGGACCTAAGCTCAAAACGTGTCATGACAGCAGAATGGATCGAAGGTGTTCGGTTGTGGGACAAAGAGACCCTTACACGGCCATGGCTCGGCAAGCGCAGCCAAGGGAGCCCTGGCTGTCGTGGTGCACCTCTGAACCTCCCGAAGCAAGAGGAAATACAGGCCACAATTAAAAGTCATCCCCCGGAAGAAAAACTGAAACCCAACCGCGACTGGTGGAAAGGCCCTTCCAACAAAGGCGGCCTTGGCCTCTCACTCAAAGATGTCATGACCGAAATGATTGACCTCTTCTCCGCTCAAATGTTCCTCTGGGGCTGGGTCCACTGCGACCCTCACCCCGGCAACATCTTCATCCGGCGCCTCCCCTCTGGCAAACCCGAGCTCGTTCTCATCGACCACGGCCTCTACGTGCACATGCAGCCCGAGTTCCGCCACCAATACAGCCTTTTCTGGAAATCGCTCATGACATTCGACAACAAGACCCTCGGCGAAATAGTTCAGAGCTGGGGCATCAACAACGCCGACATCTTCGCTTCCGCTACGCTTATGCGCCCCTACGCTGGCGGCGATAATACTACCTCTGCCGAAATCAAAAAGGGCCTCACCGGCAAAGAGCAGGCTGAGCGCGCGTATGAGATGCAGCAGAAGATGCGCCAGGGCATGCGGGACATCCTCGGCGACGAGAAGAAATGGCCACAGGAACTCATCTTCATCGGCCGCAACCTGCGCATCGTGCAGCAGAACAACCAATTCCTCGGCTCCCCGGTCAACCGCATCAAAATCACCGGCAACTGGGCCTCGAGGAGTCTGGTCGACAGCCCGGATCTCAGCCTGCGCGAGAAGACGGTGAATTTCGGGCGGCATTTGATTTTCAAATTCGTGCTGTTCAGCAGCGATTTGGTATTCTATGCTGGCAAGATCAGGCAGTTCCTTGGGATTGGTGGGGGAATGGAGGATGAGATGGAGGCGCAGATGAAGCGGATCGCAAAGGATTTTGGGGTCGAGTTGAATCATGCTGTTTTTGAGGGGTGAATGGGTTGGGTGGGGTGCATAAAGGGGTTTTTATTGGGTTGGAGATGCGTATGGCGTGGATGAGAAATGGCTATGGGGCGCTATGGGTGTGGGCAAAACATTTCTGCTTCAACTGCATATGGGAAGGTTCGGTCGGCTGGAAGTAGCATCGTCGGAAGATTATATAGAAAATATCACAGATCGTACATAGGTTCATTCTAATGGAGATACTAGAGTCCTGAGGCCACACCACGAGCCTCCCTTACTACCTCCCTTATCCACTCTAACCTCCAACCTATTCCATTCCTTTTCTCCAACCTCACACCCTTTCAACCTTCCGAACCTTCACTAACATCCCATTCTCTCTCCTACCACCCCGAAGCCGCCCGCATCCCTCCCGCAACCTCATCCACACGCCCATACTTCCTAAAAAGCTTATCCCAACCTCTTCCCTAGAAGAATTAACGTGATTCTTCTCCAAACTCTTATCTACAACGCTTATTTATGTAGATGACGGTGCTCTAACGAAACCCATCCGCCCAGCAGATCCTCCTTCCCACAGTCCCCTACGCCCCCTAACCCCCTTATTTCCCACCGCTTTCTGAAAGGCAAACTTAGAAGTCCCTCGCCTTAATCGAAACAGTCGGTTTAATCCTCCAGGATCTGCAGCTTCTCGCTTCCGGCTTTCTCGAATCTCGCCCGGGATTCCTTTGAGGCTTTCAGAAGACTTCTAGTAGTCCATCAGAAACTCATCTTCTACGTCTTTTTCCGGGGAAGGAGGTCGTGAGATTCCTGTTGCGAGGCTGTGAGCTAAGAGGTTAGCTAGCTGAGGGTTCTGACCATGAGAGAGCACGTTCACCCTCATAGCTAGTTTGTGCAAGGTGCAGTGCTGTGTCGCATTCACGACAGTGGTCCGATGCTGCTGAGCTCCTTTTGTGTGAGGGGGCGATCGGCCCTGCGAATGTCAAGCTCCTCCAGAGGCCTAATTGGGGGAATTTGGGGGAATAGCTCTTGGCTGATATGCTGCTTTCTAGTTTGGTATACTTTCTTTGGTGCTGATTTCTCGAGACGTTTCCTACGGCTCTTCGTCGTGTTATTCTTTTCTTCTCCTCCTTTGGTGTCGTCGCCTCTCATCCTCCATCCTTCTCTGCTGGGGGAGTCTCAGATGATCAATAAAAGTGTACAGATATCCTTTTGCAGTAGTATTCATAGAACAATCTACTCGAACAAATTTGTGGTAGGAATATCATCCACTCCAGCCCGAAAACAAGCTTGGACAAAGTAGTCCCGGTTTGTTGACCCATTCACGTGATTTCGTTTATCAACAAAAGCCCTAAACGCTAACCCTTCTATTCGCGTTATGGGTAACCGGGGGCGATTTAGCACGGCATTCTGCGGTGAATTTGGGTGCCATTCAGTGCTATATATACCGATATACTCTTCTGAATCTGTGCAGCCCGTTCGTCTGATCGAGCACGTAAGACACGCACTGTACTCCACAGCTACAACTCAGAACAATTCTTCGTTAGCAAAGACCGTCAATCGACTTGGAATTAGCATGACCTTATCGGCCCCTACAGCAATTTCCTGGTCCTGAAAACCGTAGTCTTCCAGAGGGGTACGCACCCCTTTCGTGGTTGAGCTCCACATCACTGTCCAGGAGCCAAGGCAGGCTTTCTATTGGTATCTTTTTAATTTCTTTTGTGAAAGAAGAGACTGTAGCTTGTGATAACAATCTTGCTCAACTGAACACCATGGCTTCTGAGACAGATATGACTTCTGAGACAGATAACGACGGGGCTATTTGGGAGTGGTTTGATTTGGAGTTGGCTACTGCAAGTGTAGATACAGGAGAGGCGAGCATGGCTGATGAAGAGATACTCGGGGCGAGCGTGACTGGTGAAGAGAGACTGGAGGCGAGTGCGAGTGGTGAAGAGAGACTGGAGGCGAGTGCGAGTGGTGGAGAAAGACTGGAGGCAAGCGAGATCGAAGAAGAGAGACTGGAGACAGCAGAAACTGCAGGATTGAGAGACATGCCACCTCCCTCTCGAGCCTCCGGCTTGAAACGAAAGGTGTCAGCAGAAGGCGATGGGAGGGGACAATTACCAAGACACGCACCCCTAATGTCACCGTGGACGAGTACCACTCCCCATCCCGTCGCCAAAACATATACTAGACCACCGCCATCAAACCAGTGGGGTTCGTCACCTTCACTACAGCCGTGGACGAGTACCACTACCCATCCCGTCGCCAACACATATACCAGACCACCGCTATCAAACCAGTGGGGTTCGTCACCTTCAATACAGCCGTGGACGAGTACCACTACCCATCCCGTCGCCAACACATATACCAGACCACCGCTATCAAACCAGTGGGGTTCGTCACCTTCAATACAGCCGTGGACGAGTACCACTACCCATCCCGTCGCCAACACATATACTAGACCACCGCCATCAAACCAGTGGGGTTCGTCACCTTCACTGCAGCCGCGGACGAGTACCACTACCCACCCCATCGCGAACGCATATTCCAGACCACCACATTCAAATCAGCAACATCCAGCACTCCCACTTCAACCGTGGGTTGGCATGGCCGCCCATCCCAGCGCTGCTGCATATCCTGGACCACCAGCGTCGAACCAGCGGCCCCAAGCAGCCTCACTACAACCGTGGACGGGTACCACCGCCTACCCTATCGCCGCCACATATCCCGGACCAGCGACATCGAACCTATCGCATCAAGTAGCTCAGTCATCTTCGCTAGCCAGCATGCCTCAAGGGTCCACGACAGCGGCACCATATTCTATACATCCATATCCTATTTCAATCCATTTTGAAGTTTGGATAAGACCTCATTTCGCTCGCGAGTACTTTTTCGGATTTGTGGAAGGAAGCACTTACACGACGGTCATGCAATTCTGGGACAAAGTGAAGGGTAAAATGAACACCGTGAAGGATTTGGACGAGATGAAACGGATGCATTATATTGAGTTGAAAGTACGCTGCCTCAACGCCAGCATTGGCAGCCTAAGTGAAACCGTCAAAGATATCGTGATTCTCAATCGTACGGAGAAAGAGGAGAGGAAGTGGATCAACCTGATGCAGCATGCCATAAGCCGCATTGAACGAGGCGAAACGGTTACTGTGGACGCTTTGTTCCAACCATATCCAGATTGATCCGACATTACGCGTGTCGCATTTCCGATCTAAGCGGATATGCCTCAGTTCGCAGGATTACTGCAGCATCAAAGTCGGCGGCGTGGTATTTCGTGTGGTTGTAAAAATCTCGAGACTGTACGGGGGGTTGTCTGCAGTCAGCTGAAGGGGGGATGGGAGTGGTGAGCTACTGTAGTCTTTTTTTCCTTATTTCATTTGCAAGCACACCTTGAAGCCTCACTTTTGAGGCTACGAATAGTGGAGGTGATCGATAGCAACGGTTGTACCCGTACTTGGGGAGAGTCAATGTAAATATCTATCATACGGGAACCCCACTAAAAGTTCGGAGAATCAAAAATCTGAGGACTGCTGCCAAATTCGATCAAATCCCATCTTTTAGAATGGCAGAACGTCCAACCAGATCCGATTCACACGCACCAAACTCTCTTGCGACGCGCTTCAGGTCCCTTTTCCGCCAAGAAACCTTCTCAATACCTCCTCAAATGTCATCCTATGCAGCTCCCCAGCCCAGCAACCAAGGGTTTCAGACACTGCACAAGAAATTCCCTTGCCCACAGCCCCAATCCTCGTTCCTCACTAAGCTGCCTCTCGAAATCCGAGAAGCGATCTATGTACACGTCTTTGGCCATTCGCTTGTCCACCTTGTTGATTTGGGCCATCGTCTAGCTCACGTGAGCTGTGCGCAAGAAGTCTGGGACGGGCATCGGCATGGCGTTGAGGGATTGTACGGCTACCCAATGCTCCACAAGGAAGAGCACCCAGATGATGCGCTACTGGCGCTGTGTAAGACTTGTAGGACGGTGTATGTGGGCCATCACACTCTGAGTGATAGCTTTGCTGATACCGACTAAGCTATAACGAAACCGTTCCTCATCTCTACTCTGACCCCCGGTTCGCAATATGGCAACCGCACGTTCTTTTTACCATACCCCTCAAATCTCCCTATTTCCTCTCCCATGTCCGCTCGCTCCAATTCAGAATCTCATATTACCGTTTTCCGCAACTTGACGATTCCATCCCGAACGACATGGCCACCTGGAACAGACTGTGCTCTACACTCTCCAGCATGAAAAGTCTGCATTTTCTTCGTATATACATCCATCAAGACTTTTTCTTCGTGGAGCCAAGGGACCCTTCACTGGTAGCCGAGTACGTGGCAGGATTGTTAGAACCCTTGAAGGCGATAGATGTGAAATGCAAGGAGAGCGCATTTGAGGTCTCAATTGGATGGAGGTTGACCGACTTGGAGCGCCAAATGATCGGAGAGGTACCGTTCCAGATCAAAGAAGTGGGGGAAAGGGGCTATGCAGGGAGGAAGGCTTCGGATGGAAATCCGTACGGCTGAGACTCAAAACGCGCTGGAAGATGAAGACGATAACAGTGTACTGGCTGACTTGGAGAAAGAAGAAAGAATTGCAAACTAGGGCACAGCTCTTGAGGGTTTAAGCGTTTTTGGTTTCAATTGACCAGCTCTTGGCTAGAACACGAGAATTATTACAGGCCACGGGATCGAGTCCCCATCATTACACCACGCCGTTCATAAGCTTCGCCTTAGTAGCATATTCGGCCCATGGGCGAATACCTTCATCCACACCCCGGAATATCGCTTCGTGGAGTAAGAGAATATCTAATCCTTGACCTACCTTTTCACCTTCTGCGATCAGCATGCTCGGCTCCTACAGCTGCTGGCGATCATAATTTCTTCAATAAGAGGAAGAAGGACCAACGAGCATCGGGTGGGACTTGGTTGCGTCAGGAGTAGTGGCCAAAGATACGCAACGCTAATAATTGCGTAAAATGTATGGACGCTGCCGTCGTGCATGGATCGGATTAAGATCCTTAGTATGGAGATGATATCTATGATAGGAGAGAAGTGGTCGAGCCATAGGGATTCGATTGCTGCACGAATATGATATGTAGCGAATTGATATCTCTTCCGGATTGGTACATCACTGGCATGCATTACACCCTTAACCGGAATAAATTAAGGGGACATATGTATCGATCATACAAAAAATAATGAATACCGCCCAACGCTATCAATGCCTCCTATCCGAAATATACAACCTCATCATAAACATGCACCCAAAGCTTTCGAACCTCCGCATCACCCACAAATATTCATCCCCGCCTGCCAAAACTTCTCCGGATGCGGCGGACTCGCAAAAATCCCATCAATATTGCTCGGGAAAAACCCATACCGCAGACACCCCACATCCTGATACCCGCCCAGCCCACTGTTACCCGTACACTTATAATATGTATCCTTAATCAGCGTCGTATACGAAACACTGCTATCCCCAGACTTGCCCATGGGGTTATCAGCCGCTTGCGAGGGGTAGGTCGAGCACCCGGGAATCCAGCCAATATTCATCATGTACGTGACGCCTTTGCCGCCCTGGCCACCAGAAGCGCCCTCGCGCAGGACTTGCGTGACGTTGTGGCTGGAGGAGGTCATCTGGTTGTTTGGGATCTGGGCGGCCATGGCGGAGGCGCAGGACTCGACGGAGCCCGAGTGCACGTCGTTCCAGCATTTGCTGTAGCTGTCCAGGTTCGGGTTGCAGGTGATGGGGCCTTGGGTCGGTGTGGGGGGCGGGGAAGGCGGGGTGGGGGTGGAGGCTGGGGGGGCGGTGATGGAGTAGGAGTATTTGCCGCAGCCGGTGTCGAGTTCGCCGGCTTTGGCCATGACGTTTTGTTGGCCGCCTTGGTGGCCGCAGGGGGAGTTGGCGAGGTTGGAGTAGGCGGATCCGCAGTCGGCGTTGCAGGAGCCGTCGCCGCCGGTCCAGGTGAGGGCGATGGTGTAACCAGTGTACGATGAGGGGTTTGGAGGTGGGGTTCGCTTTTGGACGACTGCTCTCTCTTTAGCTTTGGGGGGGATGACGTTGCCGCTGGCGTCTACAATTTGGGAGAGTTGTGTTTTGGGGTCGACAGACTTGCAGAAGTTGCTGAAGATGCTGGGGGAGAAGACGTTGAATGGAATTTCCGAGATATTTCCCTGGTTCGTATTGCATGATGCTGGGGATGCCCCTCCGGATCCGGGTGTGTATTCGCCTATACTGCTAAGGAGTGACTGCTGGGTGTCGAGCCAGTTAGCAGGATCTGGACCGACGCCGTTGGCTTCCACGACTTCGATACAGTCACAGCCGTTGCTGTCGCCGGATGTGCACTTGCCAGCCTTTCCGCCGCATGCGGAACAGAAAGGGGTTTTACTGAAATCCGTAGGACAATTTGCGGCAGTGTCCGAACAAGGGCAAGGCTTCATCAGATCCGTAGTACATTTTCCACTTTTCCCTTGGCAGACAAACTTGCTGCAAGAGGGGTAGAACTTGCTATCCTGACTCGGGCAGACCAATGCAAAGTCTTTGTCGCTCAGAAGGCTTTTGGCTTGGAGGAACAGCTTTCGAGCCTGCATGAAGGTCTGTCCGTAATCCGCGACTGCAAGGAGGTAAACGAGGATCGTGGCTGGTACGATTTGAGGTTGCGCTATGCCGTTGAGTACATTAGGAATGGCGTCTCCGGCCCAGACAGCAAATTCTCCGAAACCTGCAGCGTAATCGGGATTTACAAACTCCGGAAATGGGAAAGTTGTTGCGACTTGCATCGCAGGTTGGGACAATGCATTTAGTGCTCCGTTCACGCCCATGGCGTTGAGGATGTCTTGCGCATTGTTGACTAGGCAATCAACCACCGTGGGGTCTCTCCTTTCTAAGCCGCGTTTTGAGGGGGCCGCTTGACAGTTGCCTTTGTGGAAGAAGTTGTTGAGCGCAGTAGATCCAGCATCGTCGAGGTCTATCTCGATATCACCGGCAGCTTGACCGTTTCCATCGGCTGTTACTTTACTAAGAGGGCCACTACTACTGCATATTGAATCAGTCTCAAATATATCGTTTTGAGCTTGAGTGGGAGGATGACGTACGTTGGAGAAGCGGAGCCTGAGCCACCTGTTGCAGTTGCGTCCATGGTAACGGACACAGCGCTGGGGTCGTCTGTGGCTGTTTGGAACACTGCAAGGCTCGCAGCCGATGCGCTGCTCACCTGAGACAGGGCACTTGCAGGGAAATGGAAGTTCAGAGGGTGCGGCTGAGGTCCACCAGCATTGTCCTCCCATTTCGCGGTCAGATAAGCAACAACCTTTGCAAAGACGAAAGCAATATGGCCGGCTCCTCGGCCGGCTGAAAGCCAGTTGAACTCGGCGCGTCCCTCGATGCTGTCACCATCGCTGTTGAATACATTGGAGATGCTGTCGATACATTTCTGGTCATTGACATTGGCACAATTGTCCTTCACAGCACTTTTCAAACTTGTCTGAAGATCTGATCCTAGGAGAATGTATATTCCATCGGCCGGAATAGCTGTAGCGTCGGTGGGATAAATAACCATAGAAGTCCCACTAGGCTGCACTACGCCAGTCTATTATATGTTAGCCAGAAGTGTTTGATGTGGGCCGCAGAGTCGGGCTCACTGTTGTTTGTTGATAATTCGCTATGGGGCCAATGTTCAAAGTCACCTGGGAGTCATCTCGTTTTTCGTGAGGATGAGGGGCTTGAGTTATTTGGGGTAGAGCAGTCCCTTGTACTATGCCCAGCACGTTGGCGAGGACAAGTAATTGACTGGTGTAACGCATTGTGCGTGCTCGGGACTTTGCACAGATTGAAAATCACAATAGACAAGTATATATGTAAGGAACGTAGGATGCTATCAGATGCAGTACAGTGTCAATATTGAAAGCGAGTGTATCCGAAAGTAAATGCCGGAGAATCAAGTTATCAGTTCTTCATATATATCGTAGCAACGAGGTAAGTAGGCATGTCATGTTCGGCGCTGCCGGGCAGCCGTCGCGAGATTTCCCCTTTTCCTGAGTGTACTACGTACGTTCGGACATCCTGATCAAGCCTGGAAAGATAGGCCTGCTGAAGGCTCCGCCTCGATGAGGCACGGATAATGGCGTGCATGAGGATTTTCGTATCAAGTTGATTAATCTTATTAATAAGATTAAATCCTTCAGATGCACAACATAAGAACAAGGTAAGAACACGAGGGCACTACTGCACTTCAAAGGCACAGAGGCTTGGAAATAGGTAGGGTTGGAACATGCAGGCAGACCTAACAGAACGATCCTTCAGCTTTAATTTGGAAATACGTTGTACGGATGAGTCTGGGGGTTCCCAAGAGAAACTTCGGGTTCGCTAGTACACACGGAGGCAGAGTGGTAAAGAAATATGAAACAGTAAGGTAA
>JAABUL010006628.1_pt1 | contig 13185 bp, 25 predicted proteins | sample 5559151 | NCBI WGS metagenome assembly JAABUL01 (sample SAMN10711876, study PRJNA513368) | rock metagenome | isolation source: Antarctica rocks | place: Antarctica: Victoria Land, Pudding Butte sud | reverse complement strand
CGTTTCGTAGTACAATGAACAAGGTTGCACCCCGTTTCAGAGTACAATGCCGGAGATAAGCACTGGTTGCTTATTGTCGGCGATGTTCGTCGATGTTATCCGAGCTTCAATTCACGATCGTGACAATGAGCATGACGCGACAATGTGAAAGCCAGCTCTTCATCCAATGCAAGGATGCATGGCTTCAGCAGTTGAAGCTGAGAGGTGGGCAAAGGGAGTGGAGCTTCTGGAGTCTTGTGTTTCGAGCTATGGAGGCTTTGTTTGGACAGCAAATGGCCAATACATCTCACTGTTATCATTGCCTGAGCTCATTTTGTCTTGAGCCTGCTTCATCAATCAAATTAATGTGTTTGATGCAAGAAACATGAACTTTCCTTACTTGGTTCTCAAAACACGACAAAGCTGAAGGGTCCGGTGCAAATCGATAATGATTGAGTGCTGGAACAAATCCGACTGAGGCCTAATATACATATAGGTAGAGATTTATACAGGAGGGAAAACCGCATGAAAGCATATTTGTATGCATGTCTCTTCACCAGCGACGGCAGGAATCTGTCATCATGAAACCCAAACCGCGCCTGATTTGAAACACCACCACCATTGAAGGTAACGCCGGATATTACTTTATGCATTATGGGCCAGGGCTACGAACGTTGTGGAGGATATTCAACCCCTACATGTCTACGACCAGCATACACGTCCCACGCGCCCTCAACAATGCCACCGACATCCGCCTCGTCATAAAGTCGAAGGCGCCCGGAAAGAAACCTCGCTTCCACCCCTTTATGGTGTCCCATGTCGCGTCGCCGATTGACCCGCCCGTAGTGAAGACGAGTGGGTGGTCTTGATGCTTTCGATCCATGACGGTGCACAGCTGGTTTTTAACGAGCTCGTCCGGCGGTAAGTCGGAATGGGTTCGGGACAACGGTTGCGAATATCTGGCGGGCCTTTACCGAATGTGGAGACACGACAGTAACATCGAAGTCGGTCACCGCTCCCCCGTAGTCTGCACCGCCGTTGGGGCGAAAGCAATTATGGCTCTCCCACCGGATATCGTTGCGCCTGGAAGAAACACCGATTGTGGGTTCGTTGGAGACCTGGGCTCCGGGAAGCGTCTCCAAGCCCCAAATGAGCGAAATCATGACGTGGTTGTGACGAATGGGTCGCGTTCGGCCCGGCCTGATTACAGTGCTCATCGTGCAAGAAGCTCCGTTGCTTGCCGCATGCCTTGCACACCCGTCCCTCATCCGGTAGAAGGGATCGAATGCGCTGCCGGTGGCGACGTGGGTTGGGATCTGCTGAGAGTGGATTGGTTTTCGGTGAATTGAGTCCGTTCAGCAGTAGGTGAGCGATCAAACAGATCCCGTCGGCGGGCGAGGTGGTCCTCGAGGCAGCGTTCTTCTTGGGAGGTGATCTTTTCTGGAGGGTTGACGTCGGGGACTATCGGCGCCAACATCGAGTCCGCGAGTTCGTCTGCGGCCGCCTTAGCCATCGGGGCGGAGATATGATGGGAATGCAACCCTAGACCTCCCAGACGAATCGATCATTCACTTCCGTCCAACTCAAAACTGACTCTACCATGTTGAACAAAGGCTTCCGCACTTCGGACTACAAAGGGTCGCCTCTCGCAAGTTCCGTGAACAGGGAACACACAGCACACCGAAGCAGTCCAAAGTCACTCGAGATTCCCCAATGATCTCCCAAACACTGCGGAACCAAGTATGCCCGACAGGTGGACCTGTCGGAATCTAGAATGATTTAGTCGAAAGAGCTCGGGCGGGACATGCGAGATATGACCAGTTTTCGGGACAGGCCGAGGGAGAAGGACAAAGTTCCGCGAGGTTCCAGCAGGGATGCCGAGGTTACTGGAGATGTATAAGTAGAGGGTCCCGCTCATAATGTTTACCTAAGCTTCGAGTATCATCATTGTCACCCCATAGTCCTTGATGCATATCATACCCACATCTGTGTTGAGCCTCCATAGACCATTCTTGTTATCGCGCTACACCCACCGACGATTGATCAAGCTACATATTTTCCTTGGATCGATTCCAGTCAACTTGGCCAACCTTGAGTTACCTCGTATTACCTAGATCTACTTTGAGATATCTCCTCTTGATAAGCGTAAATGAGATCCACGTCGTATAGTCGGCGGGTGCAAAGCGCTCGACGGTCCGTGACAGAATCAAACAACCTCTTTCTGAAGCCGCCCGCGAATTTCCGCGACTTCGTCGGTCTCAAGAATACCTTATCTCCGACGGTGTTCTTTGACCGCCACACGCTTGTTCCTCCCTTTCACTTCGCCAATTGCTCCCGTCCACCCCCCGTTTCGCAGTTTCGTCCCTGTTGGTCTCTATCGTCAATTTCAGCTCGAGTGATCCAGATCTAAGATGGTGAGTACATCATGAGTCCTTCGTCATCTCGACGGCGACACCCGTATGGTTGGAATGAAGGAAGAGCTGCGATGCGATTGGAGGAAATTAGTTCGCTGACGATGAAATTAATAGGCGCCTACGAAGGAGAGGAAGGTGAGCTTTGTTTTCGATGTTCCACGAGCATCCCTATTCATGAGTTGAGGGATGGATTGTCACGAGGCGGGAGGCGGGTTATGGTAGCAGCTCGTTAGCTCTGAGCTGCCTCGCTTTCAACTTCCCTCTGGCCTTGTTCGAAACCCCTGCCCGTCTCGTCTTCGTACCGGATACACCGGGTTGATGCTGACCCATCACGTACACTCCTAAGACCCGCTCGGCACTGCACGACGTCGTCACTCGCGAATACACCGTCCACCTCCACAAGCGGGTGCACGATCTGGCTTTCAAGAGGAGTGAGTTCAGCTTCCTTGCACTCTCATGTCCGGGCCTTATCCCCTCGCCCACTCGCCCTCATCCATTGAGCGCATCAGCCCTCCATTTCGCTCAGTCTCCGTCGGGATATGTGGAAGAAGGACGACAGGCGCCTGCTGGGGATCGCTCCTCACATGGTGTCTTGAATCGCTCGTCCCGCATCCCGCGCTTTCTCTCCTGTCCCAGCAAACCTCCGTTCCTCGTACCCAAGTCTTATTTGTTCAAGACTCACTCGCTCTGATCGCTCGCTGACGCTCGCTGCAGAGGCTCCCCACGCCGTCAAAGCCGTCGTCCATTTCGCCCAAAAAGCCATGGGCGTCAACGACGTCCGTATCTCCCCATCTCTCAACCAGGCTCTCTGGGCTCGCGGTATCAAGTCGCCCCCCAAGCGCGTCCGGGTTAGGCTCGAGAGGAAGAGGAACGATGACGAGGCGGCGAAGGAGAGGCTTTATGTGTTGGCGACTGTTGTGGAAGGGGTCACTAGCTTCAAGGTGAGTCGAGCATGTCAGCGTATCGTGGGTCGGGTTGCTGAATCGAGATGCAGGGTTTGCAGACGGTCGTTGTTGAGGGAGAGGAGTAGCCGAGACGTCGGTGCTATGCTTGATTATGGCATTGGCTTTTTTGCATTGCCGCGCTTCGCTCCTTGGTGCTGATGCTTGAGGCCTTCGTCTACATGGCCAATTGATTTCTCGACGCAACCTGCAATGCAGACACTGACGGAGCTTTATGAGATTGTATCGGCCGTCGATGGTCCCACCGCCCAATCACCGTCTTGAAGCCAAACTCGTCTCCCTCAGCTCTCTCGTGGAGGTGCATTCGGCGTCAATGACAATACAACTTGGCCTCAAAGATCGGCTCGACCTCTACGATCACACGCAACCCGCGCATGGCTTCCTTCAATCTGCTTAGCACACTGATGATCCTCAAGCTGAGAATCGATTATCGAAGGGTCCATCACACCGAACTCCTCATCCCAGCTCGGCCAACCTCGCTGGATGCCTTAGCAATCCTCTCGCGCAGTGGATGCGTTCCTGATGGACAGCTTACCCAGAGGACATACCGTCCGGGGGTCGATCATGTCTGATCGGCACTTTCGAGTCGAGAAGATCAATTCTTGCGAGATGCAAAGATGGTAAAGGTATCCGCGCTCGCCGGTCCGCGTCTCGTCACCTCCTCCGCGCAGGCGGCGAACGGGCAGAAGCACATTGAAGCCCGCGCCATTATCGTCATACGACAAGAGAGCCTTGAGCCCGACGACTCGTTACTGAAAGGCCAGTGAGGGCTGACGTTCCTGGGCTGCAGGCAATGATTACGTACTTCACTGAAGTATCAGGTTGAGCCAGCCGCCGTTCATATCGATCAGCGCTGCGACCGAAGCGGGTTTGACCCGATTGCCATTTTTGCGATTGACATTGTCGCGACGATCGTACCAAGCCACCAGGGTCAACTCTCCTCCCGGTGAATGACGGGCGAAAATTGCGCCTGGCACAGACTTCGAGTCCCCTGCGATCATTGAATGTGACATCGACCGAATCATCGTTGAACTCTCAGAGATCTCGAATCGAACCAGCAACCAGAGTATCGGCATCGGAGGCGAAGATACATTGGGTAGTAACGAGGATGCAGATGCTTGGTCGAGCTGAGGAGGAGTGGCGATCGTCCACCGTGATCCTTAGCTCAAGGTGGGACGTGATACCTTTCTCGGTGCAGTAAAACGACTACGAATGTAGTCGAGCAGATGGCCGTAGCTCCAGATTCGCAATTGAAGGCAAGCACTGGGCGTAAAGGATGAAGCAGTGAGAATTAGGAACTCCGGGAAATCAAACCGCAGACGAAAACATTACGTGAGGGGAACCTGAAACGGGTCACAATCTCCGCATGAAATGGAAATAAGAAGTTACCGTTCCCCATAACTTATTCATGCAGATCTCACTCTATCCCGTACAAATGAGCAGGAAAGAGTCTGCGTATGATATGGATGCGCCTTCGATAGTCTATTGATCGAGAAGAGAGTCGCAATCCAGGGTACTTCCGCATATGAGGCGAATGTGCTGTTCGTAGAAAGTCCAATCGCCCTTGCGCAAATACTACTGATCTCGTCTCTCAGAGTGCATAGGGGAACTGGAATACGATCAGGAGTTTCATCCCCAACAGTTGAGGGAGACTCACCTCGCCGTCGTCATACTTTGCCTTCACATACGATTGTGCGGCCGTCAACCAATCAGTTTTGACCAGCTTCTCATGCCGCTCTCGTACCGCCTCGACAGTCATCTCCGGGGCTGTCACCCGACCCACCCTCACTTCAGCTCGACGATACGGATCTCACGAGATCTGAACCGACAAATGTAACGCTCGATAGGATTCTTCACGGCAGCGCTGATCGCTGCTTCCAGTTCCTCTGCGTCTCCGAGGTGCTAGAAAGTATTCAGTCGATGCTGACGAAGATGAACGGAAGGCTTTACGACGTGATACACGTAAGGCGGGCCGAGGACGACGGTGGCTTGGTGCTGCGTATACCACCTGTTCCGATCCTTGGGATCTTGTCTCTTCCAGTCTTTGATCCTACTTCACGCGTGAGCTCGATGGTTTGGCGAGGGCATCCGGACCCCTCACACGTTGATGAACGGTACTCCTGAATTCGGGTATAAGTGGGATTCGGTGCAGCGACCAAGGCGAAGAGAAGACACACCGAAGCACAACGCATCCCAAGCTGTTGACATCGTTAGCTCAGACCAGGGCAGATAGGAGTTGCTGGACTCACGAGATGGCGATAGCATCGGCGAGCCAATACCAAGCTTGATATATCAGGTTGAGGCGAGACGCCATGGCGACGGACGTACTAGCATTTTGCTTCTTGCGACCTCCTCGTAGAACCCTTGCTGAGATAACCTACCCATTGACACGACTCCTGGTTCCGGTAACTCCTTCAGATTGTGCGGGGCCTCGCGACCCGCCGCCGCGACGAACACGAAAGGCCTCGATACCCCGTCAGGACCGACATGCTCTGGCACCTGCTTGGCGATCGGTTCCAGCATACCCGGGAACGCCATTCGGGGCAATGCAAGGTAGTCTGCATTTTTGGCTAGGACGAATGCCTGATGCACCTTGTCTTTGACGAGGGGGATCTGCAGGCAGTGTTTCTGGAGTGAATACCCTGACAGTAGCTCGCGTCAGTATTCAATCGTTCTCGGAGGAACGGAGGCTCGGTTCCCGCACCGAGGTAATGGTTGTTCCCCTCTCCCCACCTTGGATAGTTCTCGGGAGCGAGTGTCCAACCACCTCCCAAGGGACTGACGACGTCCCCCCAGAAGTGAAACATGAAGCTCTTCCAGATCGGAATCCCATCCGGAAACTCGGCCTTCTTGATGCACCCTTGCGTCCCCATCTGCCAATGTCCGGGTCCGTTGACTTCCTCCACCTCGGCGAGGTTGGTGGTGTTCCTGGCAAGACAGTGTTTGAACGAGGCGAGGTCCCAGATTACCGCGCGAACCATGTCAGGGATATGTTGGTAGACAAGTAGAGTGTCCATGGAGCCGGAGGTATAGATGACGGTGTAATTGAGCGAGGTGAAGGCTTCGATGCTCGATCTGGCCCTGAAAAGATGGAACGACCTCAAGTCAATTCTACACCCATTGAAGGTGAAATCATGACGTACCAGATGTTCTCACCGCTGGTGCGGCCCTTCAAAGCCCACCCTAAACCGCATTGAGTTGCGATGTTTCGATACGGTGTCAATCCACCCACCGAAATGGGTCGAGCTGGCGATCACGACATTCTTCTCTCCGGGGCCACAATCGCCATGCTCCATGCAGCTTGCCAATCGATCGAGAGCCGGCGGGATATAACTCGATCCTGGTCGCCATTCGCTAGTGGAGAAGTCAGTCTCGCGTCAAACGAGTGCGGTGAGAGCTGACTATTCGGGGAAGTGCTCCAGCATCCGAGCTTTCAGCACTCGGATCTTTTCCACTTGCTCCTCATCCACTCTCTCCCCTTCGTTCACCTTCCAAGGATTCTGAAACCTGACCGAGGCCTTGAAGACAGGTGTGATCTCGTCTGATATCGATGTCAAGGCGTTCACCGTGAACACGATGGTGACGATCAGCAAGGTTAGGAAGATCACACGAGAGATCTTTCGGCTACAATACTCGTCAAAACTGTCTGCGCCTCTAATGAGACAAGGAGGTACTGACTGCGACATGGCAGCCCACTTTTGCGAACCGCTCGTATTGACTTGCTTGAGTGAGACGTCCATGGCTTTTAGTATCAATGGGATCTGATGCAGACGCATAGAGAAGAAGAAAAGATCGAAAAAGAGCGCGTCCTTCCCATCAAAAGGGGTGTCATGGGAACCAATTTGATGGCAATCAGTCCTCCACACGTGGTAAAGTTTGATGGGAGGGTCTGTGCGCTGTGTGCTTCAAGCCCATCAGTAGTCCGTAACGCAATGATCATCTTTCGGGTTCGAGCTCAGATCAGTCGGGATTGAATTGTGCGCGTCCTCCGATTTCTAGTCAAGAGCAATGGCAGATGGGATTGGGGACAGCTCGGGATCTAGGATTCCGGCAAACTCCGCTCCGGGCCGCTTTGGCCGGTTCCAGGTGACCCTCAATGAGGAAACCTCCACCGCTGATATCGTTCTCATCCTCGTCACCCACCATCTTCGAATCAAGGCCCAAACAAGCACAACAGTCACTCGTCAATCAGTATCATGGCTCTCCCACCACCCTCTCGACTCGGTCGCTATCGCGTTCTCTCCGCAAACTGCGGTCTCCGCGTCTCCCCTCTCCAGCTCGGCGCCATGTCGATAGGCCAGGCCAACGCATCCTCGCTCGGATCCATGACCAAGGAAGCCTCGTTCGAACTCCTCGATGCGTACTACGACATGGGCGGGAACTACATCGATACCGCCAATGGCTATCAGATGGAGGAGAGCGAGGAGTGGATCGGGCAGTGGTTGACCAAGAAGGGTGTCAGGGACGATATGGTCATCGCTACAAAGTATACTAGCAATTACAAGCGGGGCAAGGAGAATGATCACCCGATCTCGATCAATAGGTGATTCACTCTCCAGTGGTTTCGGCTCAGGCTGAGATGAGTGGATGGATAGGTCCGGGAACAGCTACAAGAGTATGGTCGGCTCGCTTGAGGCTTCGCTCAAGAAGCTCCAGACGCCCTACGTTGACATCCTCTGTACGTCTCCCGTCTGCCCATCAAACGAGCTCACGTTTGAAAAGACGTGCACTGGTGGGACTGTAAGTTCCTTCCGCTAAAAAACGATTGTCCGAGTACAGCATCTGATGTGGGTGTAGGGACGACCCCCATCCCGGAGATCATGCAAGGGCTCAACAATTTCGTCAAGCAGGGCAAGGGTACGTCGCTTCTGGACTCGTCAGCCCTGTTCCCCCTGTCGCTGATCTGCCGCATATACAGTCCTCTATCTCGGCGTGTCCGACACTCCCGCGTGGGTCATCTCGCGCGCCAACGAGTACGCACGCAACCACGGTCTAGCGCCATTCGTACGTCCCACTCTGTCTGGCAGTCTATCTCGTCATTCCTTACCAAAAGTCTCTAGGTGATCTACCAAGGTCGCTGGTCCGCGGCCGCACGCGACATCGAGCGCGACATCCTCCCAATGTGTCTCACCGAGGGCATGGCGATCGCACCATGGGGTGCTATCGGTCAAGGCCGTTTCCAACGCAAGGCCGATTTCGGGAAATCCAAGGACGGGAGGAGTTCGGTCAAACTCTCCGACGATGAGGTCAAGGTGAGCTGTTCGCTTTTCGCCTCTGCTTAATGAGCTGAATGATGACTTTGAGGTCTCCGCCGCGCTGGAAAAGGTTGCGGACGAGCTCAAGGTGGAGAGCGTCACAGCGATTGCTCTGGCCTACATCATGTCCAAGTACCCATACGTCTACCCCGTCATCGGCGGTCGAAAGGTCGAGTGAGTACTGCCTTTACACATCCATCCCCTCCGCTGATGGCGACAAAGGCATCTGAAGGGCAACATCACCGCCCTCGACATCCACCTAACCCCCGCACATGTACAAGCTATCGACAGCGCTCTGCCATTCGACTATGGCCAGCCGCAGTCTGAGGTCAGTCCCGGCCTTTCGGTCTCCCCCTTTCGGTGTGGGACGGATCGCTGAAAGGCGGGGTGCTATTTTAGTTCGGGATGGACCCCCGCAGACTCGGGTATCAGCAGCACGACTCGCTCATCTCGGCTGGTATCGTCGACTTTGTGCCCCACCATCAGCCGATCGATCACAGCGGGGTCAGGGAGAGCGATGCCAAGTCCAAAGAAGCGGCGAGCAACGCTTGAAAGGCTCTACAGAAATGCAGTATCTCAATGTAGGTCGGAAATGAGTGGGCGTAAGGAGACAGAAGGCGAAAAGGGAAGGAGTCCACATGCCATGGATATGTCGAAGTCGATTTCGCGGACTGGTATCAGTCAGACAGATGTCAGCTTTCTCAGAAACCGTTCAATTCGCTGTATCGCATTGGCAGCATTTGGCTCGAGTCTTGCGAATCCAGTTGAGGACTTGACCTCAGTCTTTCGGACCGCCTCGGAGCTCAAGGCCGTGCACCGTACTTCTGGCTTCAGGTGATTAAGGCAAGTGCCGCCAATTGATTTCGGTTCATGGGATATCGTCAATGGGTGATAGTGCTAGATTCCGATATCTGAGCGATGTAGCGATGGATCGAGTGATGTACATTCCGTGAACAAGGTCCGGAATAGTCCATTCAGGACGAAGTCTAGAGACGAAGTGATCCTCTGCCCTTTTTAGCCAATGCGTCGCGCTGTTTCCCAAAAACATGCTGCTTGCTGAAGGAGGACCCGAACTTGATAATCGATGAAACACCGTCAGGCACCGGAGAAATTATTTGCCCGTGAATCCTCATCAAACGGCCAAGACTTCAGAAGGTATTCATTCGACTTCACATCATTCCTCCTTCCATCAGTCTTTACAACATCCTCACCACAATGACCTGCCTCCGCCGTCGTGTAATCGTCTTTGCCTCGTTCTTACTCCTCCTCATCGGTTACTTCGGCTTGATTCAACCTCCTGGACGGCCTCGCAAACTCGATAGATTTCTCATACGGAGACGGGCCAACGCGACGGTCGGCTCTAGGACGGTGGTCGTATACGATAGGAACAAATTCCACGACGAGGTGCATGGTGCAGTGCTGTGGACATTGTCGCAGTTTGACGATGTCCGAGTCGTCTTCTACCGCAGGGAATGGCGTTTCCAATTCGAACAGGTCATCAGTTCCTTCTGGCCTACCGAGATGGAACCGCGTGATCCAGGACTCTTCATCCTCGACATGTGGGCGGATCACTCGGTCCGAGACGTCATATTGACCACCTGCGACTGGGATCTCCAGTATATCGTCGATGACCTCGAGAAGATCTGGGGGGCCCGCGAGGACGAGGAAAAGTTTAATGTCATCTGCCTACGACACTGGCCCGGGGATGGACCGATCAAGGACCTGGAGTTCTTCGTGAGGCAAGGCGCGATGTCCCAGCTGGGATTGGGAGACCACGTTGGCCAATCAATCGAGAAGAGCAAAGAGCAGGCGATCAAGCATTTCTCGAGGACTGAAGGAAACGAGGAAACCATCGAGGCGATCCCGAACATCCGGACAAGGACTTTCGTGCCGATGTTTCCACCCGACCTGCCGGAAAGGGATGAGCCGGCTCGGACCGCCATGACGAAGGGAGAGCTCTCACTCGCGTTGATCCAGAGCAGTTTCTGGAACGAACAGCACCGGGCGATAAAGGCGACTTTCGACACTCTCGAGGCGGCTCTTCATGGTGGGACCTCTGTTCGGGGTATTCGAAGCGAAGTAGAGCTGATGAGATTTAGCCGATCCTTCGATCTGGGGTTACGCACCTCCTGCTACCGGCGAGGTCAGCTTCATCCCGCTCCCACCATCCCCCGACTCCAGTCCACCATTCCAACTCATCGCTTTGGGTTCTGGTGGACTGGGTATACCCCCTTCTCTGACACACGTCGTCAAGCTTCAAAAGAACAAACCATATCCGGAATTCTACTCGATCATGAGTGCGGCCGACCTCGTGCTGCCAGCCTTCGGGTACGAGGGGTACGACCTGAATCGAGCGAGCTCGACTATCGGTAGTGCAGCGACCGCCAAGGTCAGACCTGTCGCTTCATCTGTTCAGCCCACTTACACTCTTCATCAGGTACCGATGCTCTCAAGCCCGAACATCACCGACGCCTATGGGTCCGTCCCCCTCCTGTGGTTCCAGATCCTTGAACCCGACTGACAATCCGCAGGTACTTCTGCCCAGCCTTCAAAATCGAACGACCGGCGGATATGCAAGAAATGGAATTCGTCCGCCAAGCCCGAGCAGGGGAGAGACCCTGGCGTTCCCGAAAAGAGATGTTTGCGGCGCTCGAGGACTGCCAGGAGGAGTGGACGGTCAAGAACATGGTGGTTCTCGCCGAGCTGTTTCGGAAGATCTAGAGGTCGGTAGCTAGCTGTGCTATATAAGGACAAATATTGTAGCGTACTGGGCACTTTGGAATCACGTTACAATACGAGACGCTGGCGTATCAAGTGGGAGCTCATCGCTTTCCGTACAAATCGTTCAGGAATTCGACCTACTACGCCCTCCCTTCCGTGGCTCAGGGATAAGGGATTCGGGTCGTTCCTGAAATAAGCTTCTCTCGTTTAGCGTCTCTGGAAGTTTCAACTTTACAAATTCTCCGACTTCGAACCCTAGCTCCTAGCTTCTCCAGCCTCGATCCCTCCCGCCATGGTATTGCCATCCTTGACATGACGTATCACCACGAATCGGACCGCAGCCTTCTGCCTGAGTCTCGGCTTCTTGACACTGTACTTTGTCACAATCTCGGGTTCCCTGACGACGCGATCATTCGACCTGATCAAACGACCTACACGGGTCAATCTCACCCAACTCCTCACCGCCGTCCCCTCGAGTCAGCAAGGAGCGTCTTGGACGGACGAAGATGGGGTAGAAGCTCCATTCGCCGTGATTGGAAGCCCCATTCTGACCATCACGTTCGACACATCCGAGATCATCGACGTGGTGACGGGTGAACAGCTTGCTGGAGAGCTAGATGGTGGTCTGTTCAACCTCGCCGTCATCAAGCTGCCGGTGGGATCGGAATGGGACTTTCTGGGTGTGGCGCGAGGTCCGACGAGGAAGTGGAGTTTTCTTGAGGTCAGTGGCAAGGGCGCCAAGGAGCAGGTCTTGGTTGCGTGAGTCATAGAAAACCTCGACTGTGCGTGCGAATTCATGCTGATATTGGATCTCCAGTATGGGCCTCGACATAGATCCGCACGGCCAGCTGTCCGTCGTCAGTGATGCCCATACGCTCGACCTGTCGAACATCCCGAAAGAAGGGTGCGCAAACTTCAGGGAGATTTATGGTGCAGAAGATCCTCGACTATTCTGGACGGTCAGCGATTTCATTCTCACCTAAACAACGGTGGGAGCCGCACTGACTTCCTGTTGTGCAGGACGCTGGTACTCCAGCTCTGACATTCGGTCGCCTTGCTTCCAGGTTCGATCTCTGTCGAGATATCGGTTATGTCTATGACGTCCGTCTACTCTTTGCCCCGCTCGCCAAGGCTATCAAGATGGGAGAAGGTGTGAAGCCTTTCAAGTCCGATTTATCACCGGGAGAGACATTGAACCTAGAACTTGTTCGAGCGGAGAGTCAAGGTTCGACGTGAGTGTCACTTCTCCTTCTACCCTCGCTGAGGTATTTTCACCTTCCTAGCGAGAAGAACGTGAGTCCAACATTGTCTACAGGTTCTGCCTCCGAGCTCGCTGACCTGATGGAATTGTAGTGGGCGGCGATTTTCCCCGGAGCCGCACCCAGCCGGTTCAACCGAGTTCCTACCATCTCCTACAGCCTGGCGCCGGCCAGAATCATGGAGCCGATCGAGATAGGACCTCGAAGGATCGTCTACGATTTCGTTCCGGTCAATCTCCCGAAGACCGAAAACTGTCTCAGTTCACATCACCCTGCATGGAGGAACACTGCTCTTCATCATGCGACTCCAGTTTACCGCTTGAGCATGTGTGAGCGAGGTTGCAAGGCCGACAAGTTCAATACGGTCCTCTTCACTTTGGGTCACCTCGTGGATCGGAAGAGATATGCAAAGTGACTCCTGTCCTACTACGCTGTATGCACAGATGAGAAATGCTGACGGACGACCACAGGTTCTTCGCCACCTTCAACGTGACCTCGCCCCATAATCCATTGAGCGTAGGTCCAATAATCTCCATCAGTGAGTCTCCTGCACCTGAAAATTCATTCCGACCGGACCTGAGCTACCTCCCGTGTT
>JAABUL010006627.1_pt1 | contig 13186 bp, 8 predicted proteins | sample 5559151 | NCBI WGS metagenome assembly JAABUL01 (sample SAMN10711876, study PRJNA513368) | rock metagenome | isolation source: Antarctica rocks | place: Antarctica: Victoria Land, Pudding Butte sud | reverse complement strand
CGTCGCCGATGGCCATGGAGACGCCCGACCGGGTGACGTAGAGGAATCCCAGGCGCTTGAGCTCATCGGCGACGATGGCGGTCCGGGCGGGGCCGCAGCGGCGATAGACCGCGCCGACGAGGTCGCGCAGCTTCCCCTTGTCGAGGGTCTCGTTCGTGTAGGGGACGTCGCGGGGCAGCGCGTGGTTGAGGATCAACCGGCCGGGTGTCGTGCGGAGCGCCAGCGCGCCGCCGCGCGCGATCGCGACCGCGCGGGGCACGCGTCCCCAGGGCAGGTCGTACCACGGCGCGTCGGCGCGCGTCGCGCGCGCGACCCGGTCCGGGATCAGCACGTCGACCGTTTCGTGCAGGCCGATGCGGCCCGGCGCGCGGGGGGCGCCGGGGGGATCAGCCCGCCACGCGGGACGCGGGCCGGCCGCGCCGCCGCTGCCCGCGACGGCGGGCCGCCCGCCGGATGCGCGGTCGAGCGGGTCGTGACCGGGATCGAGCGCGGCGTGGGCCACGCGGGCGGCGTCGGCGGCCCGGATCGCCTCGTCGGCGTCGCCAAAAAGTGGCGGTTCGACCGCGGGGGCGGGGAAGCGGGCGCGCGTGAGGTAGTAGCAGCCCATGACGATATCCTTCTGCGGCGCCACGGTGGGCTCGCCGTCGGAGGGTGAGAGGATGTTGCGCGAGGCGAGCAGGAGGTGGCGCGCCTCCAGCACGGCCTCGGGCGAGAGCGGGATGTGCACCGCCATCTGGTCCCCGTCGAAGTCGGCGTTGTAGGGGGAGCACACCAGGGGGTGGATCTGGATCGCCATCCCCTCGACGAGCACGGGCTGGAACGCCATCATGCTCAGACGGTGCAGCGTCGGCGCCCGGTTGAGGACGACGGGCCGCCCCTCGACGATGGCGGACAACGCCTTCCACACCGCGGCGTTGCCCGCGGCGTACGGCCGGCCGCGGGCGTCGCACGGGCGCGCGCGGCGCGGCTCGTGCAGGGCCGCCTTGATGCGCTTGTCGGCGGCCGCGATCGAGGCCGCCGCCCCGTCCCGAACGAGTTGCCGGCGCACGAACGGGCGCATCAACTCCAGCGCGAGGCGCTTGGGCAGGCCGCATTCGTGGAGGCGCAGGTCCGGGTTGACGATGATCATCGAGCGGCCGGAGTAGTCGGTGCGCTTGCCGAGCAGCGTCTTGCGGAAACGCCCCTCCTTGCCGCGCAGCCCCTCCGACAGGCTCTTGAAGGGTCGCCCCCCTTTGTCTTTCACCGCGTGGCACGCGCGCCCGTTGTCGAAGAGTGCCCACACCGCATCGCACACCGCGCGCTCGGCGAGGCGCTCGAGCATCGGCGGCGCCCCCACGGAGCGCAGGCGGGCCAGCCGGTCGTTGGCGAGCAAGACGCGGCGGTAGAGCTCCGTCGCGTCGGCGATCGCGCGGCGGCCGTCGCCCATCCGCAGGATGGGCCGTAGGTCCGGCGGGAGCACAGGGAGCGCCTCGATGAAGAGGGCGTCGGAGGAGGTCCCGGCGGCGCGCAACGCCCGCACGAGTTCCAGACGCCGCCCCGCGTCCCGGCGCGCCTGGGGAGGTCCGTCGCCCCCCGCCCCCGCGTCCTCGCCCTCCCGCTCGATGCGGGCCAGGTCCAGCCCCCGCGTCAGATCGCGCAACGCGCGCGCCCCCCAGCCCCAGCTGACCGCGCCGGGGCGGCGGGCCGCGGCGTCCTCCAGCGCATCGAGCGGGGCCACCGCGCCGGGACGCAGCCCGGCCAGCAGTCGCGCGCGTGCGCGTGCGCCGGCGGCGCGCGCCGCCTCACTCTCCGCGGCGAGCGCCGCCCTGTCGGCGTCTATGACGATCGGGTCGGTGTAGGAGAGGACGCGGGCGACCGCGGAGGGCGCCAGGCCGAGCAGGACGGCGATCGCCGTCCCGTGGTCGCTCCCGGTGCGACGGGCGTACCACGGGTGGGCGACGAGCGCCCCGAGATCGATGTGGCCCATGCGTTCCCGCCGCACCGCGGACGGGAGGGACGCGACCCCGCATGTCGGGCAGACGTCGCCCCGCCGGTCCGGCCCGGACACCTTGCCGCAGCGGCACTGATAGTCGACGGTGGGCCCGAAGACGCGCTCGCAGAACAGGCCGTCTCTGGCCGGCGCGCCCAGGCGCGGCTCGATCGTGTCCGCCTTCGTCACCGCGCCGCACGACCGCGCGCGCACGTCGTCCGGGGTGGCCAGGCGCGCGCGGACGCCGGGCCCGTCCGGGCCCTCCACATCCTCGACGAGAACACAGAGCGCCTCCAGCTCGCGCAGCAGCAGGTCCAGGGTGGCGGTTCGCCCCGGCCGCGGCAGGGGGGCGCCCGCCTCGAGCGCCGCGGCGACCTGGCCGCGCTCGGGGGCGTCGCTGCGCAGGGTCATGGTCTCGCGCAGGAAGGCGGCGGCCCCATGCGCCTCCAGCGCCCACACCTCCATCTCGCCGGCGCGCTGGCCGCCGCCGAGCTTCTTGCCCTTCACCGGCTGCCGCGTGACCGCACTGTAGGGGCCGGTCGAGCGCGCGGCGGCCTTATCCTCGACCAGGTGGCCCAATTTCATCATGTAGAGGACGCCGCCCGTCACCCGCTGGGCGAACGGCTCGCCCGTCACGCCGTCGAAGAGCACGCTCTTGCCGTCCTCCGGCAGGCCGGCCTCGCGCAGGGCGGCGTGGACGTCCTCCTCGGACGCCCCGTCGAAGACGGGGGTCGCGACCGGGCGGCCCAGGGCTTCGGCCGCCCACCCCAGGTGCGTCTCCAGGACCTGGCCCGGGTTCATGCGCGCCGGGACTCCCAACGCATTGAGGACGATGTCGACGGGGCGGCCGTCGGGCAGGAACGGCATGTCCTCGTCGGGCACGATGCGCGAGACGACGCCCTTGTTGCCGTGGCGCCCCGCCATCTTGTCGCCCTCGACGAGGCGGCGTTTCTGCGCCGAGAGGAGCGTGACGCGCGCCTCCACCCCGCCGGGCAGGTCCGGGTTGTCCGCCCGCTCGGTCACATGGACGCCGACGATGACGCCATCTTTGCCCTGCGGCAGGCGCGTGAGCGTCTCGCGGGGCTCGCGCGGGGAGGCGTCGAAGATCGCGGCCACCAGACGCTCCTCCGGTGTGAGCTCGCGCGGGAGGACCGGCGTGCGCTTGGCGACGAGGATATCTCCTGGGCGCACGGTCGTGCCGACGTGGACGACGCCGCGCGCGTCGAGGTGGCGCGCCTCGTCGCGCTCTCCGGTCGCGGCGGGCGCGGGACGGGCCAGGCGCTCGGGGCCGGCGTCGGTCCGCCGCACGTCGACCTCGATCTCATCCACCCGGACGGAGGTCAGCGCGTCCTCCTCGACGAGGCCGCGGCGCACGAGGATGGCGTCCTCGTAGTTCCCACCCCGCCAGGCCGCGAAGGCGCACAGCAGGTTCTTGCCCAGGGCCAGCTCGCCGCCGACGGTCCCGGCCGCGTCAGCGACGACATCGCCGGCGGCGATCCGGTCGCCGCGCCGCACGGTGGGCCGCTGGTTGACCCAGGTCCCCTGATTCGACCGCCTGGCCTTCCGCAGGTGGTAGGCGCGCGCGCGGCCGTCGTCCCCGCGCACGACCACGCGCCGGCCCGAGGCGGACACGACGACGCCCGGGCCGTGCGCCAGGACGAGTTGGCTGGAGGCGCGCGCGACCGACCCCTCCATCCCCGTCCCCACGAGGGGCGCCTCCGGGGCGACCAACGCCTCGGCCTGTCGGATCATGTTCCCGCCCATGACGTTACGGTGGGGGTCGTTGTGGTTCGCGAAAGGGATCAGCGACGTGATGAGGGAGAGGATCTGGCCTGAGTCGACGTCGACATAGTCGAGGTCCTCGGGCGAGGACGGAACCCGCATCCCGCCGCGGCGGGCCATCACCCGCGCCGCGGGCCGCCCGGCCGCGTCCATCTCGATCGTGGCGGGAGCGATCGTGACCCGCGCTTCCTCGGCCGCGTCGAGCAGGACCACCTCAGCGGAGACGATGGGCCGTATCCGGACCTCCCGCGCCGGATCGATCACGGTGAGCGCGGCGGCCAGCGCGGGCGAGATGGTTTCTCCCGCGCGCGCGCCGGGCGCGCCCCCCGCCCCCGGGAGGTCCGCGGCGAGGACCTGCCCGATGAGCCGGGGGTCGCCGGCGGGGAGGTGCGTCAGGACGCGGCGGTACGGGGTGCGCAGGAAACCCAGCTTGTCGACGACGGCGTGGCGCGCCAAGCTCGGCACGAGGCCGACGTTCGGGCCCTCGGGCGTCTCGACGGGGCACAGCCGCCCGTACTGCGAGCGGTGGACGTCGCGCACGGAGAGACCGGCCCGGTCGCGGTCGACGCCGCCCGGCCCCCGCGCCGTCAGGCGCCGTTTCTGCGCGAGCTCGTGCGCCGGGTTTGCCTCGTCAAGCATCTGGGCGAGCGGATGGGTCGCGAAGAAGGAGACCAGCGCGGCCGCGATCGGCGCGGGCGACACGACGCGCGCGGGGGTTAGCCCGTCGATGTCGCCGTCCCGCAGGCGGTCGAGGCGGTCCCGCGCGAGCGCGGCGACGCGGTCGATGGCCGGCCGGACGGCGATCTGGAGGAGCTCGTCGACGCCGCGCACGCGGCGGTTCGCGAGGTGGTCGACGTCGTCCTCGAGCAGATCCAGCGCCACCTCGCCCGCGGCCAGGAGCGCCAGACGGCGCGTGAGCGCGGCGAGGTCCGCGGCCTCCAGGGCGCGGCCCGCGCCCGCGTCCGCGCCAAAGCGGCGCGCGAGGCGGTGGCGACCGGCCCCGCCGAGGTCGTAACGCGCGGGGTCGGCGAAGAGCGCACGGGCGGCGCCGAGGGCCTCATGCGCGGGCGGGGCCGGGCGGCCGGGACGCAGGGCGGTGATAAGGGCGACGGCGGCGGTGGCCGCGTCGGGCGATTGGTCGCGCGCGAGTGTCGCGTCGATGGCGCGCGCGACGACTCCGTCGGGCGCGCCGCCGAGGGCGCGCAGGGCCGCGTCGTCGGCGCCGTCGTCCCCCGCGAGGCCGAACAGACGCATCAAGGCGGTCACGGGCAGGGGCGCGGCGTCGCCGATCCGCGTCGCGATGGACCCGTCGCGCGCGGACTCGAGCCTGATCTTCGGGCCCCGGGCGGGATACAGGTCGAGGAGAAAGCGCGCGCGGCCATCACGATCGTCGATGGAATAGTACGGGCCCGGCGCCCGGACGATCTGTGCGAGGGGGAGCCACTCGACGCCGCGCACGATGAACGTGCCGCGGGGTGTCATCGTCGGCGCGTCGCCCGCGCTCAGGGTCTTCTCGACGACCTCGTTGATGTCCAGGCGCGTCAACGTGGCGCGGACGCGCAAGGGGACGGCGTAGGTGTGGAAGCCGGCGCGGCACTCCTCTTCGTCGCGCCCGACCCGCCCGAAGGCGTCCGGCGGGAGTGAGAGGGCGACCTCGACGCGGCCGCGCATGTCGCGGATGGGGGGCGTCTCGGCCAGGGTCGTCGCCAGGCCCTCGCGCACGAAGCGCGCGAAGGCCTCCCGCTGGAAGGCGGTCGGGTCGGGGAGCGGGGCCGCTGGTCGGCGGGCATAGACGCGCCGGGCGCCCCCTGTCGGTCCTGTTCGCGTGTCCATCGTCATGGCCTCCTGTCTTCGTCGTCGCGCGGATCGCCGCGCGGGACGGGGCGCGGTGTCTATCCATCGATCATATAAGGGTCACCGTGCCAGCACCGTGCGTGTCGCGCAAAAGCGCACGGTGCTGGCACGGTGACGGCCCGGCGGCGACGATCGTCGCGCCAGTGTGATCGCGCCTCGCATAGCCGGGCGCGCGAGCCGGTGAGGCCGACGGGATGAACCGGCAGGCCCTGATAGGGCGGCAAGCGCGGGAGGATAGACATAGTCGTCGTCGTCTTGCCGGTCCTGGCGCGGCGACCGTCCCGTGCATCGGCCCGCCATAACGCGGCCGCGGCGGTTGTTCCAGCGCGACGGGGGAAACGTCATCCGGAACGAAGGGTTGTTGGCGCCCCGCGTTTCCACGACGGGGTGGGCGGTTCCTGGTAAGGGCCGGGGCTGACACATTGTCTATAGGTCTATGTGGAAGGAGCCGCTGTCGTAGCCTTACACGGCGTGTAAGGTTCGGCGCGCCGAGAGACCTTTTCTATGCGGCGCGCACGGCTGGCGGAGCGTCGGAGCGCACGGCGCTACGCGTCGCACAAGGTTGTCCTGCGGATGGGAGTTGACACGGCGTGTAAGGTCTGGGTCCGACGTGGGTAGCCTTACACGTCGTGTCAGGCGCGACGGTTCTAGCGGGGCTGGGGATCGGGCCGTGCGCGAGTTCTGGACGGTGCATGGGGCTGACACGGCGTGTAAGGTCAGCTTCTGAATACGCGCCGCCCGGTCGCGTTCGCGACGGATGCTGCGAACGCGCTATGAGAGACCTTACGTCAACAACCCCCGGATTAATCCGAGGGCTTGCACCTGCCCGGCAGCGGGGCGGTGCGTTCAGGAGGTGTGATAGGCCACACATCCCTACCCCTGCTCACAAGGGGTCGCCGGTTGACACTGACCACGATCAGGTCCGACGCGTCATCAGGCAGAACAGCAGATCGTTTCCTACGGACGGTCCGTGCTGCCGGGGATGACTCCCCGCATGCTCCCCGATGCATGTTTCTGCAACCAGTGGGGCACCCCCCACGCCAGAGGCATCTCCGAGGAGCGCCGTTGCGGCATATGCTGGCGCATACTTCACCTTTATTATACCGTGTGTAGCCGGAGGGGTCGCATTCCCCTCCGGCTTAAGCCGGAGTCCCCTGCGGTAACAATGATGGCGTGTAAGGGCGAGTTCGCCCTGGGAGCTTACGTGGAGGTATGACATGGGTCGAGCCGATTGGAGATGACGCATCCGGCGAAGAAGCGCACATCGCGCACGGTGGGCGCATGTCCTTTGGGCGTACAAGAAATCGAGCGGCGATGCGGGGTGATGCGCGCGGGCGCGGGGCGCGTATTGACGCGTGAATAGGCGCGCGGAGGGGACAAAAATGGGGGGTGTAGGGAGGCTGTGCAAACCCGACCGTTTCAGGATGTTTTTTTGCGGAGATAGCCGTGGAAGCCTCCGACCGCGCGCCTTGCTGAGCGTCGTATCGGGTTTGTGTGTGGGCCGGCGGAGCGGAGTGATGGGCGGATGCGTCGAGGCGTTCCGCCCGAGGCGCGTATCCTCGAGACATCCCGCGCGCTGACTCGCGAGGCGGCGCCTGGTTGGATCGTTGACGGTGTTGTGCGGATGAAAGGCGAACCCGTGAGCGGCGATAGGGTCGTCGGCAAGGCGGTTATCCGATAATACGAGAGCCATGGTCCCGTTGTCGGCGGGTAATCGTTCTACTGAGCATCAGCCATGCCTCATCAGGGGTGATCGCTCCGACGCTTCTCTCCTACCCTTACCTGCTCCACCACGTTTTATCAACGCCTTGCGTTCCCAAATTCCACAGTCGTTTCCCTCATCCCTCTCGACGCCGTCTGTCCCAGAGCCTGTCGTTACGCTTGCCCTGCCCCGGCTGCGTTGGTACGCTCCCTTCTGTGAGCTGCTGTCGCCTTGCCCCCGACCCCAATACCGTCCTCGCAACAGTGAGTCGTTGCGTTCCTGCCCGCATCCCATCATCGCACGTCGTCGTCCCCGATGTCGTGTCGCGACGTATCGTGCGCACGCGACCTTTCGGCAATCCGTCGCCTGTCTGTATAGCCGGGGCCTTAACCATCAGGAACCATCAGTCGCCGCCGTGAGTGAGGCGCAATTCTCCGTTCACGAGTGGGTAGGGCTACAACCCGCTCTAGCCGCTGTTGTGATCGCGGTTGGGGGCGGAGTAGTCGTAGACATGCCAGATGATCGCCCCACGCACGAGCACGGTCCGCCCGATCCACATGCGGGGACGCTGGTGGAGCACGGTCGCGACCTCCGCAACCGAGTACACCCGCTCCTGCGCCGCGAGGCGCCCCACAAGCGCGGTGGACAAGGCGGCGACAAGGGCGGCGCCGCACAGGAGGAGCACAAGCCATTTCATGTGCTCCATCTGACCGATAGGCGCATTAGAGATGCGACGCATCGAGCGCGAGCACGCGTCCCGGTCGTGGTCGGGCGGTGGGGGCCGTCTGAGGGATGAACGGGAGACGCCTCCGCACCTGTGCCGGTAACCACGCCCACGGGTCGGCCGGTGGCCGAGGCATAAAGTCGCCGCCATCGCCGATGAAGACCTGGCGCGTCCTGTCATCCAGGACAATCGACGCGGGCGCGACGCCGAGCGCTAGCGTGCGCAGGACGCGCCCGGTCGTCGCGTCCACGACACTCACCCCGCCCGGTCCCGCCACCGGCGCGGCGATGACGATGGTGACGCCATTCGATGAGCCGGAGCCGTCATGACTGCCCGCGTGCGTCACGTAGACGCGCCCCCGCCGTTCGTCCACGGCGATAGACCCCGGACCGATGCCGAGCGGCGCCGTGGAGATAGTCGCCCCCGTGCGCGCGTCCAGCGTGTGCAGCATACCTACGCCAGTCGCCATGGACATCCCCATGCTGCCCCCGCTCGGGAACGCCTTTTGCACGTAGCGCGTCGGCCCCCTGTCCGCCACGAACACGCGCCCGGTGGTGTGATCCATGGCTATGTCGCTCACCGGGCTGCCCAGGGCGATGGTGCGCACCGGCATTCCCGTGTGCGTGTCGAGGACGAGCACGGCGCCGCTCGGCGTCGGTCCGGGGAAGGCGCCGTACAGGGTCCCAGCGGCGATGAAGGCGCGCCCCGTGGCCCCATCCACGACCATGCGCTGGGGGATCAAGTTCGGCGCGTTGAACGTGGTGCGGCGCACGAGCCGCCCCGAAGCCGCGTCGAACAGCCTGACGACGATGGGCGAGCCGTTCCCCTTGGCGCCGGCGACGACGACATGGTGAGCGGGTGCATCGACGCCGACGGCCCAGGCTCCATCCGGGACGTGGAGGACGTGCCGAAGCCGGTCACTGGCGGCGTCGAGAATGGCGATGCCGCCGCCAGCAGTGGTGCACGTCCCCGGCCACGGGCCGCTACAGTGTTGGTCGCCGCTGCTCCCCAGGACGACCATACCCCCACCGACAGCCACGCCCCCAGGATAGAAGACGTTGGGGGAGAGCGGGACCATGGCCGTGGCGAGGCGGGTCCCCTGATGCGCGTCGAGCAGGTTTACGCGCGTGGATTGCCTATCAGGCGACGGCTGCACCGCATAGAGGCGTCCCGTGCCGGGTTCGACGGATAGCGGCACGAACCAGTCGTTGGTGACACCGAAACGATATCCCCGCGCGGTCCCCGCCCCGTCCAGGACCTGTATCTCATTGCCCACCGGCCCGTACAGCATCGCGTAGACGTGACCGGCAGACGCGTCCACCACCAGATCACCCAGAAACTGCTTGGCCTGTAGCGTCAACACCGTGTGTGGGCCAACGCCCACCACAGTCCACCGGAGCGCCGCGACGCCGACAGCACCACAGAGCACCACCAGCATGGTTAGATCGCGCCACACACGTTTTCGTCTCACACTTACCTAACGTCGGAGGTGCGACCAAAGTTACACTCCGGCCTCGTCATCAGACGCGTCGCCCGTGCTCAACGACACCGCATGTGGCGGCCGTCGTCGTGCTCTCCACCGGCCGATGCCGCGCGATCTATGCCGGGACGGTCCGGCCATCGGCATAGCCCCGCCATGTTGACAGTCCCATCCTCGCCAACCTGCACGCCTTCCCCACTGCGCACCAGACCGGTAGCCGGCGCCACGACGCCCGCTGGCCCAACCGCCTCGCCTCGCCCGCGACGATCGAGAGCCGGTTCGCGTCATGGCCTCGCGCCTTAGATTTATGTCAACTTTACGACTGAACTTTACAGTGCCCGCGTCGTCGCCTCGCCCTCGATACGCCGCAATTCCTGCCACTCTTGCCGGCTAGCCCACGCCACCAGCCGCTCGCCGTACATGACATCGAGCGGCCAGCGCCGCTCCACGGTAGCACGGAGTGGGCCGGAAACGCCGAACAGGATGCAGCTACCCGACCCATCAGTGGTGACATATTCGTGATGGGCATAGACGGCGCCCGTGCCAACGTGGCGGTTGAGCGTATAGCGATCGTAGCCGGGTACGAGAACGCGGCGTAATAGGCTGACCATTGATTGTGTACCTCCAGCAGGACAAGTCTGACATCCTTATCATAGATCATTTGTTCTAATAAAAGGAGCATTGACAGAGGTCAGGAGGGGGCTGAACGTCCGTGGAGGGCGCCGATCCGGGCGCGCCTTAGAGCGCGTTTCATAACCGTTCGATGGCGCGGAGGCAGATGAGGGCGCAGCCCAGGTGGAGGAAGGCGAGATGGATGTCGTCGCGGCGCTCGTAGTGCACGTCGAGGCGGCGGAAGTCGGTGAATCAGGCCGCGTGCGCTCGACGACCCAGCGCACGCGGCCCAGCCGCTCGCTACTCTCGATGCCGATGCGGGCGATGCGATCCTTGATGCCGCGACGGCGCAAGTAGGCGTGGCAGCGCGGGATGTCGTAGGCATTGTCGGCCTGCACCTTCTCCGGGCGCTGGCGGGGCCGCCGCGCGGCGCTTGATGGGGCGGATGCCGTCGAGGGGAGCCTCGCAATAGACCGAGTCGTTGCGGTTGGCGGGCTCAGCAGGGCGTGGAGCGGGGTGCCGCGTCGGTCGACCACAACGTGGCTCTTCGTGCCCGGTTTCGCACGATCCGTCGGATTCTTGCCGGTTTGTGGCCCCCCTTTTGGCCCGGATGCACGCGCGGTCCACGCAGGCGCGGCTCCAGTCGAGCGCGTCGGCGCGCCCGAGGCGGTCGAGCAGCGCCTGGTGTAGGCGCTCCCAGACGCCCGCGGCCTGCCAGTCGCGCAGCCGCCGCCAGCAGGTCAAGCCGCGCCCGCAGCCCATCTCGAGGGGCAGCATCTGCCCGGGGATGCCGGTGCGCAGGACGAAGATGATGCCCGCGAGCGCGGCACGGTCGGGCACGCGCGGTGCCCCACCCTTGGGCTTGGGCGGCTCCGGCGGGATCAAGGGGCTAATGGTCTCCCATAAGGTGTCGCTCACTAATGGCTTGCTCATGCCTTACGGTCGGGCAGGGGCTGTGCCATCGTTCTGAAATGCGCTCTTAGGGGTCAACGTCCCCGAGCAACTCCAGCGCTGACAGCAGCGTGAGTTCGTGGTAGTACTCGTCGCCGTGTCGATCGCGGACCATGACGCCGGCGGCCATGTGGTACGCAGCCCTCAGGACCGTATGCAGTGTCTCGATGACAGGTGACGAGATGCCATCGACGTGCGACGATGTGTCATGGCGCGCGTTGGCGATGGTGAAGCGCCACAGAGTCAGGTGGACGGCACGGACGGCGATCAAGTCGGAGGGGTCGGGCGGGACCGAAGAGGCGCGCAGTTCGGCGGCGAGGGCGCGTAGAGGTGCGGTTGCGGTGGGCATGATCGTGGTGTCCGCTCTACTCTACATGACCCTCGGTACGGGGCGCGTGGGGGGCGAAAGGCGCGTGGGGTAAGGTTAGTGAGAGTATAACACGACGGGGTTGGGCGCGTGGGCGACGCCGAGTATGATGAAGGAAGATTAAACTTCCCCACAGCTAAAGCGGGGGGATTTCAAGAGCCCTGCGACCGGGTTGGTACGAGCAACACAGCCACGGACCATGAGGCGCGTTTAAGGAGCACCCCAGGAGCGCGATGTTGCGTGCCCCATTCAGATCAGCGTCGCCCCCCCAGCGACAAGCGGCGTTCAGGCAGGTGAACCGCTTCCCGGAGCGCTCACCGATATGGAGATTGGGTAAGAAGCGTGCGCCCTTATTAGGGTCGCGCGTCATCTCCCCACCGAACCGGACTGGAAACTTTCGCTTCATCCGGCTCTCCCCTTACTCTTGGTGTCGATGTATCTGCTGGACGGTAAGGTTCCTCTGTGCAGGTCTACATGGCACGGCTCGCATAAGACTATGGTCTTTCGTCGCCGTTCCGCCATGACCTTCTGCCACAGTTCCTTGCCTCTTTCGACGGCCTTTAATCCCTTGACGTGGTGTACCTGAAACGGCCCGGTGGCCGTTCTACAGTATTCGCATTCCCTAGCATTGAGCCGTGCAATCAACTCGGTTCGGTTAAACACCCACCCCATTTTGGGCAGGTGGTCGCTGTTCCTTTGCAGATTGGTGGGTTTGCGCACGTCCCTTGGGTGCCATAAGGGAAAGTGCTTTGCCCCTTGTGGGGTATCCACCGTAAGGGTGAAGTCCCCATTCAGTTGACGCAAACTGGCGTAGACTTTTGCTACGGTGCTTCGCCGTTTAGTCGCCAGCGTCTTTACCAAGCTGCCGCGCCAGAGGCCGTGCAGTTTGCTAACGTCGCTTTTGACGCTTTTGGCGAGGCCGTAGTAATTCGCTAGCCCCCTTATTTCTCCATTGAAAAGCGATACGATTTCGGCTTCGCTAAGGTTTTGCAGCGCCATACGTGGTTTTGGCTGGAAGGTGCGGTAGTCCCCGTATCCCTTGCTATGGCAGAACTGCTCCAAGCGATTTTCTGGCGTGCGCAGGTGTACGCGGTCCGTGTAGGACCTCACGAGGACGTGCTTGGTCCCCCTCTTAGCTTTGACCACCCGTTCTCCGCTCCGTATCTTGATGGTGTATCCTAAGAAAATCGCACCATCATCGGCGGGCACTATGCGCGTTTTCTCCTCCGAGGTGGTGAGTTTGAGGTCATTCTCGATGAACGCTCTCACCTCTCCCAACACTTGGTCGGCTTCTGCTTTTGATCCGATGACCCCGATGAGGAAGTCATCGGCGTATCGGCAGTAGAGCAGACGTTTATAGTTCGGGTCCATCTGATTTCTCGATGGCATCGTCCGCCGTTGGGAACTGAGTAGATGGCGTTGCGCGCGGATAGCCGCCTTTTCGGCGGTGGCCGATTGGGGTAGGTTATCTTCTTTGCGCCATAGCGATTGGATCTGGTACGACAGCTTTTGATACTCCTTACTCGTTCCCCTCGTCTTGCCTATGTCGAATTGGTCCTTCATGCCTGCCATGTAGGTGTCCAATTTGTCTAGGTAGATGTTGGATAAGATGGGGGAGCACACCCCTCCCACAATAGTGCAAACTCGTGGGATCAGGGGCTGAAATGAGGGGGCCAGGGCCGATGCGGAACACGACGTTCACCTGGCTGTGGTCAATCTCAACCCGCTTCACCACCGTCCGTATG
>JAABUL010006626.1_pt1 | contig 13187 bp, 2 predicted proteins | sample 5559151 | NCBI WGS metagenome assembly JAABUL01 (sample SAMN10711876, study PRJNA513368) | rock metagenome | isolation source: Antarctica rocks | place: Antarctica: Victoria Land, Pudding Butte sud | reverse complement strand
AAACAAAATACAAAATTTTGTTGTTTGTTTTATTAAAACTCTTGTTAATTTAAGATTTTGTCAAGTTTGTTTTTAAGTATGTTGTTATTACTTGCGTTATTAATAATAATCTTAAAAAGCTTATCTTTAATTTTGAAAAACTTTAAAATTTTTACAAGCTTCAATATTAATTAACAATTTATATATTTAATATTAAGAGAAGTAAATTTAATTAAATGTTTGCGAAATTGAAATATAATATCTACTTAATATATTAAAACTTCTAGATAAACAACTTTTTAAAAACTAAACTATGCATTTAAAGCAATAAAAATACATTAAACACTCTTAAAATTTATCTTAATTTTCTCGCAAATTTAATTATATTTCGAGAGAATTATTTTAAATAGTTTAATACAATTTAAAAGTATTAAATTTAAACAAAGCATTTTTAGTAACTTTCGAAAGTTAAGATTGTCAATAATTCGAAAAAGCAAATTTAAATTTACAAAAGTCTTGTATAATTAATTTTTCTAATTATTTTAAATAAAGAATAACAACAAATTAATATAACTCTTCTTTTAATAAATTGTTAGTTATATATTATTTATATATATTATTAATTGTAACTTATGCGATTAAAGATTAAATTAATTGTTGTTTGTAATCAAGATTGTTTTTGTTTTAAACAAAAAAAGAATAAAAGATATTTCTTTATATTTAATATACTTAAATAATTGTAAACAATAAAATAATTTAAAATTTTGTAACAACTTTTGTATACAATTTTTAAAATATTATCTACAATCGAAGCTATTTAAATATATTTGTTTTAAAGCTTAAATTGTGCTTCTATATCAATCTTTTTTGTTTAATATAAATTGACAAGTTTCAATTAAGTCTTGTTTAAAATATTGTTGTCAATAGTTGTTTATAACTATTATATTTGAAATTAAGTATTAGTATTTAAACTTTATTTAATATATTTGTTTCTTTCTCTCAAAACAAGCAATAGATAATTGATAAATATTTTGTTAAATATTTTGTAAAGATTTTTTTTTTTAGTATTAATAGCAAAAGTAAGAAAATCTTAACTAGATTGACTTGCGAATTGATTAAAATATAAATTACTAAATAACGAATTTAGATTGATCGCGTCGGATCGATTAATCGAATTTGAGTCGATTAATCGACTCGAATCTTGACAATTCGAGTCAACTTGATTCGAAAGTCTTGACAAGTCGATTTCTAAAGTTAAAATCAAAAATCGAGTCGAGTCAAGTCAATTTCTAGAGTTAGAATCGAAAATCGACTCGAAAAAATTAACTCAAATTGTCAAAAAATAAAGTTATTTAGTAACGAATTTGATAAACAAAAATTAGATTTTAAATTTTATTATTTTTTTATCTAAATGTTCTATAATAATGCAATAAAGTAATGCATATAAACTATTTGATATTTATGTAATAAATAAATTATAACTATTATAGTCTCTTAATAAACTTCGATTCTATATTTTATCGAAAAGTACATAATAATGCATTTAAATAATATACTTAAGCTTATTAATGCTATTAACTAGTTCAAAATCTTTACAATCTCGTAATTAACTTTATTCTTAATATTATTATTATTGTCTTTATTTTTGTTATTATTATTATTGTCTTTGTACTTTGTATCTTTATACTTGTTATTTATTATTTTTGCATTATTCTCTATTCTTTTTTATTTTATCTTTACTTTATTATTATTAATCTTAATTAAAATTTTTAGTATTGTTATTTGTTAATTTTAAAGAATTAAGTATTTCGCAATCTATAGCGTTTTTATTGTTTGCAAAAGTATCTTTGAATCTTTTAAATTTGTTAATTGTATCTAGATTGTATACTTTTTTCAATTTATTAAACTCTTTATAATGTAGAATGCGTTGTTAAATTATTTCGATAATTAATATTATGTATTTAATTACATTTTCGCTCAATTCGAACTAATTAAAATTAGGCTAATACGTAAATTAGTTATTTTATTTATATTAGACTTTATACATACTTAAATATTAAAAAATTATATTGTATCTATGTTTTTACTCTCTAAGACTATTTGTATAGTAATCGCATCAACTTTAATTTATTTTGCAATATTTTTGTCTTTAATCTTTTTTATTAATTCGATCTTAAAGTATTGCGCTACAATATAATTAGCTTTTTAAATATATATATATTACTTAAATGCATTATTATGCAATTCTTTTTTTACTTTTTTATTAATTATTATATTTTTAATATTTTCTTTTATGTTAATTTGAATTTACTTAAAGACTTTTTTAAAGACAATTGTTGTTTGCAACTTAATTAGACGCTTGTAAAACATTATACGATTAACGTTTTACTTTTTGTAAAGTAACTTTTTATCTTTAATTTATATTGCAATACAATTTTTACTAGCAATAATTTGCGAAAAAGTTAATAAAATAGACATTTTATACTTTAAATTAATTTTAAAGATAATATATATAAATAATGCAAAGCAAGTCTTTTATTTAATAATATCGCATTAGCTACTTAACAATATTCGAATTTTTAAGTAAAAAGAAATTTAATCTTAAAAAATCTATTCTTTTAATTAGTTTTAATAATAATATATGCAAGTAATACAAAACAAACTCGTATATCAACTATATAAATTAAGATAATAGACAATATTAAATGTATTAATTAATATATAGTATTTAAATAGAAAAGTTGTTGCAATTATAAGATAAATTTACGTGCTCAATATTAAAGTTAGAGTTTAAATATTACTTTTATTTAATATTATTACAATTAAAATTTTTTATTTTTATTACGTCAATTATCGCATAATATATACTTTTTAACTATTGAAATCGAACACAAACACGCATATTTGTTGCGTATTACTTTATTGCATTATTTATTAAATACTTAATCGCAAAACTTGTTAATTCTCGCATTCTATATTATTAATTCTTTTATTTAATATTGAAAATTCTTAATTTAACAATACATTTTGTTCTAAAACTCTAATAACTCGAATTAAACAAATTAATAATGCATTTAAGTAATGCATTTAATATATTACGCATTGCTAATATATTTAATTTAGTTTATAAAACAAAAGACAAAAAATTGCGAAAAAATATAATAGCGCAAGTTAATCGTAACAAAGAAAAGAAATCAATTAAAATAGCTTCTAATATGCAAAAAATAATGCAAAGAAATAATGTATTAAGCTATTATTAATTAAGTGTTTGTAATATAGAAGAAGCGCAAATACAAATTCGAAACAATAACTTTATATAAAATTTGCAAATATTAAAAGACTAATAATCTATTAATTTCAAAGATGTTTTTCGCAAAATTAATTTAGAAAATCTTGCAAAATAAAGCTATTAACAAAGAAAACAATAAAGAATATCATATTCAAATATCCATCTTATTAGTTTTTCAAAAAATTATTAAGAGTTTTATAATCGACTTCTTCTCTAATAAGTATATTATTTATTTGCATTATTATTGTTTCTATATAGTATATACTAATGTTTTGTTTTATATATTTAGATAGCAATCTTCTTGCTATTTATATCAATTGCAAGATTATTAAGTCTAAGAATTTGCAATTGTTAAAGCAATTAATATAGAATCTAGAACTTCACTATAATAAGTAGTAATAAAATTGACGTTCAAATGTTTTCGTTATATTAAAAATCGAAATAGTTAGCAAGAAATTAAAAATTCAAACTATTTTATTTATTGCATTTTATTATTCGTATTATCTTGTTACATTATTTATTAAACGCATTGTTTTACTATATACATTTTTTGTATTCTTTTTTACTAAATATAATAATCAAAAAGTGTATTATAATTATATATTTAAATTTATTTAAATAATTAGAGTTAAATTATTAACTTAATTTCTTTAATTAAAGAGTTTAATAATTTTGTTCTATATAATTTTATAAAAGATTGTACAAAAAGAAAATTATTGTATCTTAAAAGAGATTCGAATTCTTATTTTTTTAATTTTTCGTACTAATAACATGCGATCTACAATATAATCTTCGATAGCATTATAATACTATCTCAAACAATATTATAGATTGCGCGTTATTATTACAAGAAACTAAACGCGCTATTATTAAATTATTAAAACTTAATTATTTATTCTTATTATATTTAAATATATATTAAAATAAGAGATAATATAATTCTTAAAAAGTTAAAAATATTAATTTAATACAATTTTTAGTATCTAGTTATTTTAAATGTATTATTTATTTATATTATTGCTAATAACATTTGTTTGTTTATAACAATATTATAAATATAAAATCTTTCGTACAATAATCTAGCTATAAATAAATTTTACTTAAAACAATTTCGAATTTTATTCGAAAAAAATTCTTACTTTTATTAACTCGCTAATTATTATTTTGTACTCTACAATATATATTTTACAATTCGACAATAGTTTTTTTTGAATTTAAATTTATAGTATAATTATAGTATTTAATTATTATAATTTGCTTAATTGTTTGCGAACTTATTTAAGATCGATTTTATTAATATACTTTTTAAACAAAATTAAAAGTTTGTTCAATATCTATTAATAATATTAAATAAGAAAGAATATCTTTAATTATTTGCGTTAATTTAGAATAGTTCGAAGTATTATTTTTTTAATATTTTTATATTAAATATTTATTCTTTATAATATTAATGCGAAGATATCGATTGTTTTTGTTTTAAGTCGAACAAAAGTATTAAGATTGTCGAAGTAAGAATCTTACAATATTTGCGTCAAACTATAAAAAAAATTAATTAAAAAGTAAATACATTATTATATTGTATTATCTTTTTAACAATATTTGTTCTTTATGCTTTTGCTCTTAAAGTAGCAACTAAATTATAATAATGTCGAAAATAAACTTTAAATTTTGTCTAATATTTTGTTTTGTAGTTTATAGAATTATTATTATTTTTTTTGTTTTATATTTTGTAAAAACTCAATTTCTATGTAGAATTTAAAATATTAACAAGATTGTATAACATTTTATTAAGTTTTTTTGTTTTCGAATAATATTTGACAAACTTTGTCGAAGCTTTTTTACAAACTTTTAGTATAATTTCTTTTAAAAAACAACTATAATTTGTTATAGTTTTTTTTATATAATTAAGATAATTAAATATTGCATCGAATATTCGAAATTCTAAATAAATGCTAGCATTAATTGTTCGAGAAACTATAAGAGTGTATTTATAGAAAAAATTTAACATATTGTTAAGCAATTAAATTAATTGTTACTTGCTTTTGTTTAGTTGAATACGTTGAATTTTTTAATCTTTTAAATATTTTTTTATTTAAAGATTAATGTAATTACGTAATTGATACGCACAACAAAGCATCAAATAAGTAGAATTTTAACAAATACAAATATCTTGTATTAATCTTCGAGATTTTTTACTTTTTTGCTTTTGAAAGATTCTAAAACGAATTAAACGTTAAGACGAATTATTAATAGCAACAATAAAAGTGCAAATCTAAATAAGATTTAACAAATATATTATCTCTTTGCATTATTATATAAACAAATATCTTTTTAATTATAACAAACAAATCTATACTTCTTGCAATATTTTAAACTTATTTATTCTTTAATTAAAGAACAATATTGTTAACAATTGCTTTTAATTTAAAAATTGCAATAAAGTCTTAAGCTATTAAATTAATAACATAAGTTAAACAAAAAATAAAATTTTGTTATCTATTTTATTAAAATTCTCGTTAATTTAAAATTCTATTAAATTTGTCTTCAAGAGTATCGTTATTGCTTACATTATTAATAACAATTTCAAAAAATTTGTTTTTAATTTTAAAAAATTCTAATATCTTTATAAGTTTTAACATTAATTGTCGATCTATATATTTAATATTAAAAGAAGTAAATTTAATAAGATGTTCGCGATATTAAAATGTAATATCGATTCAATATATTAATACTTTAAGATAGACAACTCTTTAAAAACTAAATTATATATCTAAAGCAATAAAGATATATTAAAACTTTTTTAAATTTAATTTAATTTTGTTACAAATTTGATTAAAGTTTGTAAAAATCAATTTTGATAATTTGATACAATCTAAAAGTACTAAATTTAATTAAAGTATTTTTAATAATTTTTGAAAATTCGAATTATTAATAATTCGAAAAAGTAAATTCAAATTAATAAATATCTTGTATAGTTAATCTTTTTAATTATCTTAATTAAAGAATAATAAATCGATATAATTTTTCTTCTATTAATGCGTTAGTTTTGCATTATTTATTTGTATTATTAACAATAATTTACGCGAATAAAGACTAAATCAATTACTAATTATAATCGAAATCTTTTTTGTTTTAAGCAAAAGACAAATTAAAAATGTTTCTTTATATTTGATATATTTAAATAATTGTATACAATAGAATAATTCAATATTTTTTAACAACTTTTGCAAACAATTTTTGACAAGTTATTAATAGTTGAGACTATTTGAATATATTTGTTTTAAAACTTAGATTATACTTCAATATTAATCTTTTTAATTTAACGTAAATAAACAAGTTTATTTTGAGTCTTGTGTAAGATACTTTTATTAACTATAGTATATAATTATTATTCTTTAAATTAAATCTTAGTATTTGTATTTTATTCGACATATTCGTTTTTGTCTCTTAATTTAAATAATAGAAAATTACTTAAAATCTTATTTAATACTTTTTGAAACTCTCTTTTTTTAGTATTAAATGTACGATTAAAATTTTAATCAAATTGATTCGCAAATTAATTAAGATATAAAGTACTAAATAACAAATTGCGAAAAATAAATTTACTAAAATTATCTTCGAATAAAGATGACTATTAATTAAAAACTTTTAAAGAATTAAATATTTTGTAATTAAAAATAGTATAAACAATATTTTTGAGTAGTTTAAAGAATTTTTTTTTAAAGTAAAACAATAATGCAAAAGAATAATGCAAATATAAGATAAATTAAGCAAAATTTTATATTAATAAGTAATTATAATGTAATAATATAGCAAATTGTAATTTTGATAACATATTATAATTACACAAATCTTAAAATAGTAATTCTTGACATAATAACGTAATTTTCGATTTCTTAACAATTCGATTCGATTTCTAATATTGAAATCGAAAATCGATTCGAATCGAGTCGAATCGATTTTAAAAAAGTAGAAATCGACTCGAGTTTCAATTCGATTTCTAATGTTAAAATCGTCAAATTGAGTCGATTCCAATAGTTGGAACCAAAACTTGACCCGACGATCAATCTAAACGAATTGCGAGAGATAAATTTGCTAGAATTCTTTTTGTTTAAAAACGATAATTAACTTAAAGCTCTTAAAGAATTCGATATTTTGCAAACAAAAATACAAATATAGTATAATTATATTTTTTAATAGTTCGAAAAAAAAATTCGAAAACAAAAAGATAATACAAAAAAGTAATGCAAGCAACAACTAATATAAGTAAACTATTCTAAAATAATACAAACAAAAGTAGCTTTTAAGTCGAAGTATATTACTTAACATTATAGCGAAAAATTCAAATTATAATAACATATATTCAAAAATAGAAATTCTTAATATAACAACATTATATTTGATTTTTTGACAATTTGATTTAATTTTAAATGTTGAAATTAAGAATTAAGTTAAGTTAAGTTGATTCGATTTTAAAATAATAGAAATCAAATTGAGTTTTAAGTCAATTTCTAATATCGGAATTGTCGAGTTGAGTCGATTTCAAAAGTTGGAATCGAAACTCAACCCAACAATTAGTCTAATTAATATATACTTTAATTAAAAATATAAAAATATATAATATTTAATAATATATCTTTTAAAAAAACTTTTGTTAATTAAATAAAACTATAATATTTACAATAAAAAATTACTTGCTATAGTAATCTTCTTAAAGTTATAAAAAATATATATAAAAAAATTATTAAAATTTATAATTTTTATAAATTATAAAATTTTTGTATATTTTATTACTATAAAGCAATTAAATAAAAGATAAATATAATAGTTAAAAAGACTTAAATAATATAAGTTTAAAATATAATATACTTTAAACAAAAATAATAATAGAGCAAACGTACTTAACAAAAAAAGTAATTATATAAAAACAAAAAAATTGTTTAATTACAATATACTTAAGATTAACAAAAACAAATTATTATTAATAAACAAATATAAACTAAATACTATATTACAAATATTTCAAAATAATATAAAAAAAAATTTAATAAAGAAAGAAAAACTTTAGATATTTATTAACAAAATTAACAAATATATAAAAGAGCATTATAATAAATTATTGCAAAAGCATTTAAAAATAACAAAAATCTTTTAGCTTTTATATTAGTATTATTAGTTTTTACAAATAAAATAAATTATTAAAATATATATTAAACAATATCTTAATTATTAATAGAACAAATATAGTATATATGCAAACTATAGCAAAATTTAATATTAAAAATTATTTAAATTGCTATAAAATAAAGTTATAATAAACTTTATTATTAAGTTGTTAAAGTTAACAAATCTAGCAATTAAAAACAAATATAATTTAATACTAATAATAATTAATAAGCTTATTAAGTACTTATATATTATTATATATAAAGAAAAGTTTATTGCAAAACAACTAAAATATATTATATTAAATTAATTTATACAATATTACAATATATTTAAGAAATTAATTAGTAACAAAGACAAACTCTTTATATCTAACTATTAAAAGATGTTTCTCTTAATATTAGATACAAGACTTTAAATATCTATTGTTTATTACTTAATTATAAATAGTTAAATAAAAAAAACAAATTAAAGTTTTAAGCAATATTTAAGATATTATATTAACAATACTTATAATGCTTAAGTATTACTTTTATTTATAATACAATTAATACTTAATGCAAAGATTTCGAATATTATTAAAATAACTTTATTCTTTATTAATTATAGCAAGAAATTAAATCTTTTTAAGAAAAAGCGTAAATATCTATTAACGCAATTAACTATCAAAAAGATAGTAATACTAAAAAAGATATATAATAATATAAAAAAAATATAAAAAAAATTAATTAAGTATTAAAACAAAAAACAAAAAACGACATCTTAGCTAAAAGAAAAAAATAAAATATATTTTTTTACAAAAAATCTTAGAACAAAAAAGCTAAGCAAGAAATTAAATTATATTAAAGTTAAATTGTTTTTTATTAAAAAAATTAAAAAATTAATTAATAATAAATTCGATTTATCTAAGAATATTAAAATATTTCTAGTATTTTATATTTTATTGTTAAAATTAGCAAACTTAACTATATTTTAATAAAATATATTTTATTTTTATTTGCAAAAAAAGAATTAATTCGAAATTAAAAATATTTTACAATAAAAATATTAAAAATATTTTATTAAGTAAAAAGAATATTTTATTTTAAAAAATATATAAAAATCAAAAAAGAATCTTAATTGTTGTTGAAATCTTTTAAAGAAATTTTATTAAAATAAGATATAAAAACAATATTTTAATTTTAATTAATTAAAAATTAAAATTGTTTAAACAATATATTAAATAGCAATTTAAAAGTCTTTGTAATAAATTTAACAAAATATACTTTATTTATCTTTAAATTATTAATATTTTTTTATTTTATTACAATTATTTTTTTCTCTTTATTTTTTAAAAAATCTAATTATTTTTTTAATTAACTTAGTTTTATATATATATTGCGCACTTCTTTTTTTTGACGTATTTATTTTTTATAAATTTATTTAATTAATATAAAGAAAATTATTAAATTGTAATTATAATTAGATTATATATACTTTATACACTTTTTAAAACTATTATTTACACAATAGATTTTATTAAATATTGTACAATTATAACAAAAACACATTGTTAAAAATATTAAATTTAAAATATTAAAAAAATCTTTCTTTTAAAAGAAGAAATTTTTAATATTAATTTTTTTTAAAAATATAATAAGAAAATATTAAATTTCGAAACAAAAACTCTAAAAAAAAAATATATTATTACAAGTTTATTAAAGTTATATTAATAATTTAAATTTTATATTGTTTAAACAAATTTATTATTATATTTATATTACTTAAGAAGTAAGCAATTTAAATATAATGTTTGCAATATTCGACAAACAAATATTGCAAATAATTATATTTGTATTGCTTAATAAACAAACAAAATAAATAATTAATATTTTTTTAATATATAAAAAATAAAATACAACTTTTTTATAAATTGTATTTAATTTATTATAGATTTTTACTTATTATTACTTTAATTTATCGAATTTCTTTTAAGATTTATTAAATATAGAAATTGTCTATAGTTGCAACTTTTGTTATTAAGTAATTGTTTATATTGCTTGAAGACGTTTACAAATCTCTTTAATAGCATAATCTATTCTAATATCTTTGAAGAAAGTATTAGCGTAACACTTCTTTAAGAGTATTTCAAATAACAAACGCGACAAAAATTTTCAAAGATTAAAGATATCGAATACGCGTACAAAATATTGTTTAAAGAGCGCTTTTTATTAGAGCAAATAAACACATTTAACGCATTTAATTAAAAAGAGTACAAAATATCGAAAGAGCTTAAATATTATCTAAAAAAACAAGTAAAATACTTCTTAATATAACGAAAAAAGAAAAAAGAAAATGCAAAAAGAAAATGCAAAAAGAAAAAATAACAACGACAAACTAAATATATTAGCGAAGACAATATTTGCACTTTAAAATTTGTCTTATAATTAAAATATATAGATTCAAAGATGCAAAAAAAAAATACAAGTAGAAAGAATGTTATAAGATACAAATATAGACAAAAATCGAATTAAAAAAAATCTTTCTTAGAAATTTTTTTTACAATAATTCTTTGTAGAGAGTCTTAAAAAATAGTTATTATAACAAGTGTATTATTGCCAAATTTATATAATTTTTTAGCTTTTTCTTTGTATTGATAAACAATCTAATAATTTGTTTAATAAGATTGAATTAATTGTTTAATTCGATTTCGATATAATTGATTTATTGTATACTTATTTTTGCATATCTAAAGTATTGTTTGATAACAATATTGTTACTACAAATCTTTATCGCTAGTTATATAAACTTTGCAAAGAATTTTTTGTCTTAATAAATCTTGTAATGTTGTTTTATTTATTGCTTAAGTACAAAAAAAAACTTTTTAATAAAATTATAGTTTAATAAGTAAGAAAACAAATAAATAACGCAAACGTCTTATATTTTATATATTTATTTAATTGCTTAGAATATTTAATTAGCAAATAGACAATAAAAAACTAAGTCGAAATTTACTAAATAAATATATATTAACGCATTATTTATAATTAGAATAAATCTAGAATCTAAATAAGAATTGTATTGCAAAAGTATTTTATTTGCTAAAAATTACTTAAAGCGTAGATTGTCTATTGTATTTTAATATATATTATATGTTAAAATATTGTTTATAATATAGATTAGTAATACAATATATCTTTCTAATTGTTTAATTAATAAAATAGCTATTACGCTAATACTTTCTTCGAAGATAGTAGAATAGATTATGTTATTAAAGAGATTTATAGACGTCTTTAAACAATATAAGCAATTATTTAATAACAAAAGTTGCAACTATAAATAGTTTTTATATTTAATAAATTTTAAAAAAAATTTAATAAATCAAAGTAATAATAAATAAAAATTTATAATAAGTTAAATACAATTTATAAAAAAATTATATTTTATTTTTTATATATTAAGAAAATATTAGTTGTTTATTTTGTTTATTTATTAAATAATATAAATATAATTGTTTACAATATTTGTTTGTCAAATATTGCAAATATTATATTTAAATTGTTTGCTTCTTAAATAATGCAAATATAATAATAGATTTGCTTAAACAATATAGAATTTAAATTATTAATATAGCTTTAATAAGCTTGTAATATTATTTTTGTTTTTTAGAATTTTTGTTTCGAAATTTAATGTCTTCTTATTATATTTTTAAGAAAAATTAATATTAGAAATTTCTTCTTTTAAAAAAAAGATTTTTTTAATACTTTAAGTTTAATATTTTTAACAATATATTTTTGTTATAACTGTACAATATTTAATAAAATCTATTGTATAAATAATAATTTTAAAAAGTATATAAAGTATATATAATTTAATTGTAATTGTAATTTAACAATTTCTCTTATATTAATTAAACAAATTTATAGAAAATAAATGCGCTTAAAAAAAGAAGTGCGCAATATATATACAAAGTTAAGTTAACTAAAAAAACAACTAGATTTTCTAAAAAATAAAGAGAAAAAAATAATTATAATAAAATAAAAAAATATTAGTAATTTAAAAATAAATAAAATATATTTTGTTAAATTTGTTACAAAGATTTTTAAATTGTTGTTTAATATATTGTTTAAACAATTTTAATTTTTGATTAATTAAAATTAAAATATTATTTTTATATCTTATTTTAATAAAACTTCTTTAAAAAATTTCGACAATAATTAAACTTTTTTTAGATAAATTAAGTTTGTAATTAACTAATTTTTTAGTTTTTTTAATAAAAAACAATTTAACTTTAATTTAATTTAATTTCTTGTTTAACTTTTTTGTTTTAAGATTTTTTATAAAAAAATATATATATATATATTTTTTTTTTTAGTTAAGATTTTGTTTTTTGTTTTTTGTTTTAATATTTAATTAATTTTTTTTGTATTTTTAAGATATTATTGTATATCTTTTTTAATATTGTTATCTTTTTAATAATTAATTGCGCTAATAGATATTTATATTTTTTCTTAAAAAGATTTAATTTCTTGTTATAATTAACAAAGAATAAAGTTATTTTAATAATATTTAAAATCTTTGCATTAAGTATTAATTATATTATAAATAAAAATAATATTTAATTATTATAAGTATTGTTAATATAATATTTTAAATATTGTTTAAAACTTTAGTTTGTTCTTTTTGTTTAATTATTTATAATTAAGTAATAAACAATAGATATTTAAAGTCTTGTATCTAATATTAAGAGAAACATCTTTTAATAGTTAGATAT
>JAABUL010006625.1_pt1 | contig 13189 bp, 8 predicted proteins | sample 5559151 | NCBI WGS metagenome assembly JAABUL01 (sample SAMN10711876, study PRJNA513368) | rock metagenome | isolation source: Antarctica rocks | place: Antarctica: Victoria Land, Pudding Butte sud | reverse complement strand
CAGCATGTCGACCGCGGCCCAGCAGGTACCGATGGCCTCGGCGCAGCCCTCGGGCCAGCGCCACAGCCAGACGGGGTCGAGGTGGGCGTTGCCGATCATGTGCAGGCGCGGCGTCATCGTCATTCTCTCAGGTCATTCACGAGCCCTGCATCAGCAGGCTCTTCGCGGCGTGCAACGGCGACATGTTGAAGGCGGTGCTGCGCAAGCGCGCGGCGAGCGCCTCCTCGCGCGCCGCGCGCGCCTGGCGCGCCGCCTGCATGACCCGGTGGGTGTACCAGCCCCGGTAGTGCCGGTAGACCTCTTGCCGCCGCAGCACGGTGGGGCGCCAGGGGTTGCCGGGGGCGAAGGAGCGCCGCAGCACGGCCATCGTCTCGTGGTACGACTGGTAGAGGAGCGGGCCGTCCTGCCGCTCGCGCTCGCGGTACAGCACCAGCGGCTCGTCCGTCGAGGCGCAGCGCACCCTGGACGCGGCGATGCGCAGCCACAGGTCGAAGTCGTCGGCGCGAAACAGCGTATGATCGAAGAGGCCGACGGTGTCCAGCACGTCGCGGTGTATGAGGACGACGGACGGGGAGACGGGGACGGTGAGGAACGCGTCGTAGGCGCTCCTGTCGCCGTTCAGGTCCGGCCCGAACCATGTGCCGCCGGCCGGGCGCAACGCGTGGTCGCAGATGGTGGCTGCCGAGAGGATGAAGCGCGCCTCCGGGTGGTCGCGCATGACGCGGCGGCACACCCTGAGCTTCTGGGGCAGCCAGGCGTCGTCGTCGTCGAGGAAGGCGATCCACTCCCCCGACGCCTGCGCGATGCCCACCTCACGGCTGCCCGACGCCTTACCCTTTTTGGTGCGCAAGTAGCGGACCGAGGGGTACGCGGCGACGACGGCGGGCGTGTCGTCGCTCGAGTTGTCGTCGACCACGATGAGTTCGACCTCGGCCCCGCACGGCTCCTGCGCCAGCACGCTCTCGATAGCCTGGCGCAGCCACGCGGCGCGATTGTGTGTCGTGATAATCGTCGTGATTGTCATGGCGCCGAATGCTCCTTACTATCATCTTCAGCCGTGACTTGTTGTAGCAGGTCCAGGAATGTCTCGCCCGCGATCGCCGGATTGAACGCCTCTAGCGTGTGTTCGGCGCTCGACGGTGGTCCCGAACTCGACTCGCCCGCCTGGTTCGCCTGGCTGGAGGAGCCGACGACCACCAGCTTCGCTTATCCCGTCTTCGACGCCGCACACGGCTGGATCGACAGCTTCCTCACCGTCCGCAAGGAACGTCGCCAGCGCGGCGGGTCCTACTGGACGGCGTATCGGCATGTCGGCGGCCACCTGCGCAAGGTCTATCTGGGCCGCTCCGCGACGGTCACGAACGCCCGCTTGCACGCGATCGCCCCGGCCCTGCTCGAGAATCCCTGATCGCGCCCTTTCTCCCCGCGGAGCAGGCGCTGTGTGGGGAAACAGCGACGGTCAATCAGCCGAAGAGACACAGACAACGCCCCCAACCATGCCGCTTTTTAAGCTAGAATTATGCCGATTTGACAGGTTCTGGCACTCTTTTGATGGTCCAGGCTCAGGCGTAAATCGCGTGCGTTGCGCGCTTGGCGGGGTAGTTTTTGCTCCCGTCGAATAGCCGATCTTTCCCGGTCGCTGCCGTTATCCACTGGTATATGGTTCTCGTAAGGCTACCAGCAACGATCCTCGTCCACGGCGGCCTTACCTGCCACATTATGCGTCGCACTCTCCTATTTGCCCCTTAATCTAGATCATCAAAAGAGTGCCAGAACCATTTGACAAGATGCTGCTGGCGAACCTCAATAGCGCCTCGTCGGCAAGGTGGCGGCACGCGTGACCACACGTAGTTTGACGCGTCCGAAATTCGTGGTGGAGGGTTCGCCAGCAGCATCTTGTCAACTAGAATCTACATTGCGCCAAGCGTGCTATCGGGACGGCGCCTATCATAACAAGATCGCCATGTCGATATTGCGGACCGAGTGGGAGTCCATGCCACACCGGGTACCGCCACTTAAAATCTAAAGGACTATGCCAACCAAAGACATGGTTCAAGCGAACTTGACAGTGTTGCGCTTGCTGGAGGCTTACACTGTCAAGCTTGATCGAGCGTCGCGTGAACCATGTCAAAGGGAAAAATGACAAACAGAGGCGATCCCAGCAGCTGCGCTTTGACGATATATAAGGGACCCTAATATCTATTAGGTGGCCCTATTCACGGATACAAAAAAACGAGCCGTCGGGGGATTCGCCCGTCGTCTCGTTACTCTCTTATTGTACCACCTCCGGCCGCCGCTTGTCTACGTCGGTGATGCGCTCCCAATACGGAATAATGAAGCTTATCATGCATTCGTGGCGCTCGGCGTGGGGCCGATCACGGGGGGCGAGAAAAGCCAGGAACGCGTTGTACATTGTCAGATAGGTTGAGGTTCTTGCCACAAAGCTGAGCCGTTATGCCAGAAAGGTTGAGTTGGCCCAACACGCCTCCGTTGACAAGAGAAGCTTGCGCCCGTTCACTAGATGGGTGTCGTGCAACAGAGGGGCGCCATCCTACGGTAAGCTCGATAATAGGGATGGCCGAAGGGGGAGGGACCAATGCGGACGACGTGCGCGAACACAGAGGCGGGGCTGATCTTGATTGTCTCCGAGTTGCAGGATGCATATCTCGCGGCCGCGCGCGATCTCTACGCGGGGGCGGCCGATGAAGGGTTCGCCCCCATCGAGCGAGGGTATCGCCGGACGTACCCCTCCGATACCCCGCACCGCGATCTCATCTGCCGGAACTTCGAGCGCGATGCGCCGGCGATGCTGCGGCAAACGGCTCGGATCGATCCGGTGCCCTGGGAAGATGGCCTCCACACGCTCTTACAGGCGCTCGACGGCCGTGATGTCGACTGGTGGCTCGGTGGTAGCGGTGCCTTAGCCGCCCGTGGCGTGGCCGTCGCGCCGCGCGATCTCGATCTGGTCGTCGGGGAGGCGAGCGCGTACCACTTGGGCGACCTGCTGCGGGACTATCTGGTGGAGCCGGTCGTCCCGGTCCAGGGCTGGTTCTGCACGGCCTTCGGGCGGGCCTTCATCCACATGCGCGTCGAGTGGGTCGGCGGGGTGACCGACCGCGCCGACGTGCCCCACGTCACCGACTTCGGACCCACCGCAGCGCGTCAGCTTGACACGATCATGTGGCGCGGCCACACCCTGCGCGTCCCGCCGCTGGCGATGCAGCTGGAGGTCAGCGAGCGGCGGGGGCTCACGGAACGGGCAGTGGCCATTCGCCAAGCGATGGGGTGAGAATGGCGTTTATCACAGGAATCGGCGCGGGATCGACACGGAGCCAAGCATGAATTAGGCTCGGGGCTGAGGCTCCACACCCACTGTTATCGCAGGAATCGAGGATCGGCCGATGGACACATGCCTCAATCTTTGTGGCAAAGGAGTGGTCGCCACGCTCAGGCCGGCTCAACCTTTGATATTGGTGGCGAAGTCGATTTGTACCCGTGACTATGCCCACTCCTCGCCCCGTTCCACGCGTGAGCAAAACCCTGGGAGAGACTTCGCCACCAATATCAACCTTTATGACAACGTACACCTACCGCAGTCCCCGCGTAGCGAGTCTAGACATCGTGATCCGTCGTCGCAACGAGATTCGCCGGATGCATCCACGTCGTCGCGCGCGTGGGCGGGATGATCCAGCCCCGCGGTGCAGGATAGACCTGCCGTGCGTGTTCGGCACGAAGCGCTTCGATAGCCGGGATGAACTCGCGCGTGATAAAGCCCGGGATAGCGGAGATGGGGACACGCGCCGCGAGGTCCGCCGCCATCGCTGGCTTGGAGACCACAGTTTCCAATTTCTGCCCTTTGGCTAGGTGTTTCTTCGCGCGCAGCACGCCCTCCAGGCAGTCGCTCCACTTTTTCTTCACCCAATACGCCTCGCTGGCATATAGGTCGTCGAGGTCGCATTGGCTGATCCTCCAGCCATGGTGCGCCAGGTGTTGATTCGCGACCTCGATCAGGAGGGGGCGCGGGAAGAGGTCTTCAAACTCCGCCTCCTCCTGCTGCGTAGTCGGCAGCGGGACCGTCAGGACACGCGCCCCGGCCAGCAACGGGTCGCGCTCGATCTTATGCGCCGCATCCCGCCCCGACGGATCGTTGTCCGCCAAGACGAGCACCCCCAAGCCAAGTTGCCCTACAAGGCGGGCGAACGGAGGGAGGCGGCTAGCGCCGTCGCGCTGGAGTATGGCGATCTGGTCAGGATTCAGAATCGTCTTGTCCGCCCTCGCCAGTCGCCGGAGCAGTTGTGGCAGCGCGACAACTTCGCTCGGTCCCTCGACCAGCACGCTCACCTGCCCGAACTCCAGGCTGTCCTCGACGGTGACGCCGAGCGTCGTTTGCACCGCGAGCGTATCGGAGGTTTTCTGCGGCATGGCGACCGTGTCGCCTCGTCGCCCGCGCATGAGGACTGCGGTCGCCCCATCGACGTCCCGTTTCAAGAACAAGCCGGAATGGGTCGTGACGATGATCTGGTGCTCGGCGGATAGGTCCATCAGCAAATCCGCATATAATTTCTGCATCCCGCTGGCCAAGTGTTGCTCCGGCTCGTCGATGGTGATGACGAGGGGCCGTGCGAAGTGGCCCTCTCGGGCGACCCGCTTCTTGGCGAGGGCGATCCGCAGCAGTGTGTACACGATTTGCACGAGTCCGCTCCCGGCCTTGCGCAGGGGGACCACGTACCCATAGTCGTCCCAGAAAGTGATGACGCCCGTATCACCCGCATTCAACAACGTATCGACCTTGAACTCGATCGCCGGCGCTGGCGGAGATGAAGGTGGATCGGGAAACAGGCGACGCACCTGCGCCATCACCCAGTCCAAGTCCCCCGCGTCGAGCTCACTCGGCCAGCGGAGGTTGGCCAACCTTCCTTCCGATGACGAATCATCCCCCCCGCGACCCACATCCGAGGGACGGATATGGACGAGCTGTGGCAGGAAGCCCTCGATATGCTCGAAGGGGGTCCACTGCGAGCTACCTGTCCCGCTCTCGCTAGCCGATGCGTAGGCGAGGACAAAGCAGCCCTGCTGCGGCGCATAATCAGACTCGACCTGGATGTCGCCACGCTCGTTCGTGCGCCTTCCCGCGAACACAAACGTCTTGAGGACCCGAATGACCCCATCATCGTCGTTGAGTCGCCGCCCGTCCAGCAGCACGGGAGGGGCACCGCCGAGAGCGATGCCCGCGCCAATGCTAACTTGCAAGCTCGTCGCCGTGCGTGACAAGTCGACCGAGGGGATGCCTCGCGGCAACATTGTTCCCTGATCGAAGAGCCATTTGAGGGCCGTGACGATGTTCGACTTGCCGACGTTGTTATCGCCCACCAAACACAAGTAAGGAGAGGGGATTTCCAGCCCGAAGTCAACGAGCGACCGGAAGTTAGCAATCGCCACAGAGCGCAACATAAACATTTACCTCCAGGGACGCGCATCACCCTAACTTGTCATTGTCCCTGGTAATTGTCGCGCCTTTTACCCTTCGTTGTCGCTTTCGTCGACGAGGCATCGCGCGAGGGGGCGTGCGTTTGATGAGGAAGAGAAAAATCGCTATGGCGGGCCGATAACGAGGTTCTCGCGCGCCGTTTCGACGATCTCCTTGGTTACGAGGCGAGGATAACGAGACGAGGCACAGTCCTTTGTCATCTTCCGGGCTTTGCGGCGGTGTTTCTTCAGCGATACATGGCGTCGCGCTGTTTAGGCTTGATGGCTGCCTGATGGAGGGCCGTTGCTCCTTCCGTGAAGTGAATGTTGCGGGTTATTGGCCCTTTACAGCGTGACGCTCACGCTCGCCAGCCAAGGCCATGTGCCGATTCGCTACACAGAAGGGACCATCTGTGCAGTGTTTTGGCCTACTCGCGCTGGCGCCACTACACCATTTATCGCTGAAGAAATAGCGCCAAATAATGGCTCTCCCGCAGTCTCGATGATCTAGGATTGTGGGGGAATGGCTCAACATAGGCCCAACATCCCGGGTTTTGTGGTGCCGCAGATAGGTCTTGGAATCTGAACCCTTTTGCAAGGGTAATTGACGCTCAACGGCGTCATCGAGAGTGCGGGAGAGCCAAATAATTCTGAAAGTGACACATAGGCACTCTCGGTGAGGCCTGTTTCGCTGTGTTCACCAGAGATGGGCGAGGCCGCGATAGGCATCGCCGCGACGAGCAGGTCGATGGCCCTCGCTCTCACCCGTGTTATCCTGGCGCTACAGCCGCGCAAGCCACGCGGCCGGCTTCATCGAGAGTGATACTGATGGCGAAGTCGTTGGAACGGCTACGGTAGTCGAATTGGCAGAGTTCTGCGACCCGTTTCGCTCGTCGCTTATAGCCTTGCAAGAACCACCGCCCGAATAAGCAGAGGGCTGCTGGACTTCGCCATCGGTATCGAGAGTGCCTATGACCCAAATAATTCTGAAAGTGACACCCTCACCCTTCTTGCTGCACGTCGGCGTCGATGTGACCCTGCCCATCAATCGCAAGCGCCGCCCGCCCCCACGGCGTCTCCACCTCGATCGCCGCGATATCGACCAGATCGAATGCTACGGCCTCCGCCGCCGGCCAGCGCGACCCGTCGCGCCGGGTGACGCGGAGGCGCACCTGTGGGGACGGCGGCCGCTCCCGCGCCGGTTGCCCACGGGCCGCCGCGACCTTCCGTACGTCGCGCCGGAAGTCCGTCGGACGATAGGACCGGCCCGCGGTCACCTGATCGGCGGCGTAGCCCAGCGCGGCGGCCGGGTCCGGCGCGGCGAGCGCCTCGTCGTACCAGACCATCTCCGGCAGCACCTCGACGATGCCGGCGTCCAGGGCACCGCCCTCGATCACGCCGTGGATCTGTGCCAGGCGGTAGACCCGCCCCGGTTCGATCCCCAACTCAGCCGCGAGCTGCCGCACCGCCGCCGTCCCCCGGCCGTCGCGCTCCGCCCGGCCCACGACGCGACGCAAGGCCTCGTGGGCCAGGGCACTGCGCGCCCGCCAGCGGAGCGCGTCGTCATGGGCGAGATACGCCCACGCCCGCAGGATCTGCTCATCGGAGAGCAGGGGCGTGATGGCGATGAGCTGTCCCTCCGCCGCGGCGTCCCGATCCAGCGCCACGAAGATGTCTCCGAGCACCCGGTCCCACGTCTCCTCGCTCATCGCCACACCCCCTGCCCCTCGATCACGCGCGGGCACGCTGACTGCTCGCTCACGGTGTCGTCGCTGCCGTTGCTGCCGTCCGTTCCTTTTCTCCCGGCCCCTGGGCCGGTCCTGTGTGACCAGCTGCGCCTCTCACACACGGCGTCGAGGGGACGCGCCACACAGGCGCGCCCCCGCGCGCGAGAAAAGCGGCCTCACCCCGCCCGCCCGTCGTCATCGACGCCATCAGCGGTGGCGACCACCGCGTCGTCGGCCCCGTCCCCGGTGGCGCGCTCAGGCACGGACGACCCGACGGTCTGCACGTCTTTATCCTGCCACCAGACCCGCGTCTCGTCGTCGCATACGACCTCGACCTGCCCCCAGCGACCGCGGCCGGACAGGAGGCCGCCGCGGCCGTCCCGATACACGACCTCAGCCCTTGGGCCGCGCGCGAGGAGCGCCAGGTGGCGCGCCACTGCCTCGGGGGCCGCAAGATCCCGCTCCGCTTTCGGCTCCCACACATCGCCCTGGCGCGTGAACAGGACGCCGCCGCGCATGACCAGATCGCGCGCCAGCGCGAGACGTCCATCGTCCGTCTCCTGTGTTCCCAGGAGATCGGCTGTCGATTGGCCTTCGCTGGCCGCCGCCCACAGCGCCATCAGGTCGTGCGCGATCACGCCCGCGCGCACGGCGGCGTCGATCCGCTCCTGGTCCGCAGTCAGCGTGGCCTTCCGGTCCTCGCGCGCGAGCGCGACATACGCCGGGCGGCGCACCCCGGTCGGGAGTTGGATGACCGCCAGCGGGAACCGCTCCCCTTTCCACCCCACGATCGTCGCCTGCACGGTCCCCTGCTCCACGGCACTGGTGATGACGCCGAGACGCGCCTCGCCCTGGCCCTCGTTCATGCGCGCGATCACGATATCTCCCGGCACGAGGGCGACGTGCGTGGCCTGGCGTTTCGCCACGTCCTCGCGGGCGCGGGGGAGGTAGACCTCCTGCGCCCCCAGGCGCTTGCGCGCGAAGTAGGCCACGTCGGCGTCGAGTAGCCCCTGGACCTGGACCCGCGTGGCCGGGGTGTAGCGCGCGCCGCTCGCCAGGCGCGCCAACTCGACCGTCGTCCAGGGACGGTGCGGCCCTCCCGTCGCCAACGCCGCACGGTGGACCGCGGCAAGGTCGGCGGCGGATACGGCATCGTCCGCCCCGTACGGGTCTGCCGGCGCCGCGCCGGCGGGGGACGGGGGGCGTGCCCCCTCTCCCGCCGGCGCGGCGACAGCCGCCCGTGTTGACAGCGCCGCCGACGTAGCCCGAACCGGCGCGTCGATCAGCGTGACCGCCTCCCCGTTCACCGCGACGTGGGGATGGTGGCGGGCGATGCGCTTGGCCAGCGCGCGCAGTGTGTCCGGCTCCCCATGCACGAGCACCGTCGTCCGTGGCCGCGCGCGCGTGACGGCCACCTCGATTTGGCCGGCGTCCGCGTGGGCCGACAGGCTGTACCGCTCCACCGCGCAACTCAAGGTCAGCTCCTCTTTCCCCAGCGCGACGGTCGTGCCCTGGCGCGCCCGCAGCAGGGCCGCCCCCGGACTCTCGTCGTCCTGGTAGCCGCTGAACACGATGGCGCTCTTCTCGTCCGCCGCCAGGGCGCGCGCGTAGAGCGGGGCGGGGCCGCCGGTCATCATGCCCGACGAACTGATGACGATGGCCGCCCCCGGGTCGTTCAGTAGATGGCGGCGCCGGCCCGCCGTGACGGCGTACACCGCGAGCGAGGGGTCGGCGAAGAGCGGGCGCCGCGCGTTGCGGACGTAGTTCTGCAGGCGCGGGTTGAGGTCGTGAACCTGCGCCTGGTAGAGGTCACACACGCCGCGCACCATGCCGTCGAGGTGGATCGGCACCGGGGGCAACTCGCCCGCGGCACGCGCCGCGCGCAGGATCAGCGCCACCTCCTGCGCCCGGCCCACCGCGAACGCCGGCAGTAGGGCGCGTCCCCCGCGCCCGACCACGCGCGCCACCGTCGCCACCAGCGCGCGCTCCTGCTCCTTGCGGTTGGCGTGGATGGCGTCGCCGTAGGTGCCCTCGGTGATCACGGCGTCGGCCTGGGGGAGCCCCAGTACGTCCAGGCCGTGGAGCGTGCGCTGGGCCGTCACCGAGTAGTCGCCCATGTGCAGGACGCGCCCGGCCGGCGTGTCGATGAGCAGCATGGCGGCCCCCGCGATATGGCCGGCGTGCAGGAAGCGCACCGTGATGGCGGGGTCGTCGAGCGGCGCGATCGGCTGTGCCCACTCGACCGGCCGCACCCGCGCCAGCGTGCGCTCGACCACCTCAGCCGTGTAGAGCGGCGTCTCGCCCTCCCGCTCCAGGTGCTCGGCCTCCATGACGCGCACGCTGTCGGCGAGCAAGAGGCGCGTCAGGAGCAGCGTCGTCTCCGTGCAGTAGATCGGGGCCATCGGAAACATCTCGGAGGCAAGCGGCAGGGCGCCGGTGTGGTCGATGTGCGCGTGCGTCACCAGGATGGCGTCCGGCGGCTCGACGGTCAGCCGGTCGAGGGCGGGCAACCGATCTTGCCCGGCGCGCGCGGACGGGCGCATCCCCGCGTCGATGAGCACGCGCCGGGCCCCGATCCGTAAGATGCCGCACGACGCGCCGACCTCGCCCGCGCCGCCCAATGGCAGGTACTCCACCTTCACGCGTGTCCGTCCCCTCTTCCTCATTCGTCCCTGTGCGGCGCGCCGGCCCTCCCGGTGCGCCGACGACGCCTCAGCCTTCTCTCTCTAGTGTCCCAGACGCGCCGCGAAAGACGTGGGTCATCGCGCACAGTGGCCGGATATGCGGGCGGGCGTGCCCGGAGAGCGCACGCGCTGGCCGGCGTGTTTCTCCGCGCGCCGCGCGCCGTGTGTGGCGCGTTTTACACAGGGCCGCGCCGGGCGCGGGAGAAAGGGCGGCTCATGGTTGGCGCGGCGGCATGGCGTCGCGCCGGCCCATCAAAGGAGATGCGTATGAGCATGGAGGTTCCCGCCGCCCTGGATGCGGTCGAGCACGCCTATGATCGCGCCGCCCTGGACGCGCTGACCGCCGCCGCCGATCAGGTCGTCGTCGCCGGGCGTGTCGCCCCCGCACAGGCTCCGCGCGTGACGGGGCAACTCGCCAGGGCACGACGCACGATCGAGGCCACCCCCACCGACCCGACCACCCTGCTCGTCCACCTCACCGTAGCGCGCACGCTCGTCAACGAGGGATGGGGGCCGCCCGCCCTCGCGCGGTGCCTGAGCGCGGTCATGGCCGTCTACAACGATTCGTGCGAAAATGGGCCATATCGCGTAAATAGGTCAAGTGGCCGCCATTCGTCGCGTTTCGACGACGGGTTCGGAGATGAACTGGGCCGGTAACACGAATTACCGGCGCAGTGCCCTATTGATAGGGCGCTGTTACCGGCTCAGTCGAGGGCGCTATTCCGTCAAAAACCGAGCCGGTAAGACAACTAAGCCGGTAATAAGCCAAATGGCCCATTTTTGCACGAATCGTTGTAGTGGGCCATGTAACGATGACGAGATGTCTTCTTGATCTGTCCACACGGTGAGTTCGAGCGGGATCGGCGTACCCATCCCCTGCTGCTGGAACAGGTTGGTCCCTGTCGTGGCAAGATAGATCCGGCCGCCCCCACCACCGAGGTAGGTCGCTCGGCCGATGCGCGCGTCGGCCTCGGCGAGATTGTAGAGCCGCAACGAGTGGTGGGGATTGACCCAGACGAACGTGACCGACGCGTCGGGGACGACGCTGTGAACGGCGTCCGCTAACGTCTGCCTCTCCTCGGCCGAGAATATCTTCGTCAGATGGATGTGCACGGAGCGCAAAGGGCCGCCATTTTCGGCTCGGTACGACGCCAATGAATTCTTCACGACATCGCTGTAGTGGCGAAGACGGTCCGCGAAGGCGAAGGCTGCCGTGTCCCCCTGGAAGAACCGCCACCGGCCGTACGCATCGAACACGTTGGCGTAGCCCATAGTGCGCTCGACGCGGCCGCCACGCTTGATACTGCTCGACGATAGGCCGATGAAGAGATCGACGTTCGGCATCGCCTCGTCGAGAACCCAAGGCACATGGCCTGCCTTGGCGTAGACGTTGAGCGCGAGGTTCAAGTCACTCCACTCGGGGTCGAGCACGGTTCGCTCATCGACCATTTGCGGCACCAACCCCTCGCGGATGAGCAGCCCCTTCACTCGGCTGTACGGCCGGTTCGGGTCGTGGCTGTTATCGCCCCGTGGGAGATAGACGAAGGCGACATCCACCTCGCGGCGCATGTCGCCGCGCACAAACTCGCGTAACGCATCCTCGTACTCTTCGACGTGCGCACAGGTGATGATGTGGCGTACGGTGAATTCCCCGCCGAAGACGCGTGCAGCCCCGGGATAACGACTACTCCCCTCATTCATGCGGCGCACCAATGTCTGCATCGCTGTGCGACGGTTATGCGTGGTTAGGAGTACGAGGCGGAGTCGCGATACCGGCTTGTCGTAGGCCCCGAAGGTAACCAGTCCCTTGCGAATATCACGGGCTCGCTTGGCGCGATCGGTGCGGTCGAACGAGACGACAGCCTCATGGAGGTCCATCTGGAGATCGAAATCCGGTGGACGCAGCGTCGCCGGCGAGGGGTCAAGAGCTATCGAGACCGCGCCGGCGTTGATAGGGAACGTTAGCCCCACGATGCGGTCAGCGAATTCATTACACGCGTCGAGTCGCGCGCGGGGCGCGTTGGCGACCGTCAGGAAAGAGAGCTGCTTCATCCGACGCTCGAGGTCTTGATTGCTAACGCCGAGCGCCGCGGCAACCTGGGCAATTTGGGCGCGCGACAGGTCGGGGATCACGCTACTGCTCGGCACCACGATCTCCCGGCCGTCGTCCACCAGCGCCACACGCACCATATCCGCCTCGTACGCGAGTAGCCGCCCCTCTTCCCATCCATCCGGCTGCCGAACGACGAGACGTTGGGACGGCGTGAGGCTTAACTGCGTAACGAGCGACGTGAGAGCTGCCACAGACTTGATAACCTGCGTGGTCAGTTTGTAGTCGACGCACAAATAATATATGCCGGAGAAGCTCAGAACGCGCACCGTGAAACTCGCGTAAAGACCAAGGTGACCCTGGATCGGGGAGTAGTTAGTCGACGTATCCACCACGAGAGTTTCTTTGCGACTGCTTACGACATAGCCACTGGTCGCGAGCGCGACCATGACGCTCCGGTGTAAGGCTCGGCGCATGTAGCGTACCTGTGGCGCAACCGTCCTGATGGCGTTGGTGTCCTCGAAACGAATCTCTTCCCGCAATTGAGAGCCATCCTGGACGCGCACAACGTAGAGCTCTCCCGGCTTCGGAGCCATGTCCAAGCGATACAAGTTCGCCCTATATGGATAGGCGTCAATGATCTGCCCATCGTGGCCGTGCCCTATCGGTGGCATACCGGTGTCACTCCGTGGAGGCAGCCACGCCGTGCGATAGCAGGGAGATGTGGGACAGCGTGGTCGCCGTCGACCGGCAAAAGGTTGCCTACGATGGTGGCCGACGTAGAGCGTCGATTAACCATGCGGGAGGATGCCTCCAGCTCGTCGCGATATCGCACTCGCGCGTACCATCTTGAATATGCCGTCGTCAGTGCTAGGACACCAGTACTATTATCGCACAGGGAATGCGTGACGTCCAAGTCTCATCGTCTCATATGCATGACCGCAAGCCGTCCGACCTGTGTCGCTGACCGAACGCAGCGTTGCCTACCTTCAGGAGAAAGGAAATGACCGTCGTTTTGCATCCCCTCCATTTTGGGTTTTTTTGCATATCCCCTGCTCTGACGCTTCTCGCCAACCACCTCGTCATTGCACTCCGTGTGGATAACCTGGATAACCCCCTTGACACGACCTTCATCTGTATCTTATCAAAAACCTGGGGGCCGGGTATACTGAGGCCACTGAGTAGGGGGCGGGTGACGGAGCGTGAGCGTGTTGGAGGAGCTGGATCTGAGCGGGGTCACGGACCCGGAGGCGCGGCGCATC
>JAABUL010006624.1_pt1 | contig 13192 bp, 15 predicted proteins | sample 5559151 | NCBI WGS metagenome assembly JAABUL01 (sample SAMN10711876, study PRJNA513368) | rock metagenome | isolation source: Antarctica rocks | place: Antarctica: Victoria Land, Pudding Butte sud | reverse complement strand
CCTTCAGCACCTCCGTCGGCTCCAAGGTGCTCCTGATCAATGGCGCGCAGGCCGGCAACGTGTATTTCCAGGTCGGATCTTCGGCTACGGTGTCCGGCGCCACGCTGCTGCAGGGGAATTTGCTAGCGTATACGTCCATTGCCGTGGGGGCCGGGGCGAGCAACAACGGGACGCTGTGTGCGCTGAATGGCGCCGTGACGCTGATCGATGATGCGTTGGTCGCGGCGACGACAACGACAACGAAGGCGAACTGTCTCTTGGAGGTGATCTTGGGGCAGTTGATTTGCATTACGCTTTGATGTAGCTCTTTATATTGAGGTTCTCGGGTCAGAGGGGGACGTGGCCAATTAACAGACGGGAACATGTTCAAGGTCGTTGAAAAGTTTAGGAAAAAAGAAAGTTGTTGTACAAACCTCCATCTATCCCATCCAAAAACCAAGTTCCTGTTCGATTCTGACAACATGCGAATCTCCACCCTTCTTTCCTAGTTTTCACCAAAACTATCTTGGTCGGCTTATATCTTTTATATATCTTAATCTGATATTACATTATGCTACTCCCTTAACAACCCCTCTTCAAACCTCTATTCTCAACTTATAAGATCTCAAATAAAGCGCATGTGATCGTAAGCAGAAGCGGCGGATGAGCCATAGAATACAAAACCTTGTCTCATGCCTCCCCCTCTTCCCCTACACCAACGAAAACCAACATAACCATCAACCCCGCCCCCTACGAACAGAGACACCACAAGACTCCCCCCTCCCCCATCTCATCACGAAGGAATTTCCGCATCAAAAGCAACGACTGTTTCCCGCAAGATTTACGGTGTTTTTGAACTTCGACGGAGTTGATTTTTCGAGAGAGAGAGAGAGAGAGAGATATGATATGATATGATATGATATGAGATGAGATGAAAAAGAAGAATAGATAGAGAGGAGAGTTTATGTATACTGAAGAAAAGCAGGTACAGTAGATGGGGAAATCAAAGCTTTTCTCTAGATTTGTAAAATAAAAATAATTAGAAGATTTTGTTTTGGGGGGGGAAATTGGTGTGGTGGTTTGTTTGGTTTGGAGATGTGGAGATCTGGAGATGGGATAGTGGGCTGGTGGGCTGGTGGGGCTGGTTGGAGTTGCGGTTGTGGAAGGGGGTGGCGGGGGGGGTGTGGGTGCTGGTGCTGCTGGGTATGGAGGAAAAAGGATAGTTGTACGAAATATAAAAAAACCTAATAAATAGCCACCACCTTCCCTCCTCTTCTTCCTTCTTCTTTTTCCTCCCTCTCTTCCTCCCCACTTCTCCATCCCCACTTCTCCATCCCATCCCATCCCATCCCATCCCATCCCATCCCCTCCCATCCCATCCCATCCCCCCCCCCCACACACACACAACCCCCTATACATACCACAGCCCCCCACGTCAAGCATACAATATCAGCAGCAGTAGAAAACGCCCCGCCCCCGTGCCTGCTAAGAAGAACAGGGGCTTTGCGGGACGGGGTGGGAGATCCATACAGTATACGGGCGCTGCTGCCTTGTATGTTTTTTTTCTTTTTTTCGTTAGGTAGCGTAGCATAGCGGCGGTAATGTAAGGTAATGTAAGGTATGAGTACGGAGGATGGGTTTGCGGGGGAGGGCTGTAGGTAGAGAGGTGGGTAGGTAGGGGGGGGATCGAGCGAATTTTGAGATTTGTGTGTGGGCGGCTGGAATGATAGGGAGGTTTGGGGGTGGAAGGTTGAATATTTCACTTTTTCGCTTTGGTCGGTTGTGGCATGGCTGATTCTGTGGGAGATGGGGGATGGGATTTTGGGGTTAGGGGGGGTTAGGGGGGGGTGTGAGGTCTAATAGAAACCCTTTTGGTATTAAGTCTGGATGAGCGAAAACTTCTGGTGGTGTAATCTCTATCTAAGGTGTGAGTGGTGGTTAGGGGTTTGGCAGGCGCGCTTCTGTGGACGGCTGGACCAGCAGGGGAATTTGTGAGTTTGGGGATATACGGAATGTGGGCGTTGTGGCAAATGGTGATTGATTAATGAGTCTGGCCGGTCACTATGTGCTGCAAGGATTTTTTTCTAATGTAACAGAATAAGAAACTTGCACTTTGGCTGAATACTCTTTTGCCGGCGGTTTATGGGAGCCCGGACACGGAAATGGCTGCTGTAATGTGCGGTCGATGAAAGGAGTGTATATTTTTGAGAGGATCATGGGACGATTGTGTGATTGAAAACGTAGAGTAAAGAATGAAGCCGGTTGGAGATGATTTATTGAACGAGAGAAGACGTAGACACAATCGAATCGTTGGGCTTTGCAGATGTCAATTGATATCTGGGTAGAACGCTCCTTTTGGATTAGACTATCCAAGGCCCTTTATCGGGTAGACTGCGGGAGACCAGAGATGTTTGATATTACTATCCACCAGATTGTTACCGAGTCTTCGTGTTCGGACTTTCGTGGCATTGTTGGCTGTCAATCGATGACGATGCAATCTCGGCACATCACAATGCTCAGAGTACGAGCACGAAACCGAGAGCGAGACGGACGCGAAGTACGAACCAAAGCTAAGAGTAACAGGTTCCAACCAAAAACGCTACTATTTCTTCTTTCAAAGACTTGCAGTTGGGTCGTCATGTTCTCCTCGCTCAATCCTTAAATGACTTGTAACCTATACATACGTTGAGAATGTAGAAAACATAACCTGATGGAGTAGTATACAAGATGTGCCAGAAAGATCAGCGCTTCCGGTTTCTGTTCTTGCAGTAGCTGCATGTATGCCGGAGAACAATCCCTGGCCATATCAGGACTGCCGCCGTTACACTCAGCGTTTTACACGGCGAAGAAGATAGCGGAAAGGCTTGGCGTAGCCCGTCAAGAGCTGCACAGCATATTACCAAGTCACTCTCATCGTTTCTCGAGGTGGAGGTCGTCCAAGGAAAAAGAGTAGGCTCATGACATGGATCTTATCGGATTCCCTACCTCAACGTCGACTGACGACAATGCGGTCATCTTAATAATCCGACGTTAAGCATATGGGTTCAAGCGAGTGAGCTGCCTGATCATCTGAGTCTACCTGGTTAGTATACTTCGACAGCCTTGCGAATGGTCTACTATCATTGAAAAAAATATGCCTCTTGTATGTCGCTGCGTCGGCTGTACAGACTTTCCGTAGTGAAGACGTCGCCATATTGGCAAAAATGTTGGAAGACAGCCACCAATGACGCCAGCGCAAACCTCGACTGAACTCAAATTGGCTGTATTAACATCAGACCCTGCGAGGCCCCAGAATCAGCTGGTATACATAGCAACCCACGGTACTCAGGCCAAAGTCTCGACTCACAACTTGGATCGTCCGAACTGACTTGGCCAGCATATATACTTCTGCACAAACCAACGACGCAAACCCTGATGTTTTCTAAGCTTTTGTAGCATTCAATCCGCTAACATGAATATACTCACATGCCTCCTAGTGAAAATTTGCCCATCAATTGCCATCTTTGAGTCTTACTGGCATGCAGACTACAGGATTGGTAACGGCAGGCACAGAATCACAATATCAGTGACAGTATTAATTACAACGCACACGACGAGAGCGGGGTGATAATCGTCACAAACGGCGTCCGGGTAAGAGAAGGGATCCCAGAGAGCTGCTACAGGCTTGCATTGAATAATGACACTTAGATTCTGAGCTAGCGTAAACAAAATAAGAAATCCTGCGAGGCACCAAGACATGATCTTGAGCTTTCTGATAGGGAAGAGACGATGGTACAGGAGCAGGACCGAGAACTTGATACAAGTAGCTGCTGGTGCGAACAGGATCTGCGTGGTTAGAACTGCCGAAGCAAAGGCAACGGGCCTCGTAAGCGTAATCAAGTGCTTTCCGAGTCCCAATGAGGCGCCTCGAGCGGCAGTGAGTCACATTTGATGCTGTGAACTTAGGGCCAGACTTTGCGACTCACAGACAAAACAGCCTACAACAACGCATGGCGTGAAGAACTTCCATGCGTCAGAAATGCCTATTTCCAGAAGGTTGCTCGAAGTCTGGACATACCAAGCCCAGCACCATCATCCAGTCGTCTGCTTCTAGCTTAATATGCATGAGTCTTCGTGATATGAAACGAAGAGCGACGGCAAGGTATGCGGCAGCAAGCGTGATTAAACCTGCTACAATGAAACTACTAATACTGTTTTGACGCTGATGCTTCATCTGAGATTGAACTTCTTGTGGTGATGGAGACACCATAACCCGTGCTATTTGGAAAGAAACAAGCAGAGAAAGCAACACAAGTGTCTGATGATATAGCTGAAGGAATGTAAATGTACAGAAGGAAAGCAGCGCCAGAGAGTATATAAGTGCTTTGAAGCGGAAATCGTCGATCTGATGGTGGTTGCATGTTGATGCCCTTTATTCTTGGGTCAGCTTCTGGCCACTTAGTCTTGCTGATTCATGCAGCGATGCCTTTATTTGTGCATGAGATATTCGACTACCCCTCATCTCTCATGTCGGTAATAGGCCAAACCAGAACCAGACCCGTCTTCGTAGCCGTCTATGGCGTGCTGGTGTTTCGGAGGGTGTCGGGGTTATTCGAGGTTGATAATCTCCGCCTTGTAGGGCTGAGGCCAACGAGTAGAGTTAGTCTCCTAAGAACAGCAACAACCAATATATCAATATGCCCCCATGTGACCGCTGTATTCTAAAAGAGGGTTTCGCTATAAAGTCAGTGCTTCAAGAACATGATGTGCTACCCAAAGACTGACGTCCTTCTTCAGCTCTGTTTTCAAAGATATTCGTACTGTATTAGAAAGGTGCTTCGGCCGGCAGGATTTCTTCGAGAACAACAAGCACAGTGTGCTAAATCTTCAGCGCTGAGTTCTACTCACACTGTCTGGTCCGTCCATTACGATCCACTACGGCATGGCAGTTCTTGCAGAAAAGAGACCTAGTTACTTACAGCGAAACGCATCCTTAAGAAGAGCTACTGACAAAAAACGCTGGCGACTACTTATACAAAACCCTATAGCTTTTCACTCGAAGCGACCTTGAATCAATTTTCTACCCAAACGTTGAATTCAGCTTTGCGAGTGCAATGTCTGGACCCATGATTACGACGAACAAATTACCGAACATTTCCAAGTACTCGAAATATGATCCTCTGGCTCAGGCTCAACCTTCTTCTCTGGATGCAGCTAACCGCGCCTGCCTTCTTCAATAGTTGAAGTTGGGGCCAAAGACCTTGGCGACCGCTGCCCTCTGACAGTCTTGGCCGGCTAATGCAAGAAAAGTCCTACATAGACTCCTATCATCCGTCATACCTATAATTCTCGCATGCTCCCTTTTTTGGAGGTCCACAACCGAGACCCTCGTCTTGTTCATTTGAAATGGAATTTCAATGACCTCGGCGGTAGCAATGGGAATATCTTAATCCGAAACCTTCTCGTTGTATCACTTTACGACTCAGCCGCCATAGTCATATCGTGTGGAAAGGGTTGCCAGCTCGCTCCAACTGGTTATCAATGGATTGCGCTGATGGGTTAATTATGAAGACAGCGATACAAGTCCAACAAAGATGCGATCAAAAGAGTGACGCAGCACGACGGCGAAAACGAATACCGCTGGTACTTGGAGATGGCTTCATGAGATGGACAATTGAAGCGGGAGTGATGGGCTGGTCCATAGGAGCAGCAACTTTTCGAAAGGCCGATATCAAGGCTTACGCGCTTCCTCTTCTGGTTGGGGAAACTTTAAGTTATTGGTACGAGGTATATGAGGTGCAGAAAAAGCATGTGTACTTGTATTGTCTATATGATAGAAATTGTGACTATTGTCATTTCGAGCTTAAAGAACTTCTCTCATCACCGAATCTGTATCTTGATCTTTCATGTCTTGCATAAAGAGCATTCTGTTCTGATCTTACTATGAGGTTTCGACAGATGCAGTACTTTAGTGATGCGGGTACTACATATTGCAGATATCAGAGCATAACTATTCAGGCAGTCCACTGAAATAAGTGGCACTTGTGTAACCATCCAGTCACGGTCTATCCTGATCTTCCAAGCCACTGTCACCACCAATTAGCCTGATGGTATGTGCAACGAGCAGGTCTACATGCCGAAGATGAGAATACCGATTGCACACCAAGACCTGCTCATTGATAGTGAGATGATGAATACGTGTATTAAATTGACAAAGATTGTCTATTAAATTTGGGCAGGATAGACTGGCACACCGGAGAAGGCTGAAAGCCCCTGAGTTGTTACCTTAACTGAGACCAAGTTGTGTTGAGCCCCTTGGACATAAACGCTGACGACGCGTATTGTAAGATTGGGATTCTCTGTGTGACAGGTAAAGAATCCTATAATTAGTAATCGGACATTTCATTCGACAAAGGGATGGATGACTAATGCAAGCGCCCGACTATGGCCAATGAGCGTTCTGTTTGATCGAGTAAGTGCCTTGGCGATGACGTGGATGAATCAATCAATAAAGACTCGCTGTCGCCGTGTGAATGCGCCACTCCCAATTTAAAGCAATATCAACCTCACCTCTGTAACCGACCCCCGGCTACAAGTCATTCAACACCACATTCCAAAATCCACCTCTTTGATCTTACCTTCATTACGCTCATTGACTCGAATTTCCTCTTCCTCAATTCTGCTGGAGTACTCGGCCGAGTCTCACTCGTTACCATGGCCAAAACCCACTCGGCTGGTGGTGGCAGAAGTATCCCTTTGATACTTTCATACGTCTTCGATTGGATTGTGATTATGTACGAATCCAACTTTCTCTGTTGGAGAATACCGCTGACGTGAAGCAGCATCATCGCAGCAATCGGCGCGGGCTTCTATAGAGCTGTCGGAAACCGACGGCCATTTTCAGTGGTAGATCCGGACATTTCCTTCCCCTATGTCGCCAAAGAGAAAATATCAACCGGTGTATTGGTCGTTGTCTCTTTGATTATCCCCGCCATTCTCATGGTGCCAATCTGCCTCATCTTCGTGCCAGGACCTAGTGCTTCCCGGGGCGTACCGAAGTCGTTGCTTTGGAGGCGGAAGCTATGGGAACTCAACACCGCTCTCATGGGACTATGTCTTGCAGTCGCTTCCGCTTTTTTCTTCACTCAAGGAATGAAGAACCTTTTTGGCCATCCAAGACCGGACTTGATCAGCCGCTGCAAGCCGAATTTGGCGAATTTAGCTGGAAACTCCGTTGGGGGTTTGGGAGGTGCTGTGCCATTATGGAACGAGCTACAATCGTGGACAATCTGCACCCAGACCGACAAGGCAATCCTTAACGATGGCTTCCAAAGTTTCCCTAGCGGACACTCGTCTTGTATGTACCGTCAGGGATCTCTCCATCACACCTAGCTAATGTATATCCAGTCTCCTTCTCCGGCCTAACATTCTTCGCCCTTTTCCTTTGCGCCAAATTCGCCATCAACATCCCTTACCTCCTCCCCTACTCCCACACAAACCACCACGCCATGTCCTCCGCCTTCCACAGCGCTGAAGCCGATGGCAGAAGCACGCAGACCGCCTTCCGCAACCAAGCCGCAGCTCCACCGCTCTACCTATTCGTTCTCCCACTACTCCCCTTTTGCGTCGCCATCTACATCTCCTCAACCCGCTACTCGGACTTTAGACACCACGGCTTCGACATTCTCTTCGGCTCCCTCATGGGCTTCGTCCTCGCATGGGCGGCCTTCCGACTCTACCACCTCCCAATTCGCCGATCAGCAGGATGGGCATGGGGACCCAGGAGCTCGTCGCGAGCATTTGGTGTCGGAGTTGGAGCCGGAGGCTACGTCGATGAGGAGGAGCGCATGGCAACGCAGAATGACGTGGAGCTAGGCAAGATGACCAATGATCCTGCGCATAACAGAGTCAGCAGCGGTGCTGAGGATTTGAGGTTGTTCAATGCTGGGAACGGGAATAATATGGCGTATCCGCCTCCACCGCGTTGAGGAACGAGACCTTTTGCGTGTCAGCCATAATGGTGGTATGGTGCCCTAGCACGGAAGGTCGAAGATCGTTCTTCCCCGATTCCCAACACCACCACCGACCAGAAGATTGACGAAAACAAATCTTGACTATGCTTGTACCGGATCATTCCAGCGACTGTAGGCGTTCTTTATTCAAAATCTTAGATACTGTAGCATCATTTAATATCCCGTCTCCCAACCCAAGACACTTTTTTTACCAACTCGTATGATATAGAACCACCACCTCGTCAATTCCTATCGTCGAATCATTCAAAGCCATCATACATACGTTCCGACTATGTATTTTAAACCCCTAGCTAGATACCAATCCTCACATCCGCCCCTCCCATTCCCGAACCCAAACCCAAACCCACCAACCAACCCCCCTTTCCAATTCCCTCCAACAAGATTCAACCGCATCAGGACAGACACACCCTGCCTGTCCTTGTAGATTTATTAACTGCGCTGCCATCTTGCGTTACAGTATCTCTTAGACTTTTACACAGGAGCAAGAACGGGTATCCATCGGCCTTGCCAACTCCCCAAACCCATGCATGACAAGTTCTCTTCTCTCCTATGTTTGTTCTTCTACGGCGCTCCGTTCCTTCAACCTTGTTTCGTTTCGTCGTTCTCGTTCTCAGCTTTATATGATTGTTATCTAGAGCGTTCGTCTTCTTCTTTGCAGTTGGGTTTTTTTGATGGATAGGTTGGGGGTTGTTGGATGTTTTGGGTGAGGGCACTGCGGGGGTGGGGGTGGGGTGAAGTGGGGAGGTTAAGGCGAGGGGGAAGACCTCGGGGCAGATGGATGGGAAACGGGAGAGCAGCTAGGGGGGCGGAGGGAAGGAGAAGGTGGAGGGGCAGATCCGGGGGCGATGAAGGTGGGAGAGAGATGGTTTGGCCGCGGCAGCGGCGATCCAAGAAATGAAAGCAAAAAGCCTCATAGCGCATTCATGTGACATAACCCACCATCTTTTTGTACTCACGCACCCGCAGGTAAAAAACCCCACCACCCGAGCTCATATTGCTGAGACGGGTTTTTCTGGATGAAGTGGAGCAGTGGGGAGAGTTTAACAGGATTGGAAAGATAACAATGGCGGCATGAAGCAAGGTGCAGCGAGAGAAAGAAAAAAGTCTTTGTGGATGTCGGTTTCAAAATGTTATTCCGTGCTAATTGGATGCGAGGAACTGTGTCGATAATAGGGAAGTGGTGTCAGTGCTTCGATATATCGGAGTGATGGGAGTGAGAAGGGAGTTTAGAAAGGGGGAAAGAGGGAATAGGGAAGTTGAAAGGGGGGGATTAAGGGGGTTGGGGGGAGGATCGTTGGAGATGATAGGTTAGTAGGTGCTTGAGAATGAGGTATTGGGAGAGATTTGAGTTCAGGAAATGCACTGCTGAACGTGCTCGAAGGAGCGCTTACGTCTTTAGAATCTATCTCCCTTGCTTCCCATAATGATAATGATGTATCATCGTGTAAAGCATCTCATCTAAGCTGACGTGGAGACACTGCGGAAGAATAGAGATATCTCAGCTTGCTGCTCAGACCACGCTCACTGGTCCTTCCCAGGTTTCGACGACCAGTTGCCGCTGTATAGCCTTAACCTTAGATCAAGATATCAACAAACAGTAGTAAACTGAATATCTTTCAATATATCATATCGCAAGATATTTGAGTTGGCTGAGTTCTTCAAGGCCGTCATTGCCGTAGATATCTACGCGAAATCGGCAGGCTAGATACTTATGCCGCAGTACTGTATCTTGACAGCGACACAAACGAGCGTATCGGCCCGTGATGAAAGAAGAGAAGCATCATGCTTGTCCAATTCAGCAATCTAGACTGGTGAAGCCGGTTTGGCATAATACGGCAACTTTGGCGCAATACAAGCACGTATCATATAAATCGACCTCCCCACTTGTGGCCTTCGTCCAATGAGCTGTTGTTTCGTAACCAGGAAGCTGATGCCATTTCGAGTCTGGTCTTGAAATCTATGGTTCGATGCTGCTTGAAGCGCTAGTAGAGTTTTCACCTTCTTTCTTCTAGATAGACTTCTATTCAGCTTCTGCCTATATATCAATGTTCTTATATGACCTTGTGTTTCAGCGCAAGGAATTCACAGCGAGAAATTAAAACAGCATGGCTGAAGTTGCAGATGGACGTAGAGATAGATCAGTGAAAGCGTTAGGGGATAATGGACGCTGGCTGCATGTTTGAAACACTGCATACTGGCCATGGCTGTGGTTTCCCCCATCAGACAACTTTGTCAATATTCCGCTTCAATCAACGATTCAGATACAGACTAGCTGCACTGAACGCGATGCAATGCTCACAAGCGAACCAATTCCTGAAACGATCACAGGTCCGCTGATGAACGTGCTTTCACGGCTCTACGATCGCGATCAAGAAATATGTTCAACTTCGTTGTCGCTGAACGCTTCGAGCAATAATCCTTCTTTTTTTTCAGCCACGAGCAGCGTTCATATGCAGCGAGCTTTTTACGCGACTTCCTGACACGCATGACGTTTCCTGATGATTCGGTAGGCAAGCACCGATTAGCGCCAGTGCGAGAGGCCTGAGTAACACTGAGGCAGCGAACCGGGACATGTAATGTAATGCAATCTCAGATGCCTTGGAGCTCCCCAATATTATTTATGGAATGAGAGATGCATTCGGCACCGCTATAATCTCTGTGCATGGCAGCGTGCGGGCAGACGTGGACCAGCTGTGCATCATGAGTACCATAGTGGCTTCGGTACGGCATGTCTAGGGGCGCAATCTCGGAGCCTGCAGGTCTGCCGGCCTTCGATCGAGGCTCCAGCCAGTGCAATGTCAAGCCTGCAGTAATGCAGTGGTTGACTTTGCAAGCGAAGCAAGAGCGGCCTTCGGTCGTCTGTTCTGCCCAAAAGCTAAAAGCTTTAGCGCTTGACCGCGGCTGTTCTAAAGCTGCACTAGTCTGTAACTGGCGAGAAGCATGTTCGTAGCGTCCTCGGTTTACGCCCGGACGACATGTCTATGTTCTTTACGCAGCATCTACACCCCCGAAAGCTTACCCGCAGCTGCCCCAGTGACGTTGAGATATAGAGCTGGGTTCTGCTTCAAAATGCCCTTTAAACTGAGATGTTGCTCCCGTGGGAGAGGGGCATTGACACAGTTCGAATGCTGACTCATGTCTGACCTTGAAGGTTTGAGTGGCTAGGTGAACGCGTATGGTTTGGTTTTGAGCAAGGATGAATCGGCGGGAAAGACAGAAATTGCCGGTAACATGGCTAGATCAAGTCGTGTAATTCGGGTTGAAGCAAAGAAACATCGACGGAAATGACAGAAACTGCTGGTAAACATCACTGCAGAAAACACAATCATAAACTCTCTCGTGTTCCAACGCTGACTGTCCACATGTAAAGATGCGGTAGTGCTCCTGCACACACAAAATTCATTTTCAATACAAGCCAGATTCGCAGATAATGAACGCTTTGGTGTCGTCGAAATCCATATCTCGATAATCCTCCGACCCGACTGAAATAGTTCTCAATCTTCCGACGGGATTGTCCTCAAGTTTTCCCAACTTTGCGGTCTGGGTTTGTTTAGTATCCATCGCCTGATACTGGAAGTGAAAGGTGAAAAGACGGGTTTTTTGGTGGGTGTAACAAGAACAACCCGAAGGCCGTCGGCAATTTTCATGTGAACACCCTCACCTAATCCCTGGAAATTTATATTGGTGCCGCTGGTGGGTTCAGTGATGGTGAGCATTTGAATAGCTGCTGAACTGGACATGGTATTGATGACGACGTTGGTCCAAGGATCAACCACGATAGTAAAAGGGTTGCAAACCAGGTTGATTTGGACACCCGGAGCAGAAGGTGGAACATTTCCAGAAGAAGGCAATTTTGGTGGCGCTGTGACTGAACCTGTGCCTGGAGAAGGAGCTGGACAAATGATCGGTTGCGGATTGCTCACACTCTGTTTATCAATGCCAGATCAAGGTCGCTCGGGAGAGTATCAACCAGTTCAGAAGCGAGTACTCATACCTGATCGAAAGCGATATACCATGCAGTGGAAGAGTACAAGGTGGAATCCCCCAGGTATCAAGACCCCAGGGGAATCCACGGTTGATTTTGTCACTGGCATTTTGAACCTAACATTCTGACCTTATTCAAAGTCAACGGACGAAACGGCCGTGACAACAAATCGCGGCTTCTCGAACGGCTTGAAAAAGCTCAAGATGCCATGAGTCTCAGGGGTTGGGCTGTTCCAGGGTCGGACCTGCTCGGTATTGTATGAACCGCTGCGGATTCGAGGATGGTCGGCTTGATAAGCGATCCAGCTTTCACTTGCAGAGTACCACACGGTATCGAACCATGTATCATGACTGATAGTGAAGCCTTGGCGTGTAACAATTTTTGCCTCTGTTTTGAGGCGCCGATTCTTGCCGCATCCAAGATCCAGTCCACTAAGCCAAACAACAACACACGGCGGCTTCTCGTAAGCATCCAAGAAGCTGATGTTTGCCGTACGGGTGGTGGGTGAACCATTCAAAGCGACCAGCTTGCAGCCCGTATGGGTTGTCGTTGGTTACGCGCAGCCAAGGCATCGAAGCACTATACAGCTTGCTGTCTCCCCAGGTGTTTATGATAGCTTTGTACTGGCGATCATTGGCATGCTCGGCATAGGTGTTAAGGCGTAGATTAGCTTTCTTGTCCATGTCGATGGCACGCATGCCGATGGCGACGAACTTAGTACCTGGTTGGGAGAAAGAGATCGGTTGTTCACTTCTGGAGCCCGATTCATATTTGGTTTCGAAAGTGCTGGCGTCGAAGGAGGTCATCGTAAATGCTTGGTTATGCTAAGGGCTTCTGAAGTAGCTGAAAGCGATTTCGAGGTGCTGGAGCAATTGTCGGGGGCTTTGGGCTCTATTATCATGGGATGGAGCTGTGGGAACAGGCAGTCGAGTATCCAGTCGAGTATCATTCAGCACCACGGACATAGTTTGGTGGTGGACAAGCGGCGCTCCGATCTTCATGCTAATGAATGTAGGCGACACCGGGAAGCTCTAATCAGTACACGTCGAGTAAGATGTGCCTTATTATTGGTAAAGACTCAAAACTGAATGCGTTCTTTGTTTTCCCACTAGTAAAGCACCCCTCAACTCCTCATGCGCCGTGGCTGGCTGAAGACAGCTCCGGCCATGCTCTCCCCCTTGCACTATTGGGGATGGGTAAAGTAGATTCAATTGTT
>JAABUL010006622.1_pt1 | contig 13193 bp, 3 predicted proteins | sample 5559151 | NCBI WGS metagenome assembly JAABUL01 (sample SAMN10711876, study PRJNA513368) | rock metagenome | isolation source: Antarctica rocks | place: Antarctica: Victoria Land, Pudding Butte sud | reverse complement strand
GGCCCGCTTGTGGCCCCCCACGGACACTAGGTTTGGGGGTCAAAGAAGAGGTAGCGGAGCGTTATATACAGAGTCCCATATTCATCCCCCCTGAGAGCCTTAACTGGCCTCTTTGCAGAGAAATCACTCTCGAGAGTAGTCACCGGTTACTAAATGTTACGCTGCTATCTAGCTGACTAGAGTATCAGAGTAGGTTGGTACTGTTGGAGAGGTCTGTAGACGTCTTCAGGCAATACAAGCAATTACTTGGTAACAAGAGATTGCAGCTTGTATCTATAATAGAGAGTAACTTGATAAATAAGTTGAACACAATCTATAAAAGAGTTGTATTATAAAGATCTATATACTAAGAAGATCTTCTTTGCTTGTTTTGCTTATTACTGTTTACTTATTGTCGAGCAATAATAAGTTGTTAAACAAATATCTTGTTTACTATATTTGTCAATGTCAAAACTCTGTCGAGAAATCGAGCAAATTATATGTTATCTCGGAATTCGAATGGTTTCGCCAAGTTTTCTTTTAAAACTTGTAATATTATCTTCTCTTCTCGATCTTTGTTCTCGAAAATTTCTTTTATTTATTATATATCTATATCTTCTTGTTTTTCAAAAAGTTGTCTATTATTCTTTCAACATATAGTTTCTTACAATATTGTTGCAATAATAGTTTGTATTTGTTGTACTCTCTATTAGAAGAAGTGTTGTCTATCTTTGCTATCAAAAAATTGTGCGAAGTATATATAGACTGAAAAAAAGTGTAAATTTGCTGTTTTAGTAGTAAATTTCGATGCTATTAATTGTGCTATAGCAAGACTAGAACAAAAAAAATTGAAAACAAAGACTATACAAAAAACAACAATTAAATTGATTTGTTTTCAACAAGTCAAACTAAAACAATTGCGTAAATAGAGACACTTTCTTAGAACACAAAAACAAAAAATATTTGATAAAAAATTGTCTAATATAAAGAAACTCGAACGTCTCAAGAATCTAAAAACTGCTACAATAATTAAAAATTTTTTGTCTTCTATAATATTCTAAAATAAACTTGTTAATATTAATAGTTTGTTGTCTAAAAATTTTAATTGATTTGAGTTCGACAAAACTATCGCAACAAACTCGAACAATTTGTAAGATTTTTCTCTAATTTCTATATATTTTTCGATATAGAATATTTTTTTTATTTTATAAAATACTATTAATTTTGCTATTCTAGTATTCTTTTAATTTCGAATATATTGTTTTTTTGTAATTAATAATAAAATATTTTCTATATAGACGTACTAAAATCGGCTAATTTTAACAATAATATATAGAATACTAAAAATACTTTGATATTCTTAAATAAGTCGAGTTTGTAGTTAACTAATTTTTTAGTTTTTTTGACAAAAAACAATTCGATTTTAATATAGTTCAATTTTTTGCTTAATTTTCTTGTTCTAAGATTTTTTGTAAGAAAATATATCTTATTTCTCTTTTTTAGCTAAGATATTGTTTTTTGTTTTTTATTTTAATATTTTGTCGATTTTTTCTATATTTTCGAGATATTGTTGTATATTTTTTTCAATATTGCTATTTTTTTAATAGCTAATTGTATAGATAGATATATACGTTTTTTTTCGAAAAAATTTGATTTCTTACTATAGTTGACAAAAAATAGAGTTATTTTAATAATATTCGAAATCTTTGTATTAAGTATCAATTGTACTATAAATAGAAGTAATATTCAATTATTGTAAATATTGTTAATATAATATTTTAGATATTGTTTAAGACTCTAATTTGTTTTTTTTGTCTAACTATTTGTAATCGAATAGTAGACAATAGATATTCGAAGTCTTGTATCTAATATTAAAAAATTTTTTTTTTAATAATTAGATATAAAAAGCTTGTCTCTATTACTAATTAGTCTCTTAAATATATTGTAATATTATATAAGTCGATTCAATACAATATATTTTAATTATTCTGCGATAAACTTCTCTTTGCATACAATAATATATAAATATTTAATAAACTTATTAATTATTATTAGTATCGAATTATATCTGTTTTCAATTGCTAAATTTGTCGACTTCGACAACTTAATAATAAAATTTATTGTAATTTTATTCTATAGCAATTTAGATAATTTCTAATATTGAATTTTGCTATAGCTTGCGTGCGTATTGTATTTGTTTTGCTAATAGCTAAAATATTGTTTAATATATATTTCGACAACTTGTTTTATCTATAAAAACTAACAATACTAATATAAAAGCTAAAAAATTTTTGTTACTTTTAAATACTCTTGCAATAATTTATTATAGTACTCTTTTATATATTTGTTAATTTTGTCGATAGATATTTGAAGTTTTTTTTTCTCTATTAAAAACTTTTCTATATTATCTCGAAGTATTTGTAGTATAATATTTAGTTTATATTTGTTTGCTAATAGTAATTTGTTCTTATTAATTTTTAGTATACTATAATTAAACAATTTTTTTATTTTTATATAATTATTTTTTCTATTAAGTATATTTGTGTTACGCTGCTATTTAGGCGACTAGAATATCAGAATAGATTGATACTGTTAAAGAGATCTGTAGATATCTTCAGACAATGCAAGCAATTACTTGATAACAAAAGTTTGCAGCTTGTATCTATAATAGAGAATAATTTGATAGATAAGTTGAACACAATTTATAAAAAAGTTGTGTATAAGAAAATCTATATATTAAAGAAAATTCTTTTTGCTTGTTCTGCTTATTGCTTTTTATTTACTGTCGAGCAGCAATAAGCTGTCAAATAGATATCTTGTTTATTATATTTGTTAGTATCAAAATTCTGTCGAGAAGTCGAGCAAATTATATATTATCTCGGAATTCGGATAGTTTCGCCAAATCTTCTTTTAAAACTTGTAACACTATTTTCTTTTTTTCGATTTTCGTTCTCGAAGATTTTCTTATCTATTATATATTCATATTTTTTTGTTTTTCAAGAAATTGTCTATTACTCTTTCAACGCGTAGTTTCTTACAGCGTTGTTGCGATAGTAATCTGTATTTGCTGTATTTTTTATCAGAAAAAATATTGTTTATCTTTGCTGTCGAAAAATTGTGCAAAGTATATACGAACTGAAAAAAAGTGTAAATTTGCTGTTTCAGTAGTAAATTTCGATATTATTAATTGCGCTATAACAAAACTGAAACAAGAAAAATTAAAAACAAAGACTGCACAAAAAATAGCAATCGAATTGATTTGTTTTCAGCAAATTAAGCTGAAACAATTGCACAAACAGAGACATTTTCTCAGAACGCAAAAACAAAAAATATTTGATAAAAAATTATCTAATATAAAGAAACTCGAACGTCTCGAAGATCTGAAAACTGCTGCTGTAATTAAAAAAATTTTGTTTTTTGTAATATTCTGAAACAAACTTGTTAGTATCGATAATTTGTTGTCTGAAATTCTTAACTAATTTGAGTTCGACAAAACTGTTGCAACAAATTCGAACAGTTTGTAAGATTTTTTTCTGATTTCTATATATTTTTTGATATAGAATATTTTTTCTATTTTACAAAATACTGCTGATTTTGCTGTTCTAGTATTCTTTTAACTTCGAATATATTATTTTTTTGTAATTAATAATAAAATATTTTCTGTATAGATGTACTTGAATCGGCTGATTTCAACAATAATATATAGAATACTGAAAATACTTTGATATTCTTGAATAAGTCGAGTTTGTAGTTAACTAATTTTTTAATTTTTTTAACAAAAAATAAATCGATTTTGATATAATTCAGTTTCTTGTTTAATTTTCTTGTTTTAAGATTTTTTGTAAGAAGATATATTCTATTTCTTTTTTTTAGCTAAAATACTGTTTTTTATTTCTTATTCTGATATTTGACCGATCTTTCTTGCATTTTTAAGATATTGTCTTGTATTTTTTTCAGTATTGCTATTTTTTCGATAGCTAACTGCGCAGACAGATATATATATTTTTTTTCGAAAAAATTTGATTTCTTGCTATAGTTAACAAAAAATAAAATTATTTTAGTAATATCCGAAATCTTTGTATTGAATATCAGTTATACTATAGATAGAAATAATATTCAATTGCTGTAAATATTGTTAATATAGTATTTCAGATACTATTTAAGACTCTGATTTGTTTTTTCTGTCTGACTATTTGTAATCGAATAGTAGACAGTAGATATTCGAAGTTTTGTATCTAATATTGAGAGAAATATTTTTTAATAGTTAGATATAAAAAGCTTGTCTCTGTTACTGATTAGTTTTTTTAATATATTGTAATACTGTATAAGTCGATTTAATACAATATATTTCAGTTGTTTTGCAGTAAACTTCTCTTTGCATACAATAATATATAAGTACTTGATAAATCTATTAACTATTATCAGTATCGAATTATATCTGTTTTCAGTTGCTGAGTCTGTCGATTTCGACAATTTGATAATAAAATCTATTGTAACTTTATTTTATAGCGATTCAGATAGTTTCTGATATTAAATTTTGTTATAATTTGTATACGTATTATATTTGTTCTGCTGACAGCTAAAATATTGTTTAATATATATCTCGACAGTTTGTCTTATCTGTAGAAACTGACAATACTAATATAAAAACTGAAAAATTTTTGTTACTTCTGAATATTCTTGCAGTAATTTGTTATAATATTCTTTTATATATTTGTCAATTTTGTCGATAGATATCTGAAGTTTTTCTTTCTCTATTAAAAACTCTTCTATATTGTCTCGAAATATCTGTAGTATAGTATTTAGTTTGTACTTGTTTGCTGATAGTAATTTGTTCTTATTGATTTTTAGTATACTGTAATTGAACAATTTCTTTGTTTCTATATAATTATTTTTTCTGCTGAATGCGTCTGCTCTGCTATTCTCTTTGTCTGAAATATATTGTATTTTAAACTTGTACTGTTCAAGTTTTTTCGACTATTGTATTTGTTTTCTATTAAGCTGTTTAGTAATAGTAAAGTATAAAAGATTTTTGTAATCTGTAAAAATTGTAAATTCTGATAATTTTTCTGTGTATATTCTCTATAATTTCAAGAAAACTACTATAGCAAATAGTTTTTTATTGTAAATATTATAGTTTTATTCGACTGACAAAAGTTTTCTCGAAAAATATACTACTAAATATTATATATTTTTATATTTCTGACTAAAATATATATCGATAGCTAAATCTGATATATCGGTTTCAATTCTGCTTAATAATTGCAAATTGTATATTTTTAATACTGACTTTTTCAAATATTCTAGTTTAAGATTCTGAAATAATTTCTTTTCTGCAGATTCTTATAACTATAGTGTGTTTTTTTTTGTAAGATTTGTCAGTAATATTGTGTTTGCTAAATAGTTTTTAATAAACTTTCTATTATAGTTTATAAAATCTAGAAAGAATTGTACTTTTTTAATATTTATTGATAATTTCTATTCTCTGACTGCTTGTAGTTTTTCGGAATTTATATATACTTTATATTGTTTAACAATAAATTCAAGAAAATCAATTTTCTCTCGATAAAATTCGCATTTTTCTGACTTAAAATATAAGTTTTTTATATTCAGATATTCCAATACTTTGAAAATATAGCTAATATACTTTTTTAAAATTTTTGAGTAAATTATAATATTGTTTAAATATACTATAACAAATCGATTCAGATATTGTTGTAATATATTATTGATTATTTTCTGATATATTGTCGGAATATTTGTAAGTTTAAATAATATTATTGTATATTTGTATAATCTATACTGTATATAGAAAACTGTTTTTTACTCTTTTTCTGTCTTTATTCTAATCTGATTGTATATTTCTTATAAATTCAGTTTAATAAAATATTTTGCTCCGAATAGTCGATTCTGAAGTTTGCTGATATTAAGTAGTAAATATCGATTCTTAATTATAATATTATTTAGCTTTCGATAATCGATATATAGACAAAAAATTCTATTTTTTTTTAATATAAAGAGAATCGAATATTCTGTTTGTAATTAAAATTTTCTAATAAATTTTTTTTTTGTTTTCTGTCAGATATCCGCAAAGTATTTCGAGTTTTTTCTCGAATAGAATATATATAGATTCAAATATAGATTGCTTGTCTGATTTAAGTTTGATTTTGTAATTTTACAGTTAATATTTAGAGAGAATCTCTGCTGTTTTCTTTTTTTGAAACAGATGTTTTCAACTGTTGTATATTTGTAATATGTGTTTTAGCGGTTTTTTCGCTGTATCAGATAGTTTAAAATTTTCAGAAAATTTGTAATTTTTTTTACTTATTTTAATTTTATAATTTGATTAACTTCTGTCAGTATCTGTCGAGTCGGACTTTGTTTAATTGTTTTTTTGCAAAAATACAAGTTTGTTGTTTGCAATCGATTTTCGATTTGTTCTCTTATCTATTATCGAATACTGCCGATATATAGATTGAATATAAATTATATAATTATATTGCGCAAATCTGAATACTTTTGTATTTCAGTCGACTTCTGAATTGTACTGTTTCAATCAAGATATTTCTAGAACAATATTGTAAATAGCTATTTTTACTATATTAAAAATTAGTTTTTTGTAGTATTGCTGAATAGCTATTGATAGTAGTTTTGTTTCTTTATTTACTCTTTTATTTCTGTCGGATAATAGATTTTTATCTACAATTATTAGATTGTATATATCAGACTTCTTTTAAATAAAATACTTTTTTCTTTTAACAAGAGTTCTGACTATAAAATTATCTATTGTATCAGAATCGACTATTGCAATAAGTTGACAACTATTAATTTTAACTGATATAGTAAAATATTGTGCGTATACTGTTAAGTTTAGTTGCTGCTGTTAAACTAATATATTGCATTTCTCTGATATATTTTTTATCAAGAAATTTGAATTTTTCTTTGTTTTTGTACTGCAATCTCTGCTTTAAATATCTGTTTGCGCTGAGCTTCTTTCTGTTGTTGTTTAAAAATAGATAGTTTTCTAGAAAACTATTCAGATTTTTTTTTGTTTTCTAAATAAATTCAGTATAAGTTGTTATAGTATTCTGTTTAACTGAGTATTGTATATTTCTTTGTTTTTTCTATCTTTTCTAGTAATAGACTTACACTGCTCAGTTGTTGTTCGATTTTATCGAAAATATCTTTTTTTATAGTAGTATTGTTTTCTAGCGCTTTCTTGTATTTATTTACAATTTGATTTATCTTCTTTTTTCTTGATAAACTAGCTAAAGTATTAAGATAGTCTGTAATATTGTCTAGATATTTGTAAAAAAAAATTCAGCTATATTTGTTGTCTAAGTCTGTTGCTGAATAAAAATATAGCGTTTCTAATTGTTGTGCTTCTATAGTTTTATTAAATATTTGACTGATTTTCTGTATAGATGCGAATATTTTGTCTGATAATATTCTATCTAGAACTTTCTGTAACTGATCTGGATTTTTTATCAGATAATAATTGTTGTTTAATTCAGTTTTAAGAGTATTTGTTTCTGTATCGATTTGTTTTCTAATATTGTTCTGACTATCGAATATCTTTTTTAATATAGTATTAATCTGTCGACAATTTATCAAATTCTGTAATCGACAATCTTTTGCGAAGTAGTTCGATTTGTTATATAAATAGTATATTTTCTGAAATTTGTTATTTTGCTTTTCTCTAGAGTTTTTTTTTTTATATTGCTGAGTAAAATTTAGTTCTATAGATACAGATTTACAATAATCGAGATTACTGTATTTTTGATTAGAACAAGATTCTCTCTACTAATATTTAATTGCTGATTCAAAAAAAAATTCTGCTTTTTCTCGAAATTGATTGTATTTTTTTTCTATAACTTTTTTATACAGTTTGTTGTTGAAATTGATAACTATTTCGATAAAATCGAATATATTGCTGAAAATTCTTTTATTATATATAATTTTGTTTTTTAGATTGTTCTTGAAATCTCGTCGAAATATTGTTATAAATACAGTATTGTTTTACTCGATTAGATTAATATATTTCTGAAATTTAGTTATATAATCTGCTGCAGAGATTTGTTGAATTAGATACTGAATTATTTTTTTTGCAATTTGTTTTTTGTTAAATATTTCAAAGATTCTTCGAAACTCTCTTTTGAAATTGTCGAAATTTATAAATATTGTACAAAGATTTTTGTTATAATTCTTCAGATACTTTTGTAAATTTGATTTAAATCAATATTAAATTTTTTTTCTGAGAAATATTGATACAAAAATAATCTTCTGATTTGCTGAAACAGAATAGAAAATAAAATAAATATTTATCTGTATAAATCAGTTTTTCAGATCGATACAGTCTTTATAATAAATATCGAATTTGTTAATTCTGATTTTGTTGTCTTTTATAATCGATAGTTAATATAATACTGATAAACTAATATTCGGAATAGAGACGTGTTAATCTGATACAGATATTTTTAAAATATTTAAAATATTATACTGCTATCTAGACAACTAGAGTATCAGAGTAGATTAATACTGTTAAAAAATTTTGTAGATATCTTCAGACAATACAAGCAATTACTTGATAACAAGAATTTGCAGCTTGTATCTATAATAGAGAGTAATTTAATAGATAAGTTAAATACAATCTATAAAAAAGTTGTATATAAAAAAATCTATATACTAAAGAAAATTCTTTTTGCTTGCTCTGCTTATTGCTTTTTATTTACTGTCGAGCAGCAATAAGCTGTCGAGCAGATATCTTGTTTATTATATTTGCTAGTATCAAGACTCTGTCGAGAAGTCGAGCAAATTATATATCATCTCGGAATCCGAATAGTTCCGTCAAATCTTCTTCCAAGACTTGTAACAATTTGCTCTGCTATTATCTTTGTCTAAAATATACTATATTCTAAATTTGTACTATTTAAGTCTTTTTAACTATTGTATTTGCTTTTTGTTTAACTGCTTTATAATAGTAAAATATACAAGATTTTTGTAATCTATAAAAATTGTAAATTCTAACAATTCTTCTATATATACTTTTTATAATTTTAAGAAAACTATTATAGCAAGTAATTTTTTATTGTAGATATTATAGTTCTATTTAACTAACAAGAGTTTTCTCGAAAAATATATTATTAAATATTATATATTTTTATATCTCTAACTAAAATATATACTAATAGCTAGATCTAATGCGTCGATTTTAATTCTACTTAACAACTATAGATTATATATTTTTAATATTGACTTTTTTAAATATTCTAGCTTAAAATTCTGAAATAATTTCTTTTCTGCAAATTTTTATAATTATAGCGTATTTTTCTTTGTAAGATTTGTTAGTAATATAGTGTTTACTAAATAGTTTTTAATAAACTTTTTGTTGTAGTTTATAAAACTTAGAAAAAATTGTATCTTTTTTATATTTGTTAATAATTTTTATTCTCTAACTATTTATAATTTCTCGAAATTTATATATATTTTATGTTGTTTAACAACAAATTCGAGAAAATTAATTTTTTTTCGATAGAATTTGTATTTCTCTAATTTAAAATATAAGTTTCTTATATTTAGATATTCCAATACTTTGAAAATATAACTAATATATTTTTTTAAGATTTTTGAGTAAATTATAATATTGTTCAAGTATACTATAACAAATTAATTTAGATATTGTTGTAGTATATTATTAATTATTTTTTAATATATTGTTGAAGCGTTTGTAAATTCAAATAGTATTACTGTATATTTGTATAATCTATATTATATACAAAAAACTATTTTTTATTCTTTTTTTGTTTTTATTCTAATCTAATTGTATATTTCTTGTAAATTTAGTTTAATAAAATATTTTGCTTCGAATAGTCGATTCTAAAACTTGCTAATATTAAATAGTAAATATCGATTTTTAATTGTAATATTATTTAGCTTTCGATAATCAATATATAGACAAAAAGTTCTATTTTTTTTTAATACAAAAAGAATTGGATATTCTATCTATAATTGAAATTTTTTAATAAATTTTTTCTTTTTGTTTTTTGTCAGATATTCGCAAAGTATTTTGAGTTTTTTTTCGAATAAAATATATATAGATTCAAATATAAACTGCTTATCTAATTTAAATCTAATTTTGTAATTTTACAATTAATATTTAGAAAGAGTCTCTATTGTTTTCTTTTTTTAAAATAGATGTTTTTAATTGTTATATATTTGTAATATATATTTTAGCAATTTCTTTGCTATATTAGATAGTTCAAAATTTTTAGAAAATTTGTAATTTTCTTTATTTACTCTAATTTTGTAATTCGACTAATTTTTGTTAGTATTTGTCGAATCGAACTTTGTTAGATTGTTTTTTTGCAAAAATATAAACTTGCTACTTGCAATTAATTTTCGACTTGTTCTTTTATCTACTATTGAATACTATTAATATATAGATTAAATATAAATTATATAATTATATTGCGCAAATCTAAATACTTGTATATTTTAGTCGACTTCTAAATTGTATTGTTTTAATCAAAATATTTCTAGAACAATATTATAAATAGCTATTTCTACTATATTAAAGATTAGTTTCTTGTAATATTGCTAAATAGCTATCAATAGTAGTTTTGTTTCTTTATTTACTTTTCTATTTTTGTTGGATAATAAATTTCTATCTACAACTATTAGATTGTATATATTAGACTTCTTTTAAATAAAATACTTTTCTTTTTTAACAAAAATTCTAACTATAAAATTATTTGTTATATTAGAATCGATTATTGCAATAAATTGACAATTATTAATTTTAACTAATATAATAAAATATCGTGCATATACTATTAAGTTTAGTTGCTATTGTTAAACTAATATATTGCATTTCTCTAATATATTTTTTATTAAAAAATTTGAACTTTTTTCTATTTTTGTATTGCAATTTCTATTTCGAGTATCTATTTGCGCTAAGCTTTTTTTTGCTATTGTTTAAAAATAGATAGTTTTCTAAAGAATTATTCAAATTCTTTCTTGTTTTTTATATAAGTTTAACAGAAGTTGTTGTAGTATTTAGTTTAACTAAATATTGTATATCTTTTAACTTTCTCTATCTTTTCTTAAAATAGATTTATACTATTTAGTTGTTGTTCAATTTTATCAAAAATTTCTTTTTCGATAGTAGCGTCGCTTTCTAGCGCTTTCTTGCATTTATTTACAATTTAATTTATTTGTTGTTTCTTCAATAAACTAACTAAAATCTTAAGATATTTTGTAATATTGTCTAGATATTCGTAAAAATTCTTTCAACTATATTTATTGTCTAAGTTTGCTACTAAATAAAAATATAATGTTTCTAATTGTTGTATTTCTATAATTTTATTAAGTATTTAATTAATTTTCTACATAAATACAAATATCTTGTTTAATAATATTCTATCTAGAATTTTCTATAATTAATTTGGATTTTCTATCAAATAATAATTATTGTTTAATTTAGTCTCGAGAATATTTGTTTCTATATCGATTTGTTTTCTAATATTGTTCTAACTATCGAATATCTCTTTTAATATAGTATTGATTTGTTGATAGTTTATTAAATTCTATAATTAACAATCTTTTGCGAAGTAATTCGATTTGTTATATAAATAGCATATTTTCGAATTTCTATTATCTTGCTTTTCTCTAGAGTTCTTCTTTTTATATTATTAAGTAAAATTTAGTTCTATAGATACAAATTTACAATAGTCGGAATTATTGTATTTTTAATTAAAACAATTTTTTTTTTCTAATATTCGATTATTGATTCAAAGAAAGTTTTTGCTTTTTTACAAAATTAATTATATTGTTTTTTTATAGTTCTTTTATATAGCTTGTTGTCGAGATCGATAGCTACTTCAATAAAATCGAATATATTATTGATATGTTTTTTATTATATATAATTTTGTTTTTTAGATTGTTTTTTAGATCTTGTCGAAACATTATTATAAGTACAATATTGTTTTACTCGATAAAATTGATATATTTCTGAAATCTAGTTGCGTAATCCGACGCAAAGATTTGTTAAATTAGATATTAAATTACTCTTTTTGCAATTTGTTTTTTATTAAATATTTTAAAAATTCTTCGAAGTTCTATCTTAAAGTTGTCGAAGTTTGTAAATATTGTTCTAGAATTTTTGTTATAATTCTTTATATACTTGCGCAAATCTAACTTGAATTAGTGCTAAACTTGTTCTCTAAGAAATATTAATGCGAAAATTGTTCTTTTGTTTACTAAAACAGAATAAAAGATAAAGTAAATATTTATCTACATAAGTCAATTCTTTAGACCGATACAATCTTTATAATAGATATCAAACTTGTTAATTCTAATTTTGTTGTCTCTATCAATAAAGAATCGACATAATACTAATAAGCTAATACTTGAAATAAAAACGCGTTGATCTAATACAAACATTCTAAGAATATTCAAAGTGTTACGCTACTATCTAGCTAACTAGAGTATCAAAGTAGATTAATATTGTTGAAAAAATTTGTAGACATTTTTAGACAATACAAGCAATTACTTAATAACAAAAGATTGCAGCTTGTATCTATAATAGAAAATAACTTAATAAATAAGTTAAATACAATCTATAAGAAAGTTGTATTATAGAAATCTATATATTAAGAAGATCTTTTTTGCTTGTTTTGCTTATTATTGCTTATTTACTATCGAGCAATAATAAGCTATCGAGCAAATATTTTGTTTACTATATTTGTTAGTATCAAGACTCTGTCGAGAAGTCGAGCAAGTTATATGTTATCTCGGAATCCGAATGGTTCCGCCAAATCTTCTTCCAAGACTCGTAACACTAAAGTACTCTCAAATAACTCTTCTGTCTCCCGTTTCGGAGCGGGAAGTAAGATAAAGGTGTCGTTTTCACTTAACGCTTCCTTTCATCAAGTTAAACGCATATCTCGCTATTGTGTATAACAGATATTTTGTGCTAGTGTTCTTTTCGCGAGCTATTTTGAGCTCTTTATCGAAGTCGTCGCGTGTGATATCGAGTTAAAGAGAGCGAGTAATCAATGTGTAGTCGACCAATTGTTGTAGTATCGCAGACAACGTAAGCAGACGTCGAATAAAGGTGTTGATCGAGATTTCGAGTCGTGTTAGCATAACAATAGTGTACCAGGGCATCAGTCTTCGGTAATCGTCGAGTACGGGTAGAAAACTTGTAAGAATA
>JAABUL010006621.1_pt1 | contig 13194 bp, 11 predicted proteins | sample 5559151 | NCBI WGS metagenome assembly JAABUL01 (sample SAMN10711876, study PRJNA513368) | rock metagenome | isolation source: Antarctica rocks | place: Antarctica: Victoria Land, Pudding Butte sud | reverse complement strand
CGGGCGACGTCGCCCGACCAGGGGGACGCACGGTCCCGCCCCGCGGTTATGGAGGTGACGCTAATAGAGCGTGCGGTAGGAGAACGGCGCCCAGGCCAGGACGGCGTAGATCTGCGTCATCGCCAGGGTCATTTCATTGTCGTGGGCGAGACAAGAGGGAAGCAGATGGGGTAGGCTGACGCTGCACAAACATCTGGAACACGGAGGTCGCAGAGGATGAGCCAGCCTACCCGTCCGCTTATAGAGGTTTTAGCAGAAATCGAGGACGCGCGCCAGGCGCGGGGCAAGCGCCACCCGTTGGTGGCAATCCTGGCACTGGTCTGCGTGGCGACGCTGTGCGGGTACCGCAGCTATGGGGCGATGGCCGCATGGGGGCGCAACTATGGGGCGGGGTGCATGGAGGCGCTTGGCTTCACGCGGCCGACGCCACCGAGCGCGGCGACGCTCTACCGGGCGTTGCGCGGGCTCGACCGCGTGGCGTTCGAGGCGGCCATCGGGGCGTGGGCGGAGGAGGTCCTGACGGCGGTGGCGGTCGCGCCGGGGGCGGGGCCGACAGCGGTGGCGGTGGACGGCAAGGCGTTGCGTGGGAGCCGCAAGCAAGGGGCGGCGGGCAGCCACCTGCTCGCCGCCGTGAGCCAGGGCCTGGGGCTGCCGCTGGGGCAGCAGGCGGTGGACGAGAAGACCAACGAGATCCCGGTGTTCCACGAACTGCTGCGCGACCTGGTCGTGGAGGGGCGTGTGTATACGATGGACGCACTGCTAACCCAGCGCGCCGCGGCCCGCGCCATCGTGGACGGCGGGGGCGATTATGTGATGGTGACCAAGGACAACCAGCCGCGCCTACACGACGACGCGGAGGTGCTCCTGGCCTCACCGCCCCATGTCGGCCCGCCCCTGACCACGGCCGGCACGGTGGACCTGGGCCATGGGCGCATTGAGCGGCGGCGGGTGACGGCGCGCGCTGTGCTCCCAGGGGACTGCGACTGGCCTGGCGCGCGGCAGGTCTTCATGATTGAGCGCCACACGACGCACAAGAAGTCGGGGCGGGAGCGGCACGAGGTGACTTACGGCATGACCAGCCGTAGCCCGGAGCGGATGAGCGCCCCTGAGCTGCTACGCCTATTGCGCGGCCACTGGCACATTGAGAACGGGGTGCATTGGGTGCGCGATGTCACCTTCGATGAGGACCGCTCCCAGGTGCGCACCGGGTCCATCCCCGCGATCCTGGCCACTGTGCGCACCACGGCCATCGGCCTCTTCCGCCACGCCCGCGAGCCCAACATCGCCGCCGCCTGCCGCCACTGCGCCGCCCAACCGGCGGTCGCTCTCGCCCTCATCGGTATCTTACGAGAATGAAATGGCCCTGCCTGGTCGATGGTGCGCTTGACGTGCCCATGATCCTGGAAAGCATCGATCGTGGCCTGCGGTAATGTAGTGACGGTCTCGGGCCCGATCAACTCTTCCACATACTTCACGTCGCTATACGCGGGATTCTTGGCGCCCGTACTGGCCCATAGCGGCCGCTGCACGCGGGCGCCGTTCTCCCGCAGCGCGGCGAACCGCTTCCCCGCACACGTCGCCATGAAGTGCTGATAGGCGATCCGCGCGTTGGCGACCGCGGCCGTGCCGCGCAACTCTTCCAGTTCCCGACGATGGGTGTCGCTCCAGGCGACCTCTATGAGGGCCGCGAGCCGCTTGTCGACCTCGGTATCCACGCGACTCACGAAGAAGCTAGCCACCGAGGCGATCCGATGGAGTGGTTTGCCGTGCGCGGCCAGCGTCTCCAGGCCGGTGAGGTACGCCTCCATCACCCGCTCGTAGGAGTCGATGGCGAAGATCAGCGTGATGTTGATGTTGATGCCCTCACCGATGAGTTGCCCGATGGCAGGAATGCCCTGGTCCGTCGCCGGTATCTTGACCATGATGTTCGGGCGGTTGATCGTGCGCCAGAACCGGCGCGCTTCGGCGATGCTGGCCGCGGTGTCGTGGGCCAGTGCCGGTGAGACCTCGATGCTGACGAATCCATCCTGTCCCCCGCTTTGATCGTAGAGGGGACGGAAGAGATCCGCCGCGGCGGTGATATCCTCGATCAGCAAGCTGTCGTAGATCTGGGACGGGCTGGCGCCCCTCGCCAGGAGGTCACGGATGGCGGCGTCGTAGTCGGTGCTGTCCAGCACAGCCTTCTCGAAAATGGTGGGGTTCACCGTCATGCCCCGGATGCCGCTCTCGATCAGCGCCTGTAGTCGTCCGGAGGTGAGATAGCTGCGCCGGAAATTGTCGTACCAGGGACTCTGCCCTAGCGCCCACAGTTGGTGTAGTGGTGTCATCATGGTCGTTGTCTCCTCTCGTGTTTGTCTAGTGTTTGCGCCGCACCACCCGCTTGGCGGCCGCGTAAATGGACCCCGACCCCATGCCGTATTCCTCGATCAATTCGTGCGGCGTTCCTGACTGGCCGAAGCGATTATGGACGCCGATAAATTCCATGGGTACCGGGTGCTGTGCCACGAGAATCTCCGCGACGCGCGACCCCATCCCGCCAAGCACCTCATGCTCCTCGACCGTCACGACCGCGCCGCACGTTCGCGCGGCTGCGACGACCGCGCGTTCGTCCATCGGCTTGACCGTGTGGTTATTCAGCACGAGGCAGTCGATACCGTCGTCCCGCGCGAGCTTCTCGGCGGCCATCAGCGCGTTGTACACTAAAATCCCGCACGCCACGATCGCCACGTCGTGACCGTCCCGAAAAACCTGCGCCGTCCCCAGCGCGAAGGGCGTCTCACCCGTCGTTATAACGGGGGACGTATCACGACCAAAGCGCACGTATGCTGGTCCCGGGATCCGTGCGACGGCCAGCGTCGCCTGTTTCGTTTGAGGAGCATCACACGGCACGACGATCGTGATGTTCGGTATGGGACGCAAGATAGCGATGTCTTCGATGGCCTGATGGGTGGCGCCATCGGGACCGACGGACACGCCAGCGTGGGCCCCCGCGATCTTCACGTTCGCGTCATTGAGGCAGATATTGGTGCGAACCTGCTCCCACGCGCGCCCGGGGCAGAACATCGCGTAGGAGGCGATGAAGGGCACCTTGCCCCCCAGCGCGAGGCCCGCGCTCATGGCCGCGAGCAACTGCTCCTGGACGCCGATCTCGATGAACCGATCGGGGAATTCTTGACTGAAGGCCTGCATCCGCGTTGACTCCGTGAGATCAGCGCACACGGCGACGACGTGCGGATCGCGCCGCCCCGCCTCGACCAGCCCCTCGCCAAAGCCGTCACGCGTCGCCGTGTGCTGCAGTCCGTCGTTCGCGCGATAATCGACGAGGCGCATTGACTCCGACCCCACGGACGCGGGGATACGACGATCGCTCATCCAAATCCTCCCAGGAGGCCCCTGGCTACAGCCGTGGGGTCCACTACAACCCTGCCTCGATCGTCCGGCGCCGCGCCCGCAATTCTTGGAGCGCCGCGGCTGCTTCCGGGGCAGATGGCGGCTTCCCATGCCAATGATAGTCGCCCTCCATGAAACTGACGCCCTTGCCGGAGACCGTCTGGGCGATAATGACACTCGGCTTCCCTGGCAGGCTCCACGCGGTGCGCACCGCGTCGATGACCGCCGCGCTATCGTTACCGTCGCATGTGAGCGCATTCCAGTTGAACGCCTCGTACTTGGCGCGCAGCGGATCGAGCGGCATCACATCTCCGGTCACGCCATCGATCTCGATATTGTTGCGATCGACGATGCAGATGAGATTATCGAGCTGGAACTTGGCCGCGAACAGGACAGCTTCCCAATGCAGACCGGCCTCCTCTTCCGCGTCCGACACGACACAATACACACGCCACGTCTGGTGATCCATCTTGGCCGCATACGCCAGTCCCGCCGCTTGCGCGAGGCCGGCGCCGAGCGGACCCGATGTTGATTCGAGCCCGGGGAGACGACAGCGATCGGGGTGACCTTGGAGCCGGCTCCCAAATTTGCGCAGCGTCAAAAGCTCGGAGCGCGGAAAATAGCCGGCTTCCGCCATCGCCGCATAGCGTACCGGGCAAATGTGCCCGTTCGAGAGGATGAGCCGATCGCGGCCGGCCCACGTCGGGTTGGCCGGATCGTGCCGCAACAGATAAAAATACAGGACCGCGAAGATATCCGCCATGTCGAGGGAACCCGCGGAATGTCCCGACCCCGCCTCCACGAGCATCTCGATAATGTCCTGACGGATCGTATTCGCGCGCTCCTTGAGTTCGATCAACGTTTCAGGCGACAGAGATTCCATGTGTTCCTATTTCCTTAACGCGTCGGTTCACGCAGTGACACAGCTTTACAGGACATGCGATCCACTCCACCTGTCTCATGACAACTCTCTTTCGACGAGGCGGACCGTACCGCGAACCCATGGACTATATCCACAGAGGGACTGGCGACCCCCGCGCGCCGCGGTAGCGCGTGCCGCCTCCGTGGACCGGCCCCTACATCCATCATTCTAGCGGGCGCGTCTCACCATGCGTGTCAGCGCGCCTCAACATTGCGTCAAGAAGGGTCAACAAGCGTCAACATGAGGCGTGGCGTTGGCAGGAGGTAGAATGATCACCCATAGCTGCCAGGAGCGCTGTTTATCCTTGTTGATTTTTCTTGACGCGGTGTTGAGGATTGCGGACGCGGGTGTTGAGACACGCCCGCTAGACTGCAAGACACGGGGCGCTGTCCCGCGTGCACGGTCGCGGAAAGGGTGATGACACGCCGTGACGACCCACACGGCTGGATGGTCAAGGTGTATGCCGACCCTGGCGGCGGCCTCTGGCGGCGGCGCGTCGCGAGACCGACGGGGAGGTGCGCTGACGCCACGCGCCAGAGGGTCAGACGACGGCGGCCGCACGCCACACACGCGTGAGAACGGAGGGGGGGAACGGAGCCCGCCGATGGCACGGCCAGTGGACAAGACACCATAGGTGTTAGGTGTGAGGAGCACAGCAACAGGGAGGACCAGCAATGCGGTTACAGCATAAGGTCGCGATCGTGACGGGATCGGCGACGGGTATCGGGCGCGCGATCGCGATCTGTCTGGCGCGTGAGGGGGCCGCGGTCACCATCGACTACATCGGGACGCCAGACACCCCGCGCCAGGTCGTGGGACAGATCGAGCAGGACGGGGGCAAAGCCCTGGCCGTGGAGGCTGATGTCGCCGACCTCGCTCAGGTCACGCATCTGGTCGCACAGACGGTCCAGACCTTTGGCCGCCTCGACATCATGGTCAACAACGCGGGCATCGAGGAGAAACACCCGTTTCTGGAGATGCCTCTCGCGCTCTGGCAGAAAATCATCACCGTCAACCTCACCGGGCCCTGGCTATGCAGCCAGATCGCGGCGCAACAGATGGTCACGCAGGGCGGCGGCGGCCGCATCATCAACATCTCCTCCGTGCATGAGGATATGCCCATGCCCACCAACGCGCCCTACTGCGCCGCCAAGGGGGGCCTGCGCATGCTGATGCGTACCATCGCCGTGGAGTTGGCCCCGCACAAGATCACCGTCAACAATATCGGCCCCGGCGCCATCGACACGCCGATGGATGCGCCGCTCAAAGCGCACCCCGACCAGATGACAACGCTGCTCTCCGAGATCCCGCTCGGCCGCATGGGCCAGCCGGAAGAGGTAGCGGAATTGGCGCTCTACCTGGCCTCGGACGCGGCGGCCTACGTGACGGGCTCGACCTACTTCATCGACGGGGGCATGCTGCGCCAGTCGGGGAGCCTGTAGGATGACCTCTGCCCAGCGCACCGCATGGGGGCCGGCATCCGCAGCCCCGCCGGGCCGTGGCGGCGCGCGGGAGAGCACTGGGAGAAGACCACAGTGGAGAAGGGGAGAAGACCACAGTGCGGATGCTGTAAAGGAGGAAATCATGGCGGAGTTGTATGGCCGCTCCTTTAGCCGCGCGGAGTTGCTGCAGCGGGTGGGGCGACTTGACCAGATTGCGGGGATCGAACCGTGTGTCCTGACCGACGGTATGGCCGCGGGCGTCCGCGCCCTGCGCGTGACCACCGGCGCCGGGCTGGCCTTCACCGTCCTGCCCGATCGCTGCCTCGATATCCCGCACATCAGCTTCAACGGACGGTCGCTCTGCTGGTATTCCCGCAACGGCATCGTCGGCCCGCGGTTCTACCAGCCGGAGGGCAGTGGCTTTCTGCGCTCGTTCGTCGGTGGATTGGTCACCACATGCGGCCTGCGCAACTTTGGGCCGCCCTGCCACATCGGCGATGATACCTTCACCATGCACGGGCGCATCGGCAACCTGCCGGCCGAGGACGTAGCGTGGGGGACGACGTGGCAGGGCGACGAGTGCGTGTTCTGGATCGAGGGCACGGTGCGCGAGAGCCGGGTCTTCGGAGAGGATATGACGCTGCGCCGGCGCATCGAGACCCGGCTCGGCGGCCGGGGGTTGCGCATCGAGAATGTGGTGCGCAACGAGGGCTGGCGGGAGGAAGGGCACATGATCCTCTTCCATATGAATCCCGGCTTCCCGCTGCTCGACGAGGGCGCGCGCCTCCTCGTGGACCCGCTCGACGTGCACCCGCGCGACGACGAGGCGCGCAAGGGCGTCGAGGTGTATGATCGTTTCGTCGCGCCGCAGAGGGGATTCAGTGAGCAAGTCTTTGTCCTCGACCTCCGCCCCGACGCGCAGGGGTACACGACCGCCGCGTGCGTCAACGATCGCCTCGATGGGGGGTTGGGTCTGCAGCTGCGCGTCCGCAAAGACCAACTGCCGTGGATGGGTGAATGGTGCCAGATGGGGCAGGGAACCTACGTGCTCGGGATGGAGCCGACCAATTGCCCGACGATGGAAGGCCGCGCCGAGGCCGTCAAGCGCGGGACGCTGCCCGTGCTGCAGCCGGGGGAGGAGCGCCGCTACGACATCGCGGTCGACGTGCTGGTAGGCCGATCTGCCTGGGAGGGCAAGAAGGACTGACGGGTATCCGACGGCACGGCTGTCGGGCAACCCGGTCGTACACACCGCTAGACTCACGGGCACACAGGCGATATCGGAGGTATGCGCGCCGTCGCTGCCGTGGCCTGGAGACGCAGAGCAAGGAGAATGACATGAAAGCGACGCAAATTAGTGAGCAGGGTGAGAAGACGTTCGCGGTCATCTTTGACCCGGGTGACGAAGTCATGGCCGGGCTGCTTGACGTGGCCACGACGCACCACCTGGGCGCCAGCCACCTGACGGCCATCGGCGCCTTCAGCGACGTGATCCTGGGCTATTTCGAGCGCGAGCGGAAGGAGTTCAAGAAGATTCCCCTGCACGAGCAGGTCGAGGTGCTCGCGCTCATCGGCGACATCGCCCTCAACGACGGCCAGCCGAAGGTGCATGCGCATGTGGTCGTGGGGAAGTCCGACGGCTCGGCCTGGGGCGGCCAAATCATGGAGGCCCATGTGTGGCCGACCCTGGAAGTGATCATAGTCGAGTCGCCGCTGCACCTACAGCGCCGGACCGATCCGGAGACCGGCCTGGCACGGATCAGCGTGTGATACGCGCCGGCTTCATCGGCGAGGAGTCGAGAGGAGTCGGCGACGTGCAGGGGCCTGTATAATGGGCTGGTATCGTCTGTGATGGCGACCACCCGCATCCGCTGGCAACCGCGTCCGCGTGCGACATCTGTCGGGGTCCCGCGTGACTGCGCCAGCGCCGGGGCAAGCGACCCATAGTGCGCCGCACTGTGGCGCAGGCGCTGATGGCCCAGCGCGCGTGACCACGTCCGCCACCCGTCAGCGTCTCGCCGCGGCGGTCTTGTCGCACATGCGGAGGGAAGAACAATGCGGAGGGACGAACAGTGGCGACACAGCGCACCGATGTGAGTGATCGGTCAAGACGCTCGACGCTGGGACTCGTCTTGCGCGGTGGCGGCCTGCTGGCCGCGATACCAGCAGGCACGGCCGCGGCTGTGGTACTCGGCGCCGCGTGGCGCCGGCGCCGCCGTCAATTTCAAGGCTTCCCTCACCCCGCGTACCCCCCGGTCCACGGCGGCGCCAACACCATCCAGCTCTATAGCTACGGCCGCGATCTGTACGCCGCCATGCTTGGCGCGATCGACACCGCCCAGGAGAGCGTCTATCTGGAGTCGTTCCTGTGGAAGGGCGACACCGTCGGCCAGGACTTCAAAGAGCGACTGGCGCGCAAGGCGGCCCAGGGCGTCGACGTGTACGTCGTCTTCGATTGGTTCGGCAATCTCGTCGTGCCCGCCGCCTTCAAGGCGTTTCCGCCCGCGATCCATACCCTCGCCTATCAGGGCATCCGCCGGCCCTGGCATCTGCTCGATCCGCGCCGCTACGCGCTGGAGCACCGCAAGCTGCTCGTGGTCGATGGCCAGGTCGGCTTCCTCGGCGGCTATAATCTGGGCAGCCTCTATGCCACGGAGTGGCGCGATACGCACCTGCGCGTCGCTGGGCCGGCCGCGGCCCAACTCGCGCAGGTGTTCGTGGACTTCTGGAACAGCCACGCGCCACGCGACGACCGCATTACGCGCCACTATACGCGGCAGTTTGACTCATCGTTCGTGCCGCACGACAATGATGCGGCGCGCCTGGCCTTCCCCATTCGCGACATGTATATCTCGGCCATCGACCGCGCCGAGCACCATGTGTCCCTCACCAATGCCTACTTCATTCCCGACCGCGTGCTGCGCGCGACGCTTATGGCCGCGGCGCGACGGGGCGTGGACGTGCAAGTGCTGCTGCCCTGGAGGTCGAACCACACGTTGGCGGACTGGATGGCCCGCGCCCTCTTTACCCCGTGCCTGGAGGCGGGTATCCGTATCTTCCGCTACAAGGCGATGATCCACGCCAAGACCTGCACGATCGACGGGGAATGGAGCACCATCGGCACCGCCAACCTCGATCGCTTGAGCGCGGTGGGCAATTTTGAGCTCAATGCCGAGATCTACAATCGTGACCTGGCCCGGCACATGGACGACCTCTTCGCACACGACAAGGCCAACGCCACGGAACTGACGCGGGAGGACTGGTCCGCGCGCCCCTGGCCGGACAAGGTCGGCGAGCGCATCCTCGCGCCCTTGCATGTGTTCATGTAGGGGTACGCGTGACACTCCACGCGGAGCAACGCGCGAACGGAGCGAGCGGTCCTGCATCTATGCCCTGCTGAGCGCCATGGTGGCGCTGTGAGCGCGGCGAGCGCACGAGCCACGCTGGCGCCTGTCTGCGTTGCGGCCGGACGACGCGTCACTGACAGGGCCGGGTGTGATAGCATCCCCCCTAAAGGAGACGATCATCATGCAGCGACAGACGCCACCCGAGACGATAGCCCTCACCCCCGCCGGGCGCGCCGCGCTGGAACAGGAACTCCACCACCTACGCAATGAGCAGTTACCGGCCCTCGCCCGACGCTTGGCCGAGGCGCGCGAGGATAGCGCGACGCGCGAGGAAGATGCCGGCCTGCTCGAACTGCAAGAAGAGCAGCATCGCGCGGGGAGCCGCGCGGTGGAACTGGATCGACTCCTGTCCATGGCCCGCGAGATCGCGTCGTCTACCACTGGGGTGGTCGCACTGGGCAGCCGCGTGGAGATCGAGGGCGACGGGGAGCGCGACGTGTTCCAACTCGTCGATCCGCATGAGGCCAATGCGTCTGAGGGGCGCATCTCCGTCGCCTCCCCCGTCGGCAAGGCCCTGCTGGGCCACAGCGCGGGCGATGACGTGCTGGTACCCCTGCCGGCTGGTGAGCGTCGCCTGCGCCTCGTGTCCCTCTCGTGAGCACACGGCAGGCGCGCTATTATATGGAACACGGGACATGAGCACGACACACACAGGCGCGACAGGCGCCTCACCGGCAGGACCGCCACAGCGCCCCCCGTGCAATCCATACTGCTGTCCTGCCCGCCTCCCCGCGTGGTATAAGTGAGGGAGTGATGGCGCGTTATCAGGTCAACGGGACGAACACCGACAAGGGCGAGGCACGGCAGTCATGGGCATGGATGAACCGCTGTCAGAGAGCGATCCTATCGCAGTGCTTGAGCACTAAAGTTGGGCACGCAAGAGGTGGTCATCTCAACGCGCATGAAACGCACCCTATTCAACTAATTGCTCCGAGGATTCCCCTGGCTGACGTGGGGAGGAATCGGAGCCTTGTGCGATTGCTTTCAACATTCTACGCTCCTATTGCGGTAAAACAGAGGTATGAGCATACGGACGATCGCCCTGACGCTGGCTCCCACGGACGCCCAACGTACCGCCTTCCTGCGGTTGCGTCGCGCTTTCGTGGACGCGTGCAACCATATCTCCGCCGTGACCTGGGACACCGGCACGTTTAACCGCGTGCGCTTGCAACAGGCGACGTACGGGGAGGTCAGGGCGACGTACGGACTCATGGCCCAGCACGCCTGTCAGGCCGTGTCTGTCGTGGCCCAAGCCTACCGGCAGGACAAGGACACGAAGCGGGTGTTCAAGCCGACGATGGCCGTGCCGCTCGACACGCCGCGCCTCTATCGCCTCGCGGGGAATCACGTCGCTATCACGACGCTCGACGGGCGGTTGGCCGTCAAACTGAACATTGGCGGGATACAGCGCGCGTGGTTGAAAGGGGCCACGGCGCTCAAAGAGGCCGATCTGGTCTGCGACCGCAAGGGACGCTGGCGGCTCATGGTCAGCGCCGTCTATGCCGACCCGCCCCCCATCGCCACCGACGGTGTGCTCGGCGTTGACCTGGGCCGGACGGACATCGTCATGACCAGCGACGGCGACACGTTCAGCGGGCAGCAGGTCACGGCGGTCCGGGACCGCTACAGCCGCACACGCCGGATGATCCAACGGAACGTCTCGAAAGGCACACGGAGCAGCCGCCGACGCGGACGGCAGACTCTGGCACGGTTGTCGGGACGCGAACATCGCTTTCAGGCGCAGGTGAACCACACCATCAGTCGGCGCATCGTCACTCAGGCTGTTGCGTCGGGGCGGGCTATCGCCCTGGAAGACTTGACGGGTATCCGCGAGCGGACCAAGACGCAGGCGCGGACCAAGGCGGAACGGCGGCGATCCAATAGCTGGGCCTTCCATCAGTTGCGCCTGTTCCTGGCCTACAAGTGCGTGGGCGCGGGCGTGCCCCTTGTGCTTGTCAACCCCGCCTATACCTCCCGGATGTGCCACCGCTGTCTCCACATCGGTGAGCGGGCGGGCAAGCATTTTCGCTGCCCCGATTGCGGGTGGTGTGGCGATGCCGATTACAATGGGGCGCGGAACATCGCGCTCTTGGGGTGCTCCTTAAACGCGTCTCATGGTCCGTGGCTGTGTTGCTCGTACCAACCCGGTCGCAGGGCTCTTGAAATCCCCCGCCTGTAGGCGTGGGGAAGTTTAATCGCGGATAAAGACGCGATGCGTGCGGAGGTGGAGCGTGCGCCGAACACAGGCACAGCACGTGAACGATAAGAGCCGCCAGTGGTAATCGCGCTCGCTGCCATTGGCGCGTACGTGCTCCTCGTTGGCGTTGCGTCGTTCGTCGAGGTCCCCGTTGGCCGGGGGCTTGATGCCCTCCAACTCAATGCCCTCATCCGCATTGGTAGCGCCGCCCTAGCCGTCGCCGCGCTTCTCGCGGTCCACGGATTCAGCCTGCCCGCTGCACGCTCGCTTGCGGCCGGTATCGGCATCGGGCTGTTAGCCGGGGCCGGCTCCATCTGCTACTGTTTCGCGCTCAACGATCTGCCCGTATCGCTGGTCGTCTCCGTGGCCAATCTATCGATCGTGGTCACGATTGCGCTCGGCGTCGCGATCCTCCACGAGAACGTTGCGCCGCTGAAGATCGCGGCCCTGGTCCTCACCGTGGCCGGTGCGCTGGCCCTGTCGCGCCCTCCAGCCAAGCACGGCGTCCAGCCTCCCAAGGCCGCCGCTCCGGCGACGGACGGAGTCCAGCCTCCTGGGGCCGCCGCCTCGCCTCATCACCGGGCGCGGGGCTTCAGCCTGCTCGCGCTGTACCTTGCGCTGGTCGGGGTGAGTACCTTCCTCGAGAAGCCCGCTCTGCGGCAGCTCGATGCAACGCAGCTGAACGCGCTGCAGGCAATCGGCATGCTGGTGGTCGCAGTGGCCGCGCTTGGTGCTGTCCGAGAGTCACCCAAGCCAGGGTGGCACATGGCCGGGAGCGTCGAGGTCGGTGCGATGATCGGGGTAGGATCGATCTTCTACTACCTGGGGTTGACGCGGCTACCCATCTCCATCGCCGTCGGAGCGGCCAACGGGTACGTTGTGGTCACCGTCCTGCTCTCAGTGCTCATTGGCCATACGGCCCTGACGTGGTCCACGCGACTGGCGATCACGCTCACGGTGGCTGGTGTCATGCTGTTCGCCCTCTCGGCGTAGGAGGACTGTTCGCCCTCTCGGCGTAGGAGGACTGTTCGCCCTCTCGGCGTAGGAGGACTGTTCGCCCTCTCGGCGTAGGAGGAGAAGCAGCGCTGGCGCATACGGGCTGCGCCGTCGCCACGGGAATCACGATGACAGGACAGCGAAGGTGGTGGACCGGCTCAAAAGCAACACCTCCCAGGAGGAACGAGGCACGAGCGCTCTGTCCATGATTAGCCATACAGACGCCTTAGTCGGGCGCCGTCACGGTCGCGTCGCTCCGCCGGTAAGCCGTCACCACATCAGTCACCGCGTCGTAGAACGCGTCCGTCCCCAGCGTGTCCGTGAGGTCGTACCGGTCAAACTCGGCGCGGACGTCGCTGGACACCTCCGTCCACACCAACTGGACGCCCCGCTCCCGCAGCGCCTCAGACGTTTCCCGCACGGTCGCGGCCCCTGAAAAGTCTACGTCGGCGATCGCGGCCGCGTCGATACAGAACCAGGACAGGGGTGGGTCCGCGGCCGTCACGAGGCCCATGATGTCCGCGGAGAACCGGTGCGCGTTGGCGTAATACAGGCTCGCGGCGAAGCGGTAGATGATGAGCCCGGGCAGGACCTGGGCGGGACTGGTCACGGGGACGGTCCGCCAGCCGTGCCGCGCGTCCGTGACGAGCACGCCGTTCGTCGGCTTATAGCCACGGCGCACATGATCCAGGAGTGAGAGAGCCATGGCGAGGTAGGGTCTGAAAATTATTGGCGAGAGCGGACGTTGGACTCAAGTAAACGGAGAGCCTTGGCGGGGTGGGCGGCTAAGTGGCGCCGATACGCGGCAATCTCGGTGGCCCCGGTACGGCGGATGAGGGT
>JAABUL010006619.1_pt1 | contig 13196 bp, 13 predicted proteins | sample 5559151 | NCBI WGS metagenome assembly JAABUL01 (sample SAMN10711876, study PRJNA513368) | rock metagenome | isolation source: Antarctica rocks | place: Antarctica: Victoria Land, Pudding Butte sud | reverse complement strand
CGCACAACAAGGCGTTCCTGGGTAATGAAGCGGTCGCATCGGCGAAGAAATGACAGAAACGGCAGGCCCGAGAAGGGACGCCCTCTCGAGACGATTCTCGTTCACACTTCTGTTTGGACCTCCATAATCACCCAAAAGTCTTGCACACTGGGTTTGTCTTTGGGAGCGACCCGGAATCTTGCGATCTCCTCCTCGACAACCCCGACAAAGCCGCTGGTGTTAGTGGCGTCCACTTCCGCTTGCAGTTGGATACTGAACGCGCGGAACCCGACACGATACGTATATACAATTTATCAAAGCACGGCACGAAAGTGAATGGAATCTTGATATTGGGCATGGGCTGTGACACGATCAGGCTCCATGAGCCAAAGAGTGTGCAAGCTGGCGCTGTCTTCCTCCAAATCCACATGGTCCCCTTGCCGAAGGTCCATCTCATGCAATGTCTGCAATACTGGAGAGACTTTCGATCTGCTGTCGACAATCACCCCGTTCTTCAAACGGAGTTTGGGGCTTTGTCGATGAGCCGTAGAAGCAAAGAGACGCCGTCCGTACATCGTGGCAACTGGGTGGAATCCACGGTACATTGGAACTCGGGTGAACATTACAACATTCATTCTTCCGTTGGCTCTGGGACAACTGGAACGGTGAAGTTAATCCAGCGTAGTCGAGATCGCGCTCTGTATGCTGTTAAGATCACTACACCAGAGGCATTCGAGCTTGGGGTAAACGAGCGCAAAGCTCTTCTCAACTTGGAGCACGACCACATCGTACGCGTGGTAGACTGGGCGATTCATAAAGCGCCGGAAGGACCATATCAGCTGTTGGTCCTCGAATACGCTGCTCTTGGCAACCTCTACGCATATATGACGGGCGAACGTGCGACGCTATCGCTGTTGACTGATGTCAACCATAACGTGATTATGCGACAAATCCTTTCGGCTCAGCACATTCACAGTCAGGGATACGCCCATGGCAATATCGTGCCGCAAAATATTCTTGTCTTCGAGACCAGCCCACCGATCGTCAAGCTTGCAGATTTCAGCCATAGCGCACTACTGGAGGACTTCGAGAGCTTTTCGCAAGGACCGTTCACAGCACCTAAGTTTCGTCGAGCTTACATCAAACGATCGTCGGACCAGGCGTCTATTGATGCTAGCCGGCACGCCCACATCAGCAAACCGGCCGATGTCTACTCTGCTGGCGTACTCCTACACTTCATAGTCATGGGTGCTTCGGTATACTACGACGATCGCGGTCATGAGCTAACTAGTGTTCAGTGGCAGCAACAGGTGCTGGGTCCATGGAGAGACAATCACCGAATCGACAACGACCTCAAGCAGCTGGTATTGGTCATGCTGGGCCCAGCACACGAGAGACCCACTGCGGCTCAATGTCTGAAGCACGCTTGGCTACACGACCAAGCTGCTGCGGTTGACCATACAAACCAATCTGACGAGTACGCATATATTATGGCAAGCCTCGCTCCAATCCAGTCTAGTGAGAGTTTGCCATCGACGGACAGGTGTACATTGGTTTCCGAGCCATGGCCGCGACGTTCTTTCTCAGAATTGCAACCGATCTTTGAGGCCAACGAGAGTCCCGCATCTATATCGCCAAGCATGATGCTGGGTGCCCAACAACAGGCCCCTTTCGAGGTACGAAGAAATCCACCAAGGAAAGCACGACCTCCAAGACGTATCGCAAAGGATGGCTTGGTGTGAGTGACAATCGAAGATGGCGTTCTTTTTATCTTGGGATAAATTTGTACACCTATCTTCATAGCCCAAATTTATTACGTCATCTGGTATTCGTTGTATCTCACAGCCACCTCTCTTATCGGGCCATGCCCTCGAAAGCGGCGAGACTCAGGACTCGGCTGTCTTGTTGTTGTAGTTGTAGGTACTTGCGGAGATCCCCAGGTTTTGGGTGGGGCACGGCGAACAGAAATAGCCAACTATTGGACTTCATCCAGCCGCCGGCTGTGCCGCCGATGATCCCGCGCTTCCTCATCGATTGAAATTAGTCTTGGTGCCACGATGCCACAAGAAACAGAAACAGGAACCAGACGTCCTTGCATTTTCGTCTCCATGAGGGGCAACGAAAAAATCAGACATGACGGTAAACGATAGGACGCCGACCAGGTTTCTACACAGTACTAACCTTCCTCACAGTGCCTCAGTCTCAGACGCAACCGCCGCCGCATCTCCGGGCAATCCCGGGCACCATATTCTCCACAGCGGCAACGCCGAAACCCACGCGACGGGGACTCGAGCCGACATCTCCGCCGTTTTGCTGGAGCACAATAAAATGCTGGTTGCGCGGAACGAAGACGGGGCAGTCGACACGAAGAGGTGGTGCTGGGCTGACGAAGCAGAGAGGTAGTACTGGGCAGTCAAAGCAAAGTAGGCCAGGGAAGCGATCGAAGTCGAAACGAAAGGCACGCATGTCAGACCCAAACCACGATGACGGCGAACAATTAGACTTGTTCGACTAAAGCAGTGCACTGGAGGAAGGAAAGACGAAAAGTCACAATACCTAGAGGTTCGCGCATTCAAATGTAGATACGTACGTACACCAAGTACCCTAGTCCGCAGGCTCCCATTTCGATTCATACGTTCCGAGACTACCTCATCCGCCAGGAAGAAAGGCTCGAAGATAGATCTTTTCCGTTCTCACCCGCACCACTTACATTCTGGGACAACGGACGTGATAATGCTTCTGCTCTGGATCAACAAGTAGTCATGTATCGATTCAAGCGGCTAACACCTGGCTGTAGCGCATGTCTGTCGAAGGTGACTCATCAGCGGAACGCAATCCTACTGACCGCAGTCAGGTGTCTTCAAGACCCTGCTGTTGTCTCGCCGCCTCTAAGGCTTTCAGCACGGCTCGGCCTCTTGCCAGAACTGATTAAAGTGGTCCAGGCACTCAAATTCCGAGGCGTCCGGGTCAAAAGGAGTATCGTGCAGCTCCGGAAGGTCATCCATGACACCGGCACCTCTTCCGAGGTCCGAGACAAGGGCGATTAGCGAAAAACGACATCAAAGGCACCTCGGGGTACGTAATCGATAAGGAATGAATGCAGGCTGCCCGAACGTGCGCAGTGTGGTCCGCGCTAGGACGACGCTGTCGAGACATTAGGCTTCGAGTTGGCACATCTGGGAGAACGCGGCAAAGTCGTCACGTTACCCCCACGGCGTCCACACCTTTCTCGGGTTCCGGGCAGACATGAGCACGCTACAGCACATTCCCTCACGCAAAGCAATCTTTGTGGTTCGAGAAGTCACGTGATATACTGTTTTCGCCTTTCTCATAGCCGTCAATCGGTTGTCTTCGCATTCCTCCTATCGATCTTGTCATCTAGTCTCATGACAATGAACTGCATCCTCCTTGCCGATGGTCGCCGTATTGATGCAGGAAATCTGATCGGCAGCGGCACGGACGGCTTCGTCATTCGCAACGGATGCCACGTCCTGAAGATTCCCCAGCTCTTTGGACGTCTACAGCCTGATGGAAAGATCGAGGCGGACGGCGACAACGAATTACATCTCGGACACCTGGAAACAGAGAAGCAAGTCTACGAGAGACTACACGAGGTGCCAGGAGTTGCTAAGTGCATTGAGTGTACAAGCAACGGGATACTGCTTGAATACTATCCAAACGGATCTCTGAGTGAATACCTTTCTTGCCACAAACCGCCGTCTACAGCCTGGAGATGGCACTGGGTCCTCCAGGCGACAGACATAATCGGCCATTGTCATGAGAGAGGGGTCCTGGTCTTTGACATCGCCCTGCGCAACTTTCTGCTCACAGACGACCTTAATCTGCGAATAATCGACTTCGCGAACAGCATGCTAGTCCCACAGAGCATGGATATCACCCAAGTTAACGTGGATGGATGCACGGCTGGATTGGACCTCCTTCATCTTTCCAATGTGATCTATTCAATTATGACCTGGCAACCATTCTCTGTTGAATGCGCGATGGAATCAGAATGGCCACATATCGATCAGATACCGGACTTGCAAGGACTTGACTACGGCCAGATAATGCATAAGTGCTGGACTAGGAGATACACAGGCATCCAAGAACTGGTCCTCGAGATACGCCTGTGTGCAAAGACGTCTTCGTCTGCCGGACCACTCGAGCGCCAGACCCAAAGCTGTACTCCTTCAGCAGTCAGCGTCCGGTCCGCATCACCTGTGCTTCCGCCTGCCTGAAGTCAGCATTGGAACCTAAGACGGTGGCTATCCAAACCTACCCTTCTGCATGGCGGACATTTAAATTGCCTGTCGGTGCTCGATGCTTGCGAACCCTTCTTCAGTGGGTCACACTGGGTGTCATTCAGAAGAGCCTGGTCGCATTTCAAGATATTGCGGCCGCCTTCAGGTATGTCGACGGTGTGAGTGCATTTGGTGAATCGACGCGGCGCTGGTATGATTTCGGTACACATCTTGAGCAGTTTCACGGTCAAGACCGTTGGTGGAAGGTCACGAATGGCAAAGAAGAAACTCCGATGCCACCTTGAGCATCTTCTAGTCTTGTACTTTAATGCAAGCGAGGCTAGCTAGGAAGATAAGAATGCAACATGCGGCATTTAACACGCGCGAGCAGCTGTCCTGCATGGTGCATATGTCTTTGAGAGGATCTGGGCTTGCTGCTTCCGATCATACGCAAGATTTGGCCTAGTTTAGGCTAGCCGCACACTCATCGTGCTAGGTGCGCTACAAGAGACACTTGCAGGTATACGGGTGAGCATTGCGAGAGCACACATCTGTGCAAATCCCTAGAGCCTTCCGATCCATGGCTGTATTTATCCACAGAGCTACTTCCCGTTCTGTGGGGGACGCATCTTTGCACATTGGGGATAATGGCTCTAGCAAGGTGCATAATCAGTGTATTAGCTGCAGCTCAGCGTGTCTCCATGTGTCTCCATGCATCGTGCCCCGCTGATCATGTCATGTGATAAACTGAGCGCACACCCCGCCTCCGAAGCCCGCACAACGGCCCGTGACTTGTCGTCACCGACTTCGGCGATCTGGATCATGCGGGGCTCCGCACCAATGTAGTCTCGTCTATCTCGGAGTGGCGCAAAACAGGCCTAGCGTGACAGCTCTGTAGAGCAGATATATATGTTCTAGACAAGTAACATATATGTTGTAGGGTCATTGTATATAGTGCTCAAAGAGATACTGCAATCGCCGCTGACTGTATACCTTACGGGTCACTTACACCTAATGCCGATAGCTAACGCCGGTCCCTGTCATCCGGTAACGCTAACGGCATCGAAGGATGGTTAAAGCACGATCGAACGATAATGAGTGCCTCTAATAGATGGGCAAGGTCATAATGCCGCCTATGTTTCGTCTGAAAGCGGGCTTTGACTTCTTTGCTACCGACTTCAGTATAGCGTGAGTAGAATGAAAGCGTTCCATGCCAATTATATGAAAATTTCGTCATGGGCAGAGCCCTGCATAACCAGGCTTCCATTTCGATCCATACGGTTTGCGGGCCGCGGAAACCTTGCTGTCCGTCTAGGCGCCGAATAAGAAAGGTTTCAAGTCGCACGACCGGATAGCTTCGCGGCTACAGTGTTAGCGGCGAGACACGAAAATGTCATCCCACCCGGCCAGCATGCAGCTCGCTCTATACAGCGCGATCCAGATTCCGAGGCGGAGCTTCCTTCTCCATCCACAGTTATCCGAGGGCCCCTAAGGTCGAGCGCTCGTTAGACCTTAGCCGGGACCTCAACCGGAGTCACAGCACAGGTCTCGAATGCCGCAGATAACAAACTAGTCAAGCCTAGCAAGGGAGCAGGTAGGTACAAATGATAGGAAGTGATAGTTTCCGTTGGCTAACGATTATGGCCAGATAATCCGATGTGCATTTCTAATCCGGAAGAGGATGACGAGCTACGTCTTCCTGTTAAGGTCGATCGGAGGGAAATCGGACTCCATGTACTCCCGACACTTGTGTCGCGGCGAAGCGCTCATCCTCAAGATAAGGAAATCCCAGGATTTCGAAGGCGACGACAGGTGCAACCGGAAGAGGATGGCGTAGCCATTTGGATCTCTCGTCGGCAAAACGTTGTAAGACCATCAAACAGAGGCTAAGCTAAGCATAAGATGTGAAGAGTGTAGCGACGATCGGAGAAGAGCCGAGCACCTCCGCTAGCGCCCGCCACGCTCAACGAATGCGATGCCGAGTTTTATCCGATACTTCGGAGCCACTTCCATCCGTGGTTGGTGTTGGTGGCTCTTCCGTTTAGAGCGAGGTGGGATTTGTGTGCATGCCGGGCAAGTCCCTGAATATGCAGACATCTCGTTAACGCTGCACTCTATCGAAAGAGCAGCAACATGTCTAGAGCGCCGAACAGGACGAGATCCTTACGTGGTATTATTTTCAATTGGGAAGGCGCCTCTAGCCCGATTGGGTTGGAGGAGATCCGAACATATATCTCAAGATCATCGCTTTCTTGTCTCTCAACAGCGTATTCTCCTCCGTGTCGCTCACGCACGTACCCAAGTCATATGTTAATGCCTGTCTGCGCGATTATTATTTTTGACCACACTTCGAACATCCTTAGGTACCACGTTCGAGTTGCACTCGGGGTAAACTCCGACCTCAAAGACACCGGACGACGCTAAATCGTCGATGAGATGGCACCCTGAATCCGCCACAAACACGCTGCAGATCATGCCATTGAGGGATCATTGGATCGCTACACCCTCGAAAACGCCGGGCATGAAGCTCTTCGGGGTTTCAGACGCGTCCAATCGTTGTCATCCGACAGGGCATGATTTTGGTGTTCTGAGAGCACCTCCAGCTTTCAAGATCTCGAGTGCTGAATAGTAACGATTGAAGACTTGCTCTGGCCTTCATTCACACATCTAGCATTGCCGCTAGTAATTTTTACACTGTTCAAGCATCCTACGAACGATGAGCACGCTGCTGCCCGCCACACCAGGAGGAGGAGAACCCTTATCCTCTAGGGCACCGGGTCAAAATCCGTTCTCTGGAAATAAGCCAAAGAGAACACTTATCGAAAGTGCCTGCGCAGCCTGTCGGAAGAGAAAGTCAAAGGTGAGGTACTACAGTGGCAGACTCGATCAGATTCCAACGCAACACGCTGATAAGAGTGGCAGTGTTACGGCCAACGGTAAGCAACACATCGCAGGACTCAAATGGTGGTAGCCTTCACTGATCTATCCCCAGGCCATCTTGTACCAGTTGTCAAGTGCTCAAGACACGTTGCACCTACGAAGCTAAGGAAGGCGAGAGCAGGTGGTCAGCAATTAGGCGGAGGATGAAGGATGTGGAGAGTGATAGAGACGACCTAATAGAGCTCATCACCTACATGCAAGATGCCTCGGAGAATGACGCTATGCGAACCTTCCATCGGATCCGTGCTCACGACTTTGGGGACCCGCTGCGATTCATTCGACATGCGAGGGTGAACGACCACTCGCTCCAGCGGGATTTCGTCTCGCAACAAGTACCGAGTGAACAGCAATGTCTCCCACCGATACGCACAATGGTCGAATCTTGTGGGCTGTTGCCTAGCCAAGAACAGGTACAGTCTCGACAAGCGGGCGACCGAGAACGAGCACCATCCATGTTCTCTAACGCCAGGAGCGCGGGTGTCGAATCGTACCCCTCGGACCGGTCTATTGCCGGCACGACCGGCGATGCGCAAACTTCTCGGAGGGAGCTTTTCGCTCATGGGGGGCTCAGCTGCGATTGAGTCTCCAGTGTGAGCACACTGCTGCAGTCGAAACTGTGCCCTCCACAAACCCGTCAGGATTGGCCATCGTAGCAAGGTTGACCATTCCTCCTCTTCTCTTCTTTCCTAACCAGAAGAGGGTTCAAGGAGCCAACAGCTATTTGAGCTTGTACATGCTAAGATATGAAGCGCCTGTAACAAACTGAAAATTCAATTGTAATGTGCTCGAGTCAAAGTTGTGAGCAGAATGTTCTCGAAGCTTCCTTAGCCAGGATAACGGAGAAGACACACCACCGTCCTACACTGGCCTATTTGTCGGTACTTGGTCAAAGTCAGTAAGACGATCTGGTATCATGTTAGGTTCTTTATAATAGAAGAGCAGCGAAAGTCGCTTGGTCAAGTCGCGTGGAGGCCGGCAGATTTGGCTTTAGGTTAATCATCCATGTAGTCCTAAATGTCTCGTCCTACCACCTCAAGTTCCGTTGAATTGGAGTCCAGAAATACGGAAGCTCGGAGGCCACGATGAGCGGGTCACGGCGGTGGCCTTCTCCCTAGACGGGACGTTGGTCGCATCGGAGTTATATAACAAGACGCTGCGGCTGTGGAATACACTAACAAGTCAAGGAAAACACCGGTTTGAAAACCCTCGGTTTACTTTGTTCGCCGACTAGTATTCGCCGACAACGGCAGTATCTTAGATACGGGTGTTAGGACCTTCGACGTTAGTCAACATAGCGCTTCCTTACACACTACACCTTCGGCAGTTATTACGTATATCGAACTAAACGATGAGTGGATACGGCGTCACCATGAAGACCTACTCTGGCTTCCCTACGAATATCGAGGATTATGTTTAGCAGTATATAAGGACACGCTTGTTGTCGGTCAACTTTCTAGGACTGTGTCTCTATTCCGACTAGGCGTGGACTAGTTTCTTCGTAGAGTTATATTGGTACAAACTGTACACCATGCACGTGATCTGTGCTACAAGCTTTAAGTACCGCAATATAAAGACTGTTAGCAGTAACGAACGTTCGAGATTGGGGCTGTGATAAGCGTGTCTTGTATGTCCCTACAGGAGGCTCTTCGCAGAATGGGCGGCGACGTAGCAACAACAGCGCGAATTTCAGTTGGGAGAAGTTCAAGGGGTAGCGAGGCGACTATACTATTAACATACACAAGGTCAAGTAGATTAAGATGTGTGCGTGAGTTTGATGGTACTCTGAATGCGAAGTACCTCGGATTTGGCTCGCCACGGAGGGTGGCTCGCGACGGTGAGATAGATGTTATCTAGTCTACAGGCTTCCATCTCGACCTATACGCTTAGAGATACCTCATCCGCCTAGGAAAGAAGCTCGAAGATAGACCTGTTAACAAGTTGTATTCCACCAAGAGACCTTTTACATCTATGCTTTAGATTAGCGAAGAGTCTAACACGATTGCGAACGATATCGTTCGCGGTGAGTATTGCAGAGCACGCCTCAACTAGGGTTCCTAAAGATATATTTACCTAACCATGCTAAGACGGGTAGCGGTAGTGCGGGCCGTTAAAAGGTTAGATAACCTTTTAGCGTGGTTAGATAACCCGTGCCTACTGTTGGTTGTGGGCTAGTATCTCAATCCAAACCGGGCTCCATGTTCTTGCAGTAGTTGCACAAAGTTGCCGAGCCTTCTACCACGGTAATGCCGTCGCGGTTTATGGCCCGCTTGTACTGGCTGAAGTCTCTAATCTGTTCCATGTCGAGTCAATAGGGGATAAGAATGGTGTGATGGTCGTAACGTTTGCGTGTCGAGGTAGCTTAATGAAAAGTATCGGGTCATTCCCATATACTGTCCTGGTCGAACTACAACAAATATATGTACGCTCTTCGCTTCGTCCTCTTACAGTCTGGCGGGATCACTACGGAGAGCGTGGCATGGTTCATCAGAGTGCTACAGTTATGGCCATGTCGAAAGCTTCGATGTTGTTAACCCACACGCCACCAAACAGAATCCCGGAGAAATTATCTCGAGCAAGCTACCAACGCGGGTCAATGTACCTCCGTACTCTGTGCTGTTGCAAACCCTCAAAGCACCTGCAGTGGGCTCCGCTCCGGCTGGCTCCGCGGTGGCGCCACCAGTCTTCTCCTCATTCCCCATCAGGTCGCGGCACGTGGCGACGTGGCAGCCAAGCCTTCTGTTTGTCTCGCCACATATCTGGTGACATCCCATCCATTCTCCATCCTTCCTTTTCCGCTATGTCACCCGACCATCACGCGTGCGATCAGGAGGAAGGACAAGGTATCGACATTGCGGGCTATAAGATCAGTGTTCAACGCTGCACAAACCGTTCTACATTACCCACTAGTAAGTGTTCCATAAACACTTATTTCAACGCAACGACGAGAACTTCCCGAATAACCTCAGTAAAAACTGTCAAACGTGGCAGTTTACGATTCCCCACTCATGGCTGGACTCGCATACTACCCGTACGGCCTACCGGAATCTCCATTTCCAACGGTTGATCACTTACACGAACGTCTGCATCAGGTATATTGAGTGTGAAGCCTTACTCAATCTCGGCAACACTGACTCTTCATCATTTGTGTGTAGCACAACTCGATATGGCGGTACTTGGCATTCCGACAACCAGACGCCAAGAAGCTACCCAATCATCCTGATGTCGATCTGATCGACGAGACCACACGCTATGTTGTTCAGGTGGAGGTGCCGGGCGTCAAAGATGTTAGCAAAATCAAATGCCAGTGGTCCAGCTCGACGCATCTCGCCGTCACGGGCGACAATACGCCACCGGATCAGACTGAAGGCGCCAATGGTCACGGAGTAAAGGAGGACGAAAGTGCCAAGCCTCTCTCGTCTCACACGGGCACTCACGAGCCTTCAGAGTTCGCGCCATCCCCCTTCATCGAGGAGAGGAGGCTAGGCATATTCCGCCGCGACTTCTCATTCCCCTCAAACAACATAGACGGTGAGAAGATGACGGCGAAGCTTGAGGCGGGACTGCTAACTCTCAACATTCCGAAGAAGTCGCATCACATTCCGAAGGGTGACGGTACAATCATGATTAAGCAGTGCGATTGAATGGAGGGGAAGGGATAGTAGAACTTTGGCTTGTTGATGGCGGTAATGGGAGTATGTAACATATCAGATGGCGTCATGGTGTTGGTAATTGCTCAATCCTATTTTCTTCCACACATGGCTCGTGCATGAACGTTATGCATCCCCTTGGTAACTCAAAAGCCTCTTCGAAGGGACTTCTAACATTCATCATCATCTTTGGATCTGAGTAGAAGTTAATGGAGATCCCAATGTGCCATACTATGATCGTACTTCGGTCCAGGATCGTGGAGCACTCTTGGAGCCTACTAGGTTATGTCCGCTATCCTTCATTACCGAACTTTCTTATTGTAGCGATGACCCCAAACAAAGGAGACGAAATTCCGGAGTCGAGAAATTCCTTGCTTACTCAGGTATATGGTACAGTCCTACTTCGAGGAGCCTCGCAATCTTCACAGGTCGGCGAGCTTCGAACCAACAGCCTAGCATGCTCGATCTTCGCTTAGACAACGCATGATTGGTGGCGTGACTACATGCAGCAAGGTATCTGGACGGCCTAGAATTCCCTCCGCGAAGACCGCAGCCATGTCTGACAGTAGGACTAGCCTCGAGACCACCCAACCGAGCAGTCGCGCTGGGGCTCGATCAACGCTGCTAATTCATAGCAAATTGAGTGCGTGTTAAAGGCATGACTAGGACGTCGCGTTCTATTCATTGCAACAACACGCCCACGCATCACCTGACCAAACAAGCCAACATGCCATCTCAACTCTACACTCGGTCGGATGCGCTCTTGGAATGTGGTGAGTCAAGCAACTCTAGCCACCACAAGTCATCCGGGGACTTTGAAGCACGTGGTATTCGCCAAGCGATTGACTGTCGGGACCTTACTGCACCGCTTCTGAACTCATCAAGTCCCGAACCTCGAGCGGTTTCTGAGCATGTCCACACTGTAAGCAGGACGACGGCCAGCTCGAGGAAACGGCAAACAATATCAGCGAAGTTGTTCCAACACTGTGGGGTTCGGAACACTCAAGTGGTATGTATGCTGCCATCATGCTAAGTGTCCTTTTGCACAGTAACTCACTAGAACTAACGGTTATAGCTCGGCCGTCGTTGCTGAATTGTCAACCAATTTGCTTTAGAAAGCCAGCACGAGTTCTTCCTGAACACCTACCTACACTTCCGGAGAGTGTCGAAGAGTCCTTATGATCAATTTTCCCGGGGTACATCCATCGCTGGCAAGGTTGCGACATCCAGTGGTTAGCCGGTATCCATCGCGACGACAAACGCTCAAGTGGGATTACCAGACTCTGCACCACTACGGCCATCGCTTGCTATCCGGACAAGAATCGGATCGTGGATGCTTAAATGAGCCAGGTGGTGGGAGTCACAACGAAGGGAAGATGTACGAGGTCAACCGAGCATCGTGGTGAAGGGCATATGTATGTAACAGAACTGCTGGTGGATGTAGCACAGGCCTAATTGATGTGCAGCAACCAGACAGGAAAGGTCTATTAGTAAACATGACTAAACAAGTTAGATAGAATACTCTACCGTGTCTCTTTCTTTTACAAAGATAAGAGCTACTATAACTAGTACTAAGACTAGCTTTATAACGACTACTCCTACTAACTTCCTTATAGAGAACTAATCCGGGTTATGAAGTAGGCGGCGGTATGTTGAAAAAAACTGATCGGATAGCTGAAGGGAGTACTCACATTTCTTGCTGTCCCAGACCGTGATACTCCCGATTGCCGCGATTGCCCTTTACATGCACCTGGTCATGTCAACGTTCACAATGCTGCATGAGAAATTGTGAATAGGTCGCACGCACCCACACTGCATCATCATCTGCAGTATCTACATTACAAAGAACTCCTTCATCATACCGCTCTATTCAAACCCATTCATTTGTGTATACACCTCGGTCCTAAACATGCACATGATCAAAGTCAGGTGAAGAAGCTGCACGTGTCGTCTTTGGCTACGGCGCCAATTCCCAGCATTTGTGCAAGCACTTTTGTCGACTCGGTCCTCTCGTGCGTCGGAACAGGGAAGATGTCCCACGAGAATGAAAGTGCCATCGATCCTTTCGAGGCGCTCTGTTCCTCCCATGACCAAGATATGGCAAGCGCAGCGGCAAGACGAACTGCCTTTAGACGAGACCCACATGGTACGCTCCGCCGTCAACGCCGCAAGCACATCTAATACGGCTCCAGGCATTCTCGTTTCCGGCCAGAGTTCCGAATGTCGAATCGCACGGTCCGAACGAGGCGTTTGCAAAGCTGGGTCACGAGTCCGCGTCGAGGAAAGTAGGGCGCTTAAATTTGCTCACTCCTTACAACTTCCGGTTCCAGCAGTCCATGAGGTGAACGCTTCTGGCCAACAGACCGAAATCCTGATGGACTTTGTGGAT
>JAABUL010006618.1_pt1 | contig 13196 bp, 10 predicted proteins | sample 5559151 | NCBI WGS metagenome assembly JAABUL01 (sample SAMN10711876, study PRJNA513368) | rock metagenome | isolation source: Antarctica rocks | place: Antarctica: Victoria Land, Pudding Butte sud | reverse complement strand
ACGGGCGGAATCGACCTGTTCCCGGCAACCGACTCGCCCGTCGTGGCCCGGATGCGGGCGGCCGGCACGGTGATCCTGGGCAAGACCAACATCCCGGTCCTGAGCGCCACGGGCAGCCACGCCAACACCAGCTGGGCGGGCCCGACCTACAACGCGGCGGGACGCGAATTCCTGCCGGGCGGCAGCAGCGCCGGCACCGCTACCGCGGTGGCGGCGAGCTTCGCGGTGCTGGGCCTCGCCGAGGAGACCGGGGGATCGATCCAGAATCCCGCTTCGGCACAGGGGCTCGTCGGCATCAAGCCGACCTTCGCCCTGGTGCCGAATACGGGCGTCCTTCCCTTGTCGAGCCTGCGTGACGTCGTCGGCCCCATCGCCCGCTGCGTCCGCGACGCCGCGCTGGCGTTGGACGTGCTGGCCGGGTTCACGACCGAGGATCCGAAGACGATTGCGGGGGTGGGGCACCGGCCGAAGGGCGGCTACGCGGCGCGCCTCACGGCCGACGCACTGAAGCGCAAGCGCATCGGCACCTACGGCCCAGGTTGGCGCGACCTGCCCTTGTCGGACGAGACCCGCGACCTTTATGCCCGTGTGCGGACGGAGCTGGCCGCGCAAGGCGCCATCCTGGTGGAGGATCCCTTCGCGGGGTCCGGCTTCGCGGCCCTGCGGACCCCGACCGTCCCGGGCCAAGAATACGACGCCCGCGGGCTCGAGAGCGTGCCCTACGACCTCGGCCGGTACCTCGAACGGCTCGGCCCCGACGCGGCGTTGAAGACCTTCGCGGCCTTTGCGAGTGCAACTGCCGCGCAGGACCCGTTCGCGCCTTCTGGCGTGCTGAGCTACATGCCGCGTCTGCCGGGCTTCACCGCCTGCCTCGCCGATCCGACGCAGCCGCCGGACATGGCGGATTTCATCGCGGCGCGTGAAGCCCATCTCGACATCTTCACCCGCGTTTTCACGCTGAACAGCCTCGACGCCCTGGTGTTCCCGCAAATGCGGAGCGCGCTCGCGCCGCTGCATGGCGACGACGTCATCCACGAGACCACCGTCAGCGAGATCAACATCGCGGGTCTGCCGGGCGTGACGGTGCCGGCCGGCGAGTACGCGTCCGGAGCGCCGTTCAACCTGATCGTGGTGGGTCCGCAATGGAGCGAGGCGGACCTGCTCGGTCTGGCCTATGCCTATGAACAGGCCACGACCTATCGCAAGCCGCCGGTTCTCAGCGGTCCATGAGCCCTCGGACGCCCCAAAAGGATTGTCATCATGAAACCTCAGATCATCATTGCCGCCGCTGCCGGGTGCCTGCTGGCAGCATCCGCCGCGCAGGCAGCCGACACCAAGCCGATCACGATCGGGGTCCCGGTCGGTCTGTCGGGCGCCAACAGCGTCGTAGCCCCCTCCGTGGTACAGGAAGCGCAGCTCGCCGTGGACGAGATCAACGCGGCCGGAGGTGTGCTCGGCCGCAAGCTCGCGCTCGCTGTGGCGGACGACGAGTCCGGTGCGGCCGGCGCCCAGAAGGCGTTCGACTCGCTCGTCTACCAGAAGAAGGTCGACGTGCTGATCTCCATGGAGACCAGCGCGGCGCGCAATGCCGCGCTGCCGATCGTCAGCAAAGGGCAAGTCCCCTATATCTACACGTCCTTCTATGAGGGCCATTCCTGCAACAAGTACCTGTACGTGGATGCCTGGGTTCCCGAGCAGCAGATACCGCCCATCGTCGACAACTTCGTCAAGGAGAAGCACGCCAAGACCTACTTTCTCATCGGCAGCGATTACGCGTTCGGGCGCGGCATGCTGGGCTTCAGCCGGAAATATATCGAGAAGCAGGGCGGCAAGGTGGTGGGCGAGCAATACCTGCCGATGGACGGCACTGACTGGACGACCATCCTGTCCAAGCTGAAGGATTCCAAGGCGGAGGCCCTGATCACCTCTACCGCAGGCGGAGCCCCGAACGTAACGCTCACCAAGCAAATGCGCGCCGCCGGCATCAGCATCCCCTACGCCAACCTCGCGGTCGACGAGGGAACGGCCAAGAGCATGGGGGGCGATGCGACCGGAATCTATCTCTCGGCCTCCTATGTGACGAGCATCGACTCCCCCGAGAACAAGAAGTTCCTGGACGCCGCCAAGGAGAAATTCGGTGCCGACCTGAAGACGCCGAACGACCTGTCGGTTCCCGAATACGAGGCCGTGTATCTCTACAAGGCCGCGGTCGAGAAGGCCGGGGGCACCGACCAGGCCAAGGTGCTCGAAGCGCTTCCCGGCGTGTCCTTCAAGGGTCCGCGCGGCACCATCAGGATGGACAAGGAGCACCATGCGCCGCTCACCATGTATCTCGGTCAGGTGCAGGGCGACGGCTCCGTCAAGGTCGCGGCGACCTTCAAGGATGTCGACCCCGGCACCCAGTGCCCCAACCTGAAGTGAGAACGACGGCGGAGCGGCTCCTGTCGCTCCCCCACGCGACGGAGAGCCGCCATGCTGATCGTGCTGGACATCGTGACGACGGCCGCAATCCTGTTCATCGTCGCGCTGGGACTGCTCGCCATCTTCGGCGTGCTGAAGATCATCAACTTCGCGCATGGCGCCTGGCTGACGATCGGGGGCTATTGCGCCGTGATCGCCGCCCGGCTGGGGTGGAGCCCCTGGCTGGCTCTGCCGCTCGCCTTCGTGATCGGAGCGGCCCTGGGAGCGCTCGCCGAAACCCTGATCATCCGCCCGCTCTACCGCAGACCGCTCGACGCTATCCTGGCGACCTGGGGACTCGGCATCGTCATCGGCCAGTTGATCACGCTCGCCTTCGGTCGCGACGTCCAGCTGACCCCGAACCTGCTGTCGGGCACGGTGGCGTTGCTGGGGGTCGACTATTCGATCTATCGCCTGTTCGCGCTCGCCGCCGCCGTCGCGCTCGGCGTCGCCTTCGCGTTCACCATCGAGGGGACGCGCCTCGGCCTGTCGACCCGTGCCGTGATCATGAACGAGACGCTCGCGCGCGGCCTGGGCATCGACACGGCCAAGGTGCGGCTCGCGACCTTCATGATCGGCGCGGGACTGGCGGCGCTCGCGGGCGTCCTGCTCACGCCCCTGACCAGCGTCGACCCTAACATGGGCGTCGCCTGGCTGATCGGGGCCTTCATGCTCGTCATGGTGGCGGACGCGTCCTATCTGGCGCTGGCCGCGGCCTGCCTCGTGTTCGGCGCCGTGCAGGTCCTGGTCAGCACCTATGTGAGCCCCATCCTGGGCAGCATCTCGGTCGCGGTTCTGGCTGCCCTCGTGCTGCGGATCAGCCCGAAGGGGTTCTCCCGTGCCTGAGCGCCTCGCCGGGGCGGCGGAGGACAGCCCGGTCCGGGGGCGCTCCGCCAGGTTGCTGCCCGTCACCCTCGCGGTGGCGACCGCTGCCGCAGCGGCGATCTGGTTCGCACCCACCGTGCTCGACACCTTCTCGGTCAATGTCCTCACGCGGTCGCTGATCTACGCACTTCTGGCGGTGACGGTGGACCTGCTGTGGGGCTTCACCGGGATCCTGACCTTCGGGCAGGCCGCCTTCTTCGGCGTGGGCGCCTATGCGACCGCCATCGTGCTCACCCAGGGCGGTTCGACGCCTGCATGGATGCTGGCGGGGCTCGTGCTCGCCGTGCTGCTGCCGGTGCTGCTGGGGCTCGTGGTCGGGTGGCTGTCCTTCTACTACGGCTCAACGCCCCTCTACGCCTCCGTGATCTCGCTGGTGGTCCCCATCGTCGTGACCCAGATCGTCTATTCGGGCGGCACCTGGACGGGCTCCAGCAGCGGGCTTGTCGGCTACGACACCCTGCCGCTCGACCTCGAGGGTTTCTTCCGGCTGGCCGGTCTGGTTCTGGTGGTCGCGACGCTCGGCGCCTGGATCTTCGTGCGCTCGGACGCCGGCAAGCTGCTGGTGGCGGTGCGCGACAACGATCGGCGCTGCGCCTATCTCGGCCTGAACCCCAGGCGCATCCAGATCCTGCTGACGACCGTCCTGGCCGGGGTGGCGGGACTTGCGGGCTTCCTGCTCGCGCATGCGTCGGGCGTGGTGGCGCCGGAAAACACCGGCTTCCTGTTCGGCACGGAACTCGTGATCTGGGTCGCGCTCGGCGGACGCGGGACGCTGCTGGGACCGGTCCTCGGGACGATCGCGATCGATTATGTCAGCGCGAGCCTTTCGGGCGAATTCCCGTTCTTCTGGCAATTGTTCGTCGGCACCACCTTCGTGATCGTCATCATCGTCCTGCCGGAAGGCTTGGCGGGCTTGGCACGGCGGGGCCTCGCCATCATGCCGCGGCGGGAGATCGATCCCGCGCCTCGCTTGGCGCCTTTGACGGCGGCGCCCGCGCCGCCGGCCGGTCAGGGGCTGCTGCGCGTGTCCAACCTCGCCCGGTCCTTCGGCAGTCTGACCGTGTTGCAGGACATCAACCTCAGCATCGGCCAGGGCGAGCTCGTCAGCCTGGTCGGGCCGAACGGCGCCGGCAAGACGACCCTGATGCGCTGCCTCAGCGACGGCACCGAGCCGATCGAGGGCACGGTGGAGATCGCCGGCCGCGCGGCCGGCGGCTTGACGCCGGACCGCATCGTGGCGCTCGGCGTCGGGCGCAAGTTCCAGGTCGCCAGCGTGTTCGAAAGCCTGTCGGTCGCCGATTGCCTCAAGCTTGCGCGCGCCGCCCGCGACAGGCCGAGCCCGCTCGTTTCGGCGCAGGAACTCAAGCTGCCGGCCGCGAGCATCGACATCCTGCGGCTGACCGGCCTCGACCGGATGCTGGCCTCACCTGCGCGCCTGCTGTCCCACGGCCAGAAACAGGCGCTGGAGCTCGCCATGGTGGTGGCGCTCGAACCCCGACTCATCCTGCTCGACGAACCCACCGCAGGGCTCACCAAGACCGAGCGGACGACCATCGGCACAATCTTGCGCAAGCTCACGGCGGAGGACGGGTTCGCGGCCATCCTGGTCGAGCACGACCTCGACTTCGTGCGGCAGATCTCGTCCCGGATCGTGGTGCTGCACCAGGGTCGGCTCGTGCTCGACGGCACCGTCGAGGACGTCGTCAACTCGGACACCGTGAAGACGATCTATTCAGGAGGTGGCCATGTCTGAGGCCTCGCCCGACAGCCTCGCCCTGAGGGACGTGTCGAGCGGGTACGACGCCGTGTCGATCGTCCGATCCGTATCGCTCTCCGTCCGGCCTGGCGAGATCGTCGCCTTGCTGGGCAAGAACGGCATGGGAAAGACCACCCTGCTGAAGACCATCCTGGGGTTCGTTCCGGCGCGCCGCGGCAGCGTGCATGTGGATGGGGCCGACGCCGCCGCGATGACGCCCGCGCGGCTGATCGCCTGGGGGCTCGGCTACGTGCCGCAGGAACGACCGCTGTTCCAGGATCTCTCGATCCGGGACAATCTTCGGCTCGCGCTACGCTCCGACGCGCAACTCGGTCCGGCGCTCGACCACGTGTTCGGCTATTTCCCCTTCCTGAAGGACCGTCTCAAGCAGCGCGCCGGGACCCTGTCGGGCGGGGAGCAGAAGATGTTGATCCTGGCCCGGGCTCTCATGCTGCGGCCCCGCCTCCTGCTGATCGACGAGATCTCCGAAGGGCTGCAGCCCTCGGTGGTCGATCGCATCGCGAACGCGCTCAGCGACGAGCGCGAAAGGGACGGGACCGCCATGCTGGTGGTGGAACAGAACCTCGACTTCGCGCTACGGGTCGCCGACCGCTGGGCGGTGCTGAAGCTGGGCGAGATCGACGACGAGGGCGCCTGCGGGCCGGACGCGCGCGCCCGCGTGCTCGACCACCTCAGCCTCTGAGGACACGTCCGGAGTGCCCAGATACGGCCGAAGCGCTCGCCCTGGAGGACACGGGATGTAGCGCAGGCCGGAACTGGCTTTGTGATTGAACGTGTCGCCCACATGCACGTGCGCCAACACGTCGGCGCATTCGCGCAGCATGGCGCGGGTGTCGTCGCCGAAGTAGAACGTGTGCGGCGCACAGTATAGGAACTTCACACGAGGCGAGTTCACCGTGCGGATGATGTCGACGGCGGGCTGGATCGTCTCGCACCAGTCCTCGGGATGCGGCTCGACGTGCAGGTTGATCTTCTCGCGCTCGAAGACGGGAACTAGCTCTTCCATCGACCGCCACCAGGCGTCCTCGCAGGCCTCGATCATGGATCCCGTATGGCAGCAGTAGCAGGATCCCTTGTCGGGATGCGGACCGCGCCCGAATTCGGAGTTCATGGTGTCCACCTCCAATTCGAGGCAGATCTCGATGGCGCGCTTCCAGTGGCGGACGGCGGCCACACGTTCCACCTCGTCATTCGAGGCCCAGCGATACATGGGCAGCAGGGACGCGATCTTGACGTTCGCGTCCTTAAGCGCCTTCCTTAAGGCGCGGATCCGCTCGGGGAAGACCCGGGGCGCCTTGAACCATTCGAGGAAGTCGCCGCGTGGTGCCAACTCCATCCAGTCGAAGCCGAGTTCCTTCACCTTGTGAGGCAGGGCCTCGAGGCTGAGGTGCCGATGCATGTGGGGGTCGATGGCGATCCTCATGGATCTTCACTCCTGTGGCTTGAGACTGGGTCGGACAGGGGCCGATCATGCGGCCGGACGGAACGGGACGCCTTTCAGGCGAGATCGCGGGGAAGGGCGAGTTTGAGCGTCTGCAGAGATTTCTTGACCCCCGTCAGTGGCTCCATGCCCATGTCCTCCATCTCGAGGCTTACGGGGCCGTCGTAGCCGGCGAATTTGGCGACAGCGAAGAACTCCTTCCAGTACTGGACGTCGTGGCCGTGACCGAGCGCGACGTAGTTCCAGGACCGCTTGGCGATCTCGTCCATCCGGTACACGTCGATGAGGCCGTTCGCTTCGACCAGCGTGCGCTCCAGGCGGACGTCCTTGGCGTGCATGTAATGGATCGCGTCACCGAGGTAGCGCACGGCCGCGATCGGATCTCCGCCCATCCAGAAGTGATGGGAGGGATCGAAGTTCATGCCGATCACCGGATCAACGTGCTCGCGCAGACGCAGCATGTTGGCCGGGTTGTGGATCATCGTGTGGCCGAGGTTCTCGATGGCCACCTTGATCCCGCAGTCCTTCGCAAGGTCCGCCGCCTCGCTGAAGTACGGGATGAGGCACGCATTCCATTGATAGTCGAGCGCGGCATCGTCCTCGGGCAGGATCACGTGGGTGATCCAGTTCGGCACCTCGTCCTTCGGGCCGCCACCCGGCAGTCCGGACATCATGACGACGCGGTCGACGCCGAGCTTCTCGGCAAGACGGAAGGTCTTCTCGACCACGGCAGCGTGCTGCTGCCGCTCTCGCCGGGGTGGAGTTGGTTGCCCGAGCAGTTCAGCGCCGCGGTCTCGAGGCCTCGCCGGGCGATCGCGTCCTTGAATGACCTACGGGCCGCCTCGCTTCCGAGGAGCTCGTCTAGCTTCAGGTGCGGCGCCTTCGACCAGTTGCCACAGCCGAGTTCGAGTGCCTCGAAGCCGAGTCCCGAGACGGTGTCGAGCATGTCCGCAAACGGCAGGTAGCCGAGGATATCGGTGACGAGGCTCATCTTCATCATGGTGCGGATCTCGATCGAACTTCAGGGTTGAGGTGCGGCGGGCGGCTCGCGACCGCCCGCCGCGTCGGTGTCAGTTCGGGGCCATGTACTTCTGGACGTTGTCCTTGGTGATCGACTCGAAGGGCACGAGCTTCTCAGCCGTCGGCGTCTTGCCGGCCTTGATATCCTCGACAACCTCGAAGGCCGCCTTGGCCTGACCCTTGGCATTCTGGAAGATCGACTGGGACATCTCGCCGTTCTGGATGGCCTTCAGCGCGTCGGGCGTGCCGTCGACGCCGGACACCATGACGCCCTTGAGCCGGTCAGCCGATCTGAGCGCCTGGACGGCGCCGAGGGCCATCTGGTCGTTGGCCGCTACCACACCGATCAGGCCGGCGAGACCCACGATCTCGCCCTTTCGCACGGTGAAGCTTATGTCGGAGAACACGCCGCCTCGGGTGAGCCCCTTGACCGCCAGAACCTCTTCCCCGATCGGCACTTCCTCCTTGGGGAAGATGTTTGAGATGGTGCGCCCCACCATCTGGGCGATCAGCGTGGAGACGTCGTAGTGACCCGCGGAGTTCGCGGCGATGAACTGCCCGTCCCGCATTACGGTGATGTCGTCGGCGATCTGGAAGATCTCGTCCATCTTGTGCGTTATGTAGACGATGGCGACCCCGTTCGCCTTGAGGTCCGCGATCTGCCGGAACAGCATGGACACTTCGGTGTCGCTGATGGCGGAGGTGGGCTCGTCCATGATGACGAGCGAAGCCTCACGCGAGATCGCCTTCGAGATCTCGATCAACTGCGTCGCCGCGATGGACAGGTCGCGCATCTTCGTGCGCGGGCTGTAGGGCAACCCGAGGCGGTCCATCAGCGCCTTGGTGTCGGCGTACATACGGTCGAAGTCGACGAAGTACGACAGCGCCCCCGTCCCACGCGACGGCTCGCGGCCGAGGAAGATGTTCTCGGCTATGGTCATGTCGAGGATGGGGCTGAGCTCCTGGTGGATCATGGAGATGCCGCGCTCCAGCGCCGCCCCCGTGTCCTGGCCGCCGAGCGTCTCGCCCTTGAAGACGATCTCCCCGTCATCGATCGTGTAAACGCCGGACAGGATCTTCATCAGGGTCGACTTGCCGGCGCCGTTCTCGCCCACGAGCACGTGGACCGTGCCGCGGCGAACCTTCAAGTTCATGCCGTCCAGGGCTTTCACCCCGGGAAAGCTCTTGGTGATGCCCCGCATCTCGAGCACGGTCTCGGACTGGTCCGGTGCCATGTGATCCCTCCCTTCGGGACGATCGGGCGAGGCCGGTGGTCTGCCTTCTGGTCTGGTGCGCGGCTTGTCGCCGTCTTATGCGCCGGGGTTAGCCGGCATCCGTGCCCCACGGCCTTGCTCGGTCGTAGGGATGAGCGTGTCGCTGCGCCGTGGCGGCAGATTCAGGCGGCGTAGAGGCTCGGCTTCTCGCGGAGCGTGACAGGCGACCAAACGCCCGACCGGAGTGCGGCCAGCCCTGCGTCGGCTACCACCGTGGCGGCGTAGCCGTCCCAACTGGTCGGGCCGCCGCAGGTCCCCCGCGCGCAGTCGTCGAGCCACTCCTGAAGCTCGACATCGTAGGCCCGGATAAAGCGCTCGCGCCAGTCCTCAGGCACGCGGCCGCTCACGGTGCCACTCCTCTTCACGACGACAGCGCTACTTTCGGCCAGGAAGACTGTTTCAGTTTCTCCGATGATCTCGCCGCGGATGTCATAGCCGTATGCGATGTTGACGCTCGTCTCGACATTGACCACCGCCCCGCCCCGCATTCGGAGAAGAATCATCAGCGGGTCGTTGAGTTCGCCGCCGTTCCTGTTCTGCCGCGGCTTCACCACCATTACCTCTGCGACCTCGTCCCCGAGCAGCCAGCGCGCGACGTCGATGTCGTGCACGGCCGTGTCCGCGATGGCCATGTCGCTGTTGTAGTGGGACGGCACCGACGGGTTGCGGTGGCCGCTGTTCATCATCAGCGGCGTGCCGATGTCGCCGCTCTCGACAGTCCTCTTCAGCATGCGATAGGCATGGTCGTACCTCCGCATGAAACCGACCTGGACGAGGCGGCTGCCGTGCTGCACTTCCGCCTGCATGATGTTCCAGCAAGCCTGCTCGGTGGTGGCCAGGGGCTTCTCGCAGAAGACCGGCTTGCCGGCCCGGATCGCGGCCGTGACGAATTCCTCGTGGCTCGGTCCCCAGGAACAGACCAGCACCGCATCGACCTTGGGATCATCGATCACGCCTTGCCCCGTAGCATGCGCGGTGGCCGTTCCCAGACGGTCCGCGACCTGTCTCGCACGCTCGGGGTCCACGTCGTTGACCGCCGTCACCGAAGCGCCCGCCAGGACGGTCGACAGACGGCGGATGTGGTCCTGGCCGATCATCCCGACACCGATCACGCGAGCACCCCCTCGGTAATTACGATCACGCCGCCTCTGACCATTGCTCTTCTCCCTCGCGGTATTTACCAAGGGGGTGCACAGCTTTTCTGAGCGTCGTCAGGCGCCAATGGTACCCAGCACGGTGCTGAAGGTATCGGCACCGGCGGTGAGGCGCGCTGTCGCCACCACGGTGCGGACCGCGGCTTCGCCTTTGGCGGACCACATGGCGCGGTAGCCGTTGGTGTTCTTGCGCTGGATCACGGCGGGCCGGAGGTCGCGCTCGCAGGCGTTGTTATGCGCCTCGACCCCTCCGGGGAAGGAGGCGAAGGTCAGGAGTTGGTCGCGGGCCCGCCGCATCCGGTTCTGGATGTCGCGCGCCAGGTCGCAGACCGCCGGGGCGGCGAGGATGTCGTTGAGGGAACGCTCCAGCTTGCGGCGCTTGGTCTTGACGGTCGAAGGCGCCAGCGTGGTGATGGTTCGGGCCAGGGCGAGAGCCGCGTCGAGCCACAGCTTGAGGCGCAGGGCGAGGGTGTCGTCGCCAGCCTCGAGCGCATAGGCGACATCGCGGGCGAGATGCGCCAGACAGGTCTGCTGCCGGTCGGCGTGGCCCTGTTGAGCCGAGTAGCGGTCCGACAGCCATACCGCCGGCCGATGCCCGTCCATGATCTCGTGCACCACGCAGGCGCCTCGAGTCGGGGCGGCGTGGTGCACCACCGCTTCCTCACAGCGGAACACCCAGTGAAAGCTGTTCGAGCCCTCGACGCGCACACCCGTCTCGTCGGAGGCCACCACCTCGGCTCGCCGCAGAGCCGACAGGGCCGCATCGCGTCCGGCATCGAAGCGCGTCTCGGCGCGGCGCAGCATGTTCATGAGCCCACCCTGGTTCACCGTGAGGCCGGACAGGTCGAAGAGCGCCTTCTGCAAGCGTTCACAGGAGAGCGCCTGAAAGGTCTTCAGGTAGACCGCAGTGGCGTGCAGGCGCGGACCGAACGGTGTCGCAGCGGCCCCCGTCGGCCGCGGCGCCGGCACGCGCGCGCGGCACCCGGGACAGGTCACGGCGAGGCGGCGGTTCTGTTCGACGACGGGCTTCACCTCCGGCAGTTCGATCCGCTCGTGCAGGCTCACCGTCTCGGCTGGCAGGTCGGGCGACAGCGCGAAACCGCAGTCTGGGCACACGGTCGGGCGGTGGTCGACAATGGCGTCGGGGTCGTCCGCGATGACGCGGCTATGGCCCTCGTGGCCGGGCTTGGCGCCGCCGGGGCGGGATTGCTCGCGACGCTCCTTGCGATCGGTCGACGGCGGCTTGGAGGACGTACGAGACGTCTTGGCCGGGCGCTGCAGCTTTCAGCACCAGCTCGATCAGTTCGTCCTTGCTCAGGCGTTCGAGATCACCACGGCTCTGCCGGCACGGAATCAGTCTTTGCGACCCGGCGCAAGCACCCGTTGAGCGTCGGCCGCCTCCACCGAGCGCCGACAAACCCCAGGCGACCCCGTGGGTAATTACCCCTCGCGACGGCCTTCGACAGGCTCGTGGCGTCTATCTCTTCGCCTCGACCGACTACCTGGAGCGGCATCCAGCCCCGAAGCGGTGCGACGACCTGACGGGACACGCGCTTGTGGGTTACGTCGAGGAATTCAACTACTCGCCGGCTCTCGATTACATGACCGAGCTCTGCGGTCCCGTCCCGATCCGCTTTCAATGCGCCAGCGCCGTCGGCCAACTCGAAGCCGTTCGGGCCGGGGTCGGCATCGGAGCCATCCACGATTTCATAGCGCGACGTCATTCTGAGTTGATTCGCGTGCTGCCCGAGAGCGGCACTAGCCGGTCATATTGGCTTGTGGAGCATGAGGACACGCGCGGCATCGGCCGAATCCGGGCCGTTCACGATTTCATCGTGGATGCTGTGGAGCACGACCGATCGAAGTTCTCAAGGCGACAGTGAAACCCGTACAATCGTTCGTGATATCGGGCCTAATGCCTGCATCGTAGGAAGGGTTTTCGTTCCGAACGTCTCCTTTCGAGAAACGCAGGGAGGTCTTGTTACGACCGGGTTGGGTCGGAAGCAGCCGCTCCCGATAGGTACTAAGCTTCGAATTTCGACCACTACGCCACGCGGCGCAGCTTGGGTTCGCCCACCAAGGCACGCTCGGTCGCGCCGACATACCAGTCGACGAACTGCATCACGCCGGATTCCTGCTCGATGGAATAAGGGCCCGGCTCATAGGCCGGCGACAGGATCCCGCGCTGGTTCTCCTCCACCACGGTTCGGTCCTGGTCGTTGGTGGCGTTCCACACTTTTGTCAGTTCGTCGAGATCGTAATCCACGCCCTCGACCGCATCTTTGTTGACGAGCCATTTGGTCGTCACCTGGGTCTGGGTGGGGCCGATCGGCAAAACGCGGAACGACGTGCAGACGTCGCCCAGCACGTGGTTCCACGTCGACGGATAATGGAACAGCAGCAGTGTTCCGATCGTCCGCTCCGTGATGGTCGGGGTCAAGGGCAGCGTGACGGCGCGGCCACCCGACATGGTGTAGCTTTCGGCACCCTCGATCAAGGGGGCGCGCGTCACCCTGTATTGCCCGCTCGTGGCGATCTGGAAGGTGCTGGGCAGGCCGACCGCCTCGCAGCGGCCCCAATGCGTCTGCATGACCGGATCGTTCATGACATCGACCCCTGTCGCGGTCGGCGACTCGGGGAAGGTCCGGCACAATTCGGGATGGTTCGCGGCACAGTGAAAGCACTCGCGATTGTTCTCCCAGACGAGCTTCCAATTGCCGTTCTCGACGATGGTCGAGGAGAACGCGACCTTGGTGTCGGCGAGGTCGTGAGGCTTGAGGTAGGGCTCGACCATGGCGCGGAAGCCCTGCCAGTCGGGCGCCTCCTGGCCCACGCAGACGAAGACGTAGCCCCCCACGCTCCGGCAGTGGACAGGCTTCAGCCCGAATTGCGACTTATCGATTTCCCCATCCATGTGCCGGGCTCGGGCGAGGCGGCCGTCGAGGTCGTAGGACCATTGGTGATAGGGGCAGACGAGCCGTTTCACCTTGCCATGGTCGGCCGTGCAGACGCGTGAACCGCGGTGTCGGCAGCTATTGTGGAAGGCGCGGATCTCGCGGTCCGCGCCCCGCACGACGACGACCGGATAGTCGCCGATCTGCAGGGTGAAGAACTGGCCCGGTTCCTTGATCTCGCAGTCGTGCCCGGCGAACAGCCAATCCCGGTAATGGATGTTCTCGAGATCG
>JAABUL010006616.1_pt1 | contig 13196 bp, 3 predicted proteins | sample 5559151 | NCBI WGS metagenome assembly JAABUL01 (sample SAMN10711876, study PRJNA513368) | rock metagenome | isolation source: Antarctica rocks | place: Antarctica: Victoria Land, Pudding Butte sud | reverse complement strand
CCAGTATAAGTTCATTCTTCCATGTGGCAGCATGCGATGAAGGAGATTCTAGGGGTAGCAGAGGCGAGAAAGGATACTAAAAATATTAATAGGGAATGCACATAGGCAGGTGCTGGAGCTGGTGTCTGTTTTCGTTCCAAGGCTAGAATTGTTCCAGGCAAGAGAGTGCGATGGAAATCGAGACGAAGGCTCAAATGTGTCCAGAGCAAGAAAGATAGAGGGGGCAGTTTCAGCAAGCTTGCAATGCAAAGCATGTGTAAAAAGAGGAAATCAAGGTCATAAAAGTGTGGGCAGAAAACGTTCAATTTAGCTCCGTACCAGCTAGAAAACAATTGGGTGCCCTGACGGTAAGATTCGGGTATGAAATCCTCCCCGCCCCCTCTCTCAAACCCAACCTCTTCCGAAGCCTGTTACAACCGAAGCGAAGCAGATAAAGGGAGCAATATCCTAGGCGCTATTAGGCGCAGGTTTAGATGCTCCAGGGGCCACATTATTGCGCTTATAGCATTACTTTCCCGGTGTACTTCGCTTCGGTTGTAACAGGCGACGAGTGTTCCGTGAGGTTGGTCACCCACAAGACTGCAAGATGCGGTGAGTTGCGCAGACCCTAGATTATAGACCTGGATTCTGCTTACTACTCGACTTCGCGATGCAATGGAAATCTCTTTCTTCTTAACCTTCCCCACTTTCGTGAGCTTGTCATAGTATCATTGAATTCGTACCTTGCTCTTGGACGGACTCCCCTTTGTGCTTCGTGATCTTCAGTCTTACTCCGCTTGATCGAAAGTAGCAGCGGCTTTCCTTCCAAGAAGACTGAAGTTCTAGACCGAAACCAGCCGGTTCCACTGCCATCACTTGGGACTTCACGTGCAGAGACATTGACAGACATTGACAGACATCGACGGACGAATACGTCCAGATTGGAACATCACGCGCCAGAACTGAGATACATTCCACCGCAACCGGCAAGAGATCGTGAACAGAACAATGCTTAACATGTTCTCAAACCAGAAATCCTCGATTCTTACCAACAAAGAGTCTGGAAGGGCCCGGAGCCAGGCTGCCAGAAGGGTTTGGGGATACTCTCAAACTTCTTCTAAACAAGCACACTTCGTCTTAAAACCCTGTAGCAATGCCCGCGCATTAGGCAGTGAACTCTGTGGCAACTACGTGTTCTTTCATTGCACTTCATATTCAAGCTTTTTGCCTCGTCGCCTCTCCCGGAAGATTTTGACGATCTCCCACTCCCTCTTGCTGTTTGCCCTTTTGTATGGACGCCCCGCTTGGGAGTGAGGGATGTCGGGACGCTCGACAAGCTCCTTCTGCTCTCCAACAAAACGGAAATCTCTCTGGTGCGGCGTGAACGAAGTGGCGTACGCGGTCGTCGGTGGGTTTTGAATTCCTCCACCTCGTGATTCGCTCCTGGTGCTTGATTGCCTAATAAGCCATCTACGTAGTTGTCTGTAGTAGGGGACTTTTGTAGATGTGAAGGAAAGATCGACGAGACGCAAGTCTTCCTCATAACGACAGGGTTCTGTGATGGGTGTGGTTTTATATGCCGATGCGCTGTCGGATTTCTGGTGAAACATCAGTGGCAGTGGAGGCCAAGCATGTACGTCAGGTCTTACCGCAAATTCAAATCTACAAGGTCACAACAAATGCTTTGCTGCCCGTCGGAGTCCTCAACGCGGTCCCCCGATTCCGGAGACCCGTTCGAAGAAAATCCATCCGCAAAATTTCTCAAGCGAGGGACCGAATCTGGCTCACTGGACCCTTGAGCGAGTGTCTCTGGGTTGAAGTCTTCCCGTGGACCTTTGTCGGTCGTCCCGACGAAATCTGTATCCCATTGAAAGGGAAGCGCTACGTGTAGACTACCGAAACCCACCGCGTGATTCGGTGACACTTTTGTTTGGGCTTCGCTGGAGATTGTACATTGATCCTGCGTCCTTTTCCGCACTGAATCGTGCGTCGTAAACCAATCGCGTTTCCATCGTCTGTCTCTGTCTCTGTCTCTGTCTCTGTCGCATCCCGAAGCAAATCTGGCGCGATTAAGATATCCGGGAGATCGTCAATATAGGGAGACTCGTTTCCGAAAGCGATGGAATATGCCTGGGAAGATCCTGTGGTTTGTGTTGGGAAGTGGCAGCAGAAAGATGCGCCAACTCATCTCCAATGTCTGGTATTTTGTGAAGCTGTACCCCAAGAGAGCTGTTTGGTTTGAGAATCAGATTCAAGATTTCGATCGAGTTTTAGTTTCGAAGATAACTGCTTGCAATTTTCGCGAACGTAGAATAAATATGCGAGACAGCGTGCATTGCAGATCTGTAGCTCTTGTGACTGTTGCGCGAAAATGTGGCGTCAGGTTTCTTTGACTCTTCGTAAAAGATAATAGAATTTATATTGCACAAAACACTGTTGAATCGTGCTGTGTAAAAAGAAGACAACAAGTAAAAGCGCAGAAGTTGAGAGCCAAGATTGTTACAATAATTTTAAGAGGCGGGAATTCGCGAGAAGACAGATTGGATCGAGCAAATGTATTTGTTTTTCAGCGTCAAATTACTTTTGCGCTCTTTTAATAGCTGCTGTTTTCCAATTTTTATCTTTAGATCGATGCCGTGAGTATTAGGCAGCAGAATTTTGCCATCTTATAGCATGAGGATATCGGAGGGGAAAATAGGTGGCTGATCACCGGCTGACAGAGCCAATTTTGTCAGCCCGCGCGATATCATCTTTCGGGAACTAGCCGGGGATAAGGGTCCATCTCCACCAAATTTGGTGCGAATACCACCTAAATTTTGGAGAGCTCCTCGGTGTCTCCCCATAATCAATAGATATATAGTATAATATATAGTATAACTGGTGCAATTGCTTATAATTTAAGATCGATTTAGAGCTTCAATTAAACGTCTATCGCATGCATTAAATAGATCGAAGAATTTCTTTCAATTTTATCGTTTTTAGATCTAAATCGATCGAGAAACATATTTGATCTTATATTCTATCTATCTTTGTAGACTCTTTCGTATTTGCATATCTAAAAAGTTCAAAATTATTTTTGTTGTTGCCATTTTTGTCTATATTAACGCCATCGTAGTCTCTACAAATTTATTGACAGTCTTGTTGTGTATATAGATAATAATTGCTAGTTGCTTAGAGTAGAACTCGCGTTTAGAATTTTTTTAGTTCTTTTGTTAGACAAATTTGTAGTTGTTGTTCAAAAAAACTATCGACGAACTTGTATCAAGATCTACATGTTACTTCTTTTATAGATCGATAAAAGTATAAATGTTTCGATTAAAAAAATACAACAACAGCGCAGAAAGAGAGATAGATCGATAGCAATAGAAGCAAAACAAAATCGCTCGCTTTAACAGCAATATAAAGAATAGCAAAATTGACAAAAAGATAGTTGTAGCAAATATAGACAGCTGTAAACGCGAATCAATAGTACAAGAAATGTTTTTTATTGTTATTGCATTTAGAAGTTTTTGCGTCTTTATTAATATAAAGACAAAAACTATCTTTTTTTTAAAGAAATTATCAAGCTTGCTTTTTATCTTTAAAGATTGCTTCAATTGTTTGTTGAAGTTGCTAATAATTAGATCGATTATAGAGCTATTTAGATTAAGTATTTGTTGTTTTAAAATCGAAATAGTTAGACGTATTTGCGAGTTTATATCTTTACTATTATTGTTAAGACAAGCAAGCACGTTTGTAACAAAAAAAATGTATTAAAAATATCTAAAGATCTCTAGATTCTATAGCGAGTGCTATAAATAATTCGCACGCAATAGAACAAAATTTTGAAAAAATATTATTCGTAAATAAATTAATAGACTCAAAAATATCTTAATAGCGATATTGATTGTTGTTGTCTACATTTAGAAGTCGAGCTTTAAAAAAATTAATTGCAAAAGCTTTTTTGGCAACTCTATTTAATTGCAAGTAATAAAATAGATATCTAAATACTTCGATTGAAAGTCTACTATATTACGCATAAACTAACAAGAGAAGTTGGTAAAATAACTTTTATATATAGAGTTATCGATCCAATAATTTGTTTGTTGGATTTGTTCGATATTAATATCGAGCAATTTTGTCTCTTTTGTATTTAAATCTTGTTTCGCATATGTAATCTTTGATATCTTAATATTTAAATAATTGTAGATCTTATAAATTTAGTCTTGTTGTATATAATTCGAAAACTTTTTCTAGATATCTCTAATAGAGTTTGCAAATTAGTTAGCGAGATCTTAAAGAGTTAAGAACGACAACAAGATTTACAATTACAACGTTGCAATATAATTACAAGCGCTTTTCGCTTTAACTAGATAATATTACTAGTAGTAAGCGATAAAAATTGTAGAACTATTAAAACAATATTGCAAATATAATGTTGATATAAAGAAAATGCAATTGCATAAAAATTTAAAGAAGAGATTTTGTTTAAAAAAGATCTTCTCGAAATTCTTGCTTACAAAAATAGAATATTTGATCGACAACAATATCTACAATTACAACGTTGGCAAATTAAGTATATTTGCGTCGACAAAATAATTGATATATATCTATAATACAAGAGACAAAGAAACTAAACATACAAAGCTTAAAAAGTAAATATAAAAAGAGAGAATAGAGATAGAGTTCTCGAAAAGCGCACAATATTAATTAAAGTATTGTTTGCAAACTTCGAATCGATTGTTAAATAAGTTTGAATTTAGATTATTTAAAAGCTTCAAAATCGATTGTTTGAGAGCTTCAGACTAGCTTTTTTAGAAACTTCAAATATCTATTGTTTAAAATATAAAAATACATTGTTTAAAAGCTTTAATTGACAATTATATATCTACTAATAACTAAGTATCGTATTACGTCTTGTTAATAACAAAGAAGAGAAATTTTTTGTTAAATTGCTCTTATTGTTACACAAAGTAGTTAACTATAGCGCTAAAAGAGCAAAGACGTACATCTCGATATCTTAGAGCGTCAATATACTTAATTCGATTGTTTTGATTGATTTTTTTATTACTTATAATATAGAGTAGACAAAAAACAAATAAGAAGTTCTTGTTTTGAAAATATAGAAGCTGTAGATTTGAAAGTTTTGCATATTGTTGTAACTTCTTTTGTAGAAATATAAAATAATCAAGTAGAAAGTCGATATTATTGCATAAGTAGTAGTCGATAGCAATATTTTTAGTTCTCTCAGAATGCTTTTAGAAGACGTCAAATATTAGATAAAGTTCTATATAATTATAGCTATTTGCTATAGTATCTTTTTTGCGATCTTTATAACAATTTTTCGACTTTTAATACTATATTATTTGTTGAATTTTTATTAGACTTTGCAGCGTCGTTCCATTAGAATATAAATATATATTGGTGTCTCGAGAATACTAATTAAAATAGAAATTAATTAATATTGTTTTATAGTCTTGCACAATTTGAAATTTGAGCGTTAAAGAATTTGTCTGATTGTCGATATTATTATTTTGAGAATTTGTTGTAGAATTATCGATCAAAGCGACAATAAAGAGATTATTGTTTTTTGTGTTTGTTGTTGCTGTTGTCTTTGTTTTTGACTTCTTTGCTTCTTGTTGTTTGCGCTTCTTTTGCGAACTCTTTATTGAATAGTCGACTATTTTTTCAAGTAGAAATCGAGCAAGCTTAGACTTATATATAAGATTACTATTATCGAATTGACGTTTGTCGCATTAGATTTGCTACTTCTTAAAAACGCGTTTATAGACTCTTTCGATATTTTTAGAACAATAAATTTGTGTTAGAGTCAAAGCAACATACTGAGCTCTAAAATTCGCGATATTATTGTTCAAATTTATTTAATATTTATCGACTATAATACGAAAAAAATAGATATAGATAGAGATGCAAATATAGAATACAAATGTAGATAGAGATATAAAAATAGATAGAGAGAAACAAATAAAAATCGAAAAATAGGATTTCGCAGGCGATAAAAAGATTATAACTCTAAAAATAACTCTAAAAACTTACTATCAAAAGTTTGATTACTAAGCATTATATCGACAACAAGATAATACGGAGGACTGTCAGCTGACAATTAGACGACCTGAAGATATCTTCTTAATATCGGAAGGATTTAGATGCAAATAGAGAAGTAATATCAGAGATATCCTCTTGTCAGCCGCAGTCAGTTTTGTCAGCCGGACCTCTGACATCTAAGTATATAATACGTCGACAATTTTAGCGCTCGAGAGCCCGGATTCGTAAATGGAGATAAACAGTTTTTCTGTTGGTTGTTAGAGTAGAGATCTCTCTCGCTTAGACTGACCGTTCGGGTCGGTTTTTCCCCAAAATCTATAATCCGACCCGAAAGTTATATCTAATTAGGCCAAGTTTTAACCTAATATAGTTAGTATTTTTATAATTTATGCAATTCGGTTCCAACTGTTGGAACCGAACGGTCAGTCTACTCTCGCTTGCTTTTCGAATAAAGACAATGTCAAAATGTCAATCTTATTAGACGGAGACAATTTTGTTATCGGTATTAGAAGCGAGAAATTCCTCTCTTCAATACGTCTATTGGCGTGGGCAAGTAGTAAGACGATCGACGGCAAAAGATAAGAATAGTGTGTAAGACAAGAACTCAGAACTATCTACTCGATATCGGCGAGACTATAGTAATACACAAATGTTAGATGTCTATCGAAAAGAGAACAAATGCAAAAAGAGAAACATTGCTTGCTCTGGACAACTGAAGAAGAATTCCGAAATAGATATGTTGTAATATCGCTATATTTGTGTTGTTACATAAATAGTTTTCTATCTTATTCGATTAGTCGACTATTACTCGCTTGCTTATCAATTCTTTTTTAGAAAGATTGTTAGTCTACAGCAGATCGAATATGTAATCTGATTAATAAAAAAACGTACAGTAGTTGGCTAACTATATCGCGTAACTGACTATTTATATAGCGACACGAGTAGATAAGACTCCGGCGTTAACAAATAAGAACTTCGAAATTGGTCAAACGCAAAGCCTAACGTAATTGCAGAATAGAATTAATTGAAGGAAGCGGAGATAAGAATAGAGTAGAACATAGTTTACATGTATTATATCCCAGGAAAAGCGACGACTCGGCCCAAATACAACACTATAGCAATATTGGCAACGCTAAACCCTATCTAGCCTGCACAAGTGTGAGGATCTAGGAATCTGGATTGCATTAAGGCTATAAAAGATAGCTATATATATACTACTAGCGCTATGCGCGTAAGAAGGCCGCGCCTGCGGAAGGCTTCCGCAGTAGACAGTTGTCTACTAGACCCTAAATGCCTGCCTACTAGACCCTGAATGCCTGCCTGGCTAGGAATATCGTAACAATCTGCCACCAACAAGAAAAAGACGCTGTCTTAGTGTTCTAGCGATATAATCTTCTTGAAGCTCTTATTCTTTCTATAGTAGTACGTTGTAGACAATTAGAACTAGAAAAGTTGTCAAAGAAGAAATTATTAAGTTTCAACTAGATTGATTGCGTGGAACTAGACTGACCATTCGGGTCGGTTTTTCCCCAAAATCTATAACCCGACCCGAAAGTTATATCTAATTAGGTCAAGTTTTAATCTAATATAGTTAGTATTTTTATAATTTATGCAATTCGGTTCCAACTGTTGGAACCGAACGGTTAGTCTATATCGAAAGACTTTCGCAAAGCAATCTTTTTAAATAGAGAAATTCTAAAAGACTTTTGCAAAGAAATTTGTCTAGATAAAGAAATTAATACAAAAGAGAATTGTTCTGAAGATACAACAATAAGAAATTTCTATTTTGTAGATTTCTAACAAGACAACTTTGATAAATTAATTTGCTTCGATAAGAATTGCTTTGTTGACAAAGATATCTAATTGAAAGATTTCTTAAATATAGTTTATTTAAATAATAATTTTCTTACTAGTTAATTTAAAAGAAAAAAAGTTTCTTGTATAGCTTCTTTATATTCTTTTACTAGATTTATAACATTATTAAGTTTCGAAAGATTTTTCTTCTAAACTTTTTTTTTTTAACAAAGCAAATATTTATTGTCGCAAATACTTTTACGCTTGTTAATTAAATACTTAATTTTATATAATTTAATATAATTGTTATTGTTTTCGACAAATACAAAATTAAGATAATTAGAATATCTATATTTGTGGAAATTTAAATTTCGATAACAAAGAGAGTTCTAATTGCACAATCGTAAATACTAGATATATATATTAATAAAAAGATAAATTAAGTTAATAGATTAAAATTTCTACTTTATTAAATATTCGAAATAAATTAATATATTGTTAATTTAACTTAGAATTAATATATTTAGTAAAAAATATTGTATTTGCAATACAATTTTAGAAGCGCAAAATTATCGATTTTTATAAATAGTAAAAAATAATTGCAATTATAGTAGTATTTAACACTTATTGTTACAAAGATAATAAAATTTGCTATCTTAATACAAGTACAAAATACAACTTTGTTTGTTAATAATTTGTTTATAAAAGACTTTGTTAAATTAAGTATCTAAATTAATATAAAATTATATACAATCTTATTAGAAGTTTTGTTTGTAAGAATATTAATAATATTATTAAGATATCTTTAAATTTTTAAAAGAACAATCGATTATTTAAAAGACTTTTTTATATTAGCAAAATAAAAATCTAACAATCTCTATTATCTAATTAGTTTTTTTGATTAATTATTGATTTGCAAATAATAAATTGTAATATATAGCAATTTAATATCTAGTTTACAGAACATAGCAATTTATGTCTTAAAAAGAAAATTTTAATTGCAATTGAAAATAATAGTTTTTAATAAATCTTAATTAATTATATTTAAACAATTAAATAATATCTCTCTCTATTAAGAAGCAAAAAAAGCAAACTTTTTTGCAAAAATAGTAATGTATTTAATAAACTTGTATAAGATTAATATTGCAATTTTGCATCTGTTTAATAACTTAAGTAAAAATAATATAAAGTTAATTATAAAAATATAAAATAATATTAATAATATAAGTATTAATTGTAGAGATTTACAAAGCTTGTATCTTCTTATCTAGTATATTTAATATTAAAAATAGTACTTTAGATAAATATATAAATACTTAAAGAATTTGCGAACAAAATATAAGATAAATATTTTATCGAAATATCAAATATATTTTAAATAATTATTGTTATATATTGTTACAAATACATTTAATATTATTAAAGCAAAAATATATAATTGTTGTACTTAATAGATATATTTGTCAACAATATTGTCTATTTTATAAAGAAGTTTATTTTATTAATAGAAAAAAGTTTTGTATTGTTCTCAATATTGTTAGTATTAATATCTAATATCTAAGCAACCTTTTATTATTCAAAATTTTTGCAATAGTTTTTTACAAATTTTTGCTAAAAGTTTTCTTCAATCTTGATTAAAATAATATTTAAAGATATATCTAATTTTTGTTTAACAAAAGTATTTTTTCGATATTTGTACTAATTAAACAAGAAAGAATATTAAAAACAATATATTATTTTTCGAGTTTATAATAGACTGATCGCGTCGGGTCGAGTCGATTCCTAAAGTTAAAACCGAAAAGTCGATTCAATTTCTAGGATCGAAACCGACAATTCGGATAGATTTCTAGAATTGAAACCGATATTCGATCCAAAAAAACCGATCCGAATTGCTAAGACTATTTAAATAATTATATTACAATTATTAATAGTCAATGTATAGTCAATATATTTTTAATAATATTTAATTATCTAAATTATAATAAGATAATATATTATAGTAATACATTACTGTAGTAATTTTTAAAAAGAAAATAATTAAATCGTATCTATAGTCTCTATAGAGTCTATAGATGCAAATTAAACATTTTTTTAATAGATTGTATCTATAAGATCTATAGAGTCTATAGATACAAATATTGTATTTTATTAATAAATTGTATCTATAAGATATATAGAATCTATAGATGCAAATAAAGCATTTTATTAATAAAAATTTTTATTCTAAAATTAGTAATTCTTAACATAGTAATATCATATATTCGATTTCTTAGCAATTCGATTATATTTCTAATATTGAAATCGAAAATCGAGTTAAATTGAGTTAATTCGATTTTAAAATAATAGAAATCGAATTGAGTTTTAAGTCGATTTCTAGGGTTAAGATTGACAAATCGAGTTAATTCCAAAAGTTGGAACTAAAATTTGATCCAACAATTAGTCTAGTTTATAATATAATTCTAGCTTAAATTTTAAATATAATTTGAAGTTTAAATAAGATACAAATTTAACTTGTTAATTAAAACAATAATAAGACTAGTTTGTCTAATAGTTCTAAAGATATTATTGTAATTAATAAAAACAATTGTTGATACTATTTTAAAAGAATTAATAAGATAATAATTTTTTTATAATATTTAAACAATATTAGTAAACTTTAATTTAATAAATTAATAGTATATCTTTGCAAAAATAAGTAGCTTGCTCAAAAATAATATTAATTTAATAAATTTCTTAGATTTTTTTTGTTCTAGTTTGTAGAAAACTTTATATAATATATTATATTATTTAAATCAAATTTCTTATGAGTATTAAAATTAATATATAGTTTGCAAAAGAAATTTAAATATATTATAAAAAACAATTTAGCAAGCAAAGATTATAGTATTTAAAATAATATAATTTTGCAAATAATAGAGTTTCGAATATATATAAATTAAGTAAAATTTTGTTTAGTATTATTAATTGCAATTTTTTTTTATAAAAGTTTTGTTTTAAATTCTTGCAATAATCTAGATTGATTGTTAGATCGAATTTTGATTTTAACTTTTAAAATCAACTCAATTTGTTAATTTCAACTCTAGAAATTAACTTAAAACTCGATTCGATTTCTATTATTTTGGAATCGAATCAATCTAATTTAACTCGATTTTCGATTTCAACATTAGAAATCGAATCGAATCGTTAAGAAATTGTCAAGAATATTAAGAATACTAAAAATAGTATAAATTAAGTATAAATTTAGATTTTTTATTAATTACTAAGTAATATATAAAGTAGTAGTAATATATTTATAACAATAAATTTCTAATAAATTCGTCAAATAATTTAAATAGATAAACTATTTCTATAAAATTACTAATTAATTATTACTAAAAATAATAAAATATACTTAAAATAGTAGTCTTGACAATTTGAATCGATTTCAAGTTTGTAATTCGATTTGAATAGTCGATTTTAACGTTAGAAATTGAATCGACTTTTCGGTTTTAACTTTTGAAATCAATTCGATCCAATTAAAATCGAGTATTTGATTCAAACTTGATAATCTAACTCGACGCAATCAGTCTACAATAGCTTAACAATATCTATAATCAAAAAAATATTATTATATAATTAATTGGTAAAATCTAGATATGTTTCGAGAGTTTAAAGTATAATAAAATACTAAATTTTTGCAATAACTTTTAGTTTCTTCTTAAATATAGAAAGATTAAATAAGTTAATCTTTTAATTTAAAGATAGATAATAGAATACTTAAAAAAAGACTTTTTTAGACTTGATAAAAATATTATTAATAATTAGTATATAAAAAAAATTGTTATAGATATAAAATATACATTTTTATAAAGATTAAAAAAAGATAACAATATTATTAATATAGATTTTTGCAAAAACTTAATATATATAAAGCAAATAATCAATTTGTCTCTATATATATATTAAAGAATTTTTGTATTTTATAATAACAATATTAAAGCTATAAGTATTTCTATTTGCAATAAAATATTATTGTTAATTTGTAACAATTTGTCAGATATATTTGCTACTAAAAAAAAAAAAAAAGCAATTAACAACAATAATAAAAACTTATTCTTATATTATAAAGATAATTTTAGTTTGCAAAAAAAACTAATAGATATTTAGCTAAACAATAATATTAAGATTGCAAATATTTATAATAACGCGTTCTTTTTATTTATTATTAATTGTTTTTTATATATAGAATATTAAGTAACTAAATAAAATTAATTCTTTTATCTAGCTTAATTTTTCGATTTTATAAAAATTGTTAAAAGGTTTGTTAACAAAAATTTAATATTTAATTCCTAAAAAAAATTTAATCTTGCTAAAAATTTAGCTCTTCTAATTAGTTTTAAAAGAAATATACATTTGATTTTTTTCTAGCAACTTAACAAAATTAATATTCTTTTATAATAATATATATTTCTTAATTAAATTGCAAAAGTCTTCTGTAATTTTTGCGCTTAATTAATATGTTATAATATTATTTAATAGTACTATTTTTAATATTTATATAGTAAAAGACTATTCTAATAAGAAAAAGAATATCAAGATTAGAAATAATTAATATAAAAAATCTTTCTAAACTTAAAAATTTCTTAATAAACAACAAACTATTTGTTAAAAATCCTATTGCTATATAAACAATAGCAAGAATTTTCTTAAATTAAGCAATTTTATTAATTTGTAGAAAAAATTGTATAGAAAACTTTGCTATAATACTTAGAGGCCCATCTATAAAGTTATATAACCGATAGATATCGGTTAGATTGCGGCTAGATATCTAGATTAGATAGATAACTTCTATTTATCTGCTAGATAGTAGTTAGTTGTCTGCTAGACAGCGGTTCACTATCGGTTAGAAATCTTTTTTAGATAACTAGAAGTTAGTCAACCTCTATATAGCAGTTATCTATCTGCTATCCAACCTATAGATGTTAATTTTGGAAATTTGAAAATTTTGAAAAAGTTTGAAATTTTACTAAGTCCAGACGCTAGCCCAATCGAGGTTTCAAGTCTTGGCATATCGAAAAGTAAAATATCTAAATTGTTAATTCGTTAAAATGTAAAGTCGTTAAGACGTTTTTGTATTAATTCTATTAATAAATTAAGATTTTTAATCTTAAATTTAAAGTTTTATATACTCGGGATTGCTCTAGCTCTGTAATTATCTATGTTATTAAAATTTTAATAACAAAATAACGCGATTTACGAAAATTGTATGCGCGTGTTTGACCCCCTCTACTAGCGTGTATGTACTAAGATAATTATAACTAATATAGAAGTACTTAGATAATTTTTCAACTTTTTTTTACTTATAATATTTCTATTTGCTATCTATCTGCTATCTATCT
>JAABUL010006615.1_pt1 | contig 13197 bp, 15 predicted proteins | sample 5559151 | NCBI WGS metagenome assembly JAABUL01 (sample SAMN10711876, study PRJNA513368) | rock metagenome | isolation source: Antarctica rocks | place: Antarctica: Victoria Land, Pudding Butte sud | reverse complement strand
AGTGGTGACCAGTCTTCTGCTGGTCATGACTGGTCAGAAAATTACTGGGCTGTTTTTAGATCTGGATTGGTGCTCACGAGCAGCGACTGGTCCTTGATGTCAGCAGAAGACTGGTCACCACTGCACATGGGTGGTTTTTCTTGGAGCCAGCAAGGACCAGTCTAAATATACTAGGATATACCATGGATGACCGGTCCAGTCAGATTATGACCAGGCTAACTGCCGTATGCAAGAACCAAGCTCTGTATGGTGATACTTTTGGGTGCCCGTGGCATATACGAAACTCGATTATATCTTGATCCAAAGACAGCGTATGACAACAACGCCTCTGTGATTACGTCGACTTATCACGGTGGCTCTGGGGCGCTTAAATTATACACTACTCACTGTACACCAATCCCAACCGCGACTACGAATTTCGTATGACCCAGCTCAACGGTTGGGATATGAACCCAAATGCCTTTCGACAAGGAGCTAGCGCATTAAGGTATGCAAGAGAGTGGGCGAAAGAGGAACGTGAAAGGCTCATAGCTGCGGCGAACGGCAAGATTCATCTTCACAAAACTTTGTCAAACTGTCATCGAACGACCCTGCTCGTTAAAATCTCAGACGTCGGCTGACAAGCTTGCCCTCGATAACGGAACTTACATTTGTCCTACTCACAGAACGTCAGTTGGAGCTCGGACGAATCCTTCACCGAAGATCTCGTTAAATCGATGTCTGAAGAGGAAGCCCATTCGAGCCAACCAAGGGCCAGGCTCAGGCTACGGAGACCTACGAAGCACAATGCGATAGCCGTTTGTTGGGACTACGAGAGTATGCGTGAGCATACAGAATGAGGGCCATATGGAACTCAACCTTCTCTCAGACTTGTGTAAGAGCAGCATAGCACTCAGCCGACCGAGTTAAGGTCGATGATGATGTTTTTAGGCTCAAGAGGGTGGAACCAAGGGATTTGGGGAGGGGATTGAACAGGTGAAGGATTGAAGTCGAAGGGTTGTGGGAGATGGGAGGGTAGGAGATGGGACATTAAGAGAGGGTGGTTCTGGAAGAGCCCGTCTGAAGAGACAGGATCGAGGGGGCGCCGATGGTTGTTGATAAGGGTTAAAAGGTAATGCAGATCTTTTAGAATACTGGCAGCGTGTTTTACTACTATTGACGGGAACGAAGATTTGCGCCAGATATGGAGGACTGAATGTTGGTCGCAGGCATGTGTTGGGCTATGCCTATTGTTATATGGAATAATACAGCGTCAACTTCTCACATGGCCTCCACCTTCCGGCGGCGTGTCGCACTTTCGTATTTCCTTGTAGTCAAGCGCACCATCTCGAACAAAGAAAGCCCACTCCGTCACAACGCCTGGTGAGGCCTGCCCGCGTGGTATACGTCTCGCAACTGTTCCTTGTCCATCTGCAAGCATGGTTTCTACCCATTGCTCTTCACCTGGTGGCAACGCTGATAGACCAATAACATCTCCAAGTTGATGAATATCTAGAAACGACCCAAACTCTTCTAAGAACTCTTCCCCTGGCACAGCCATGTCGGGTCCTTCCTTATACTCGAATGCTCTAAAGTGGCGAGCAGCGTCCATATAGAATGAGCAAGGACTGAGAGACCTTAGAGAACCATTATCCTCGAAGGGCTCCATCCTGCAGATCTCGGTTTCTGAGTCGGGACTCGTTTGCACCATGACGCTTCCGGCACGGAGCTCTCTGTGTCGGTGGAGGAGTAATGCGCCAAACTTGAAATGCATTCGGTATTTCACTAGAATTTCACCGATTCCCTGCAAGAATACCGGAGGTATTCGACGGGTCTGGATATCGAAGTGTCTAATGCTGTTGTACTGGCCGGGAGTGGGGAAGCTTTCATCAAGCATAGTTCGTTACGTCGTAGGTTTTTGATGGTGGACGAAGGTTTAACAAGTGCGCAGAGCGAAGGAATTGTGAGCGTTGAGAAAGAAGTGAGCCCCACGAGACCTCGGGTGGCATCGGGTCTAGTCTCATGTGACCAAGATTTCTCAGGGTCAGCCCCGCAAGCGATACCCGTCTTCCCATACACTTCTCCAAACCCTCCAATAAATGACTGATGCGAGACCCGGCGTCGGCATGGATTCTACGATAAGTCAAGTTAAAGACCAGGAGCGAAGACTCTCATTGTCATTGGGCTGTGGTACCAGTCAGTCCATTATTGACTCCGCTACCCGTGTGCTTAGCTCGGCACCACGTCATCCCGACTATGTGAAATTTGACCAAGTACCTTTTGTGTACGAGAAGCTTGGGGGAAAGGAAACTAATGATGCGGTCAAAATTGTGGTGGATAACTGGACTCAAGTGGGTTTTGCGGATATCCTCGCCAATACCAATGCTTACTTTGAGGCGAGATACCGGGGAACATTCACCGCGCAGCATGTGCAGTGGGGAGAAGTGCATCCGATCAAACGACAAACATAGTCAGAGCATATTGCGGGTTCCGTTTCAAAGAGTTGAAGATAAATTGGCAGCCCTTGCACGGACTCGCTGTTAACGAAAGAGAACGCTCAACGGTTGTGATAATAGCGCTCGAACCTCTGAGCCATGGAAATGGGTGTTTTGTCAACCTTGCAACTGGACAAGATGTCTGTGTCGACGGAAATGCTGACGTGCTTGTACCGGGAACCGGTGGAGGGTTGGGTGTTTTCATCGACTTGGATCTTTGACCGAGAGGACCAGCTACGTCAAGACTGAAGTCGGAAGAACCGCCATGGGTTGACCGGGCCGCGGAAAATGGCTGGATTCAGCATATCCGGATGCTGGTAGCTGAGATGATGACTGATTCGAGTGATACTAAAATTTAATCAAAACCCATCAATCATAGTCATGGCGGGTTCGAAGCTTGACTTACTCAATCTTCTGTCCTAGGACATTGTAAATCAAACTTGGGATGAAAAGACTTGTCCATCCCTCCCGTTCGTCAACACCTTGTGTATGCAAACTGGTAGACAGGTTCGTAGCAAGATATTCAAGTGCCGCCTTCGGAGCCCAAGCGAAATGTACATAGTAAGTCGGCGGGCGATTCCCTGACCCGAATTAGTGTCAGCAGACCAGTCAGGAAGATGTGCCCTCACAAAGAAGTAGCAATTCACTGGCACGGTTTCCCCACCCCCGAAATCCGAGGCCATCAACAAGTTGGTTCAGGAAGACAGCTGTCCGCCACAGGCGAAGAGCATATTCTTCACTGACATCCCCAAAGCATATCCGCGTGATGTCGACCAACGCGGGTTTGGACGCTCCTGTTTGAGACAGAACAGCACAGATACAGAGGACAAGAAACTTTTGAAAATTAACGAGCATTAAAACGCATTCCACAGTGAAGGATCGATTAGCAGCAATCTCAGCGTAACCTCTCGCTGCGCCAAGGAGCCAGCATTCCTCGGTGACATGATTGTTTGAGCCTTCCGTCTCTTTTCGCCGTCTTATTGACAGCGTCTTGGTGCTCCCATCTAGAACGAACTGGGCGGCCATGCCGCCTTGCATGATGGCTTCGAGATTGAATAATTCAGCCTGCTTCCACCAATCGGCTGCCAAAGGAGTGAGATCAACCAGCTTCTTCGCTAATGGCATCCATGAATTATTGCCAGTGTTGCGGGGCTTGGGCGGTTGCTTTGATGGTTGCCAGGATATGAATTTGAGCCCGTCTGTTGATTCACCCTCATTGTCGAATCCTCGTTTTTGAGGGCATTTTGAGATTTCTGAAACTGGGTCCGATTGTGTCACGACCAGCGCTGCCCGATTGGTTGACAACTGTGCTGATGGGACAAACTGGCATTTTTCATGATCATGCGAGTGATGCTTTACAAGCTCATACACCAAGGTCTTGAGATATTGGATGTATTCCTCTTGATTGTCTTGAGAATCTTGGAGTACAAAGTTCATACTGCTAGCATACTGGAAGAACAGTTGAGAAACCGTTTCGAAGATCCCTCTGAATATTAGAACTAGTCTCAAACGAGCTTGCAAACTTTTGCAATCTAGATGCAGTATAGCGTCGCAGGAAATTTCAGCATGGTTGTGTTATAGGGGTGCAACACCAGAAGGACTTGGCTCCTAAGAAAATGATGTCCGTATATTCCTGGTCGTCGAATGGTGCTCCTTTTCGCTCTAGCTTTCCGATGAGCTGCTAGCCTGGATAGTCCAACGTTCCCCTTACCTTTTCGAAAGTCAAGCTAGTCACTTCTGCCACCCCATTCTCTAGGTTCACGTCGAACGGTTCGTGAAATGCTTCTTTCTCGACTCCATTCTGTGTTCAGACAGCGCTTCTCTGTTCAGCATCATTCCTAACAACCAGTAGGAAAGTTTGGTTTGGCGCAATCCACTACTGCAGCCTCTTGATCAGCACCTTAATTCACTGCATTGAACTACCTTGTCTAATGTATAAAACACGACGACCAAGGGTAGAGGCAGGGGAGGGGATGAAAAATACCACTTCCAGATAATAGATACTCGTCTCTTCGCTTGAGCATTAAATACGGAAGCGCTGTACCAGGGAGCATCCATTACCTACTACTACTGGACCTCCGTGTCTGATCACTTCTTCCATCCCGATTTACACGATGAATAAACCATGGTCCAACATAACGACCGGAAACATCCCACTGCCTTGATTGAAGGTTGCCGGTACCACGATTCTGCTTATCCTTTAGGGATGCTGCGCCGATTTACGAGGACTTACTCACCGTTTGAGTTATCGTCTAAGACAAAACAGGCAGAGAAACATCGCCGAAACTATTGCAGGCCACTCTAATCGGACCATGACGCTATCATTTGGCAGTACTACACAATGCCTTGGTTTGCCGACGCAATACACTGTCACTTCGCTCGAGGATGCGGGAGCGGCACTGCTGGTGGTAGAGGAGGACGTAGCAGCGCATGCAAGAAGAGCAAAGACACAAGGAGCACCGATCATCTGTGCCAGGTAATGCATGCTCGTGAAGTGGATTGGACTTAAATTACTGTCGAGAATTTGCGAAAGAAGACTGCGCGTTAAAAAAAAAGGAAATGAGGTTTCTCAACTACCTGGCTGCGATCTCCATAGCTACTGTACCTCAGCCGCCAATCTCTCCTCATCTTCTGCCTTCCGATTGAGCAATGAGCATCGAGCTTTCATCGGGACCTACACTACATGAAGAGCCTGATGACGCACGAGGAAGAACAACCCGATGTTGGACTGCAGCCCACTGTGGGTACCTTCAGCTCCAATCCAACCCCGACTCCCACCATTACTTGGGCAACCGGCTGCCTTCTTGGCTCGCCCAATACCACTAATCACGTACGTACGCATGGAGCTAGGCAGAATGTCCGGCTCGGGAACTCTCTGCAGATCCTATCTGGGAGCTCTGGGTATCAGGATGTGACGTTTCGTCGTTGGGCTCTCGTACTGTGCTCCCGGGAATTAGCTTTCAACGACACCCATAAGATGAACCATGTCATGTACCATCCTTGCTAATCTTGATTTCTCGGGTGTACTTGTCTCTCAAGGTCTTCCACTGTTGTTGTAATACCTGTCGACGATCGAAAGGTGAAAGTTTTTTCAATTCGGGGTGTACAGCGTCCAAGGAGTCTCCAACCCTTGTCATTCCGTCCTTGGGAAGATCATCCCACGTCCGATCTAGGGGCAAATTGTCCTGGACTATTTGCTTAATCGAGGCCTGCCACTTTAGTCCGGGTTTCGATGAAGAAAGAATTCTTGCAACCTACACGCAACTGTTGATGCTGTTGAGGCCAGTTCCAATCATTACACCCAAAAGCCTCCTTCAGTCTCGCATCTAGATCTTCCCTTTTGGAGGGCTTGGATTTCGATTTGGAGTCCTCGGCTGCCATCTTCCGCCGTCGACGTTGTGCTTGCGGTGGAAGCGAAATGGTGGGGCTGTTTTGAGGATCCCGGCAGGTGGCGTATTGGCACTTATCCGCTTTCAGACCTGGCCGCAGCTCACGCAGCTGACGCGTTATATGCAGCTGAGTCTCATCATGCACCTCAAGCTTATCATGCACCTCAAGCACATCATGCACCTCATGCACATTATGCACCAGTCGTCTCATGCTTCCGGGCTCCATTCGATATCATGACTTCTCACTGGACGGCAGACAACTTAGTGCAAAGTCTGGTCGCTTGCTCTAGCTTTGATGGCAATATCGGCGATGTTGGGAGCCGAGACATGGGATTGTCCAGGAACCTGCTTAAGACACCTGGCACCGACTTTCAAAAAGAGGAATCTCTGCTGCCTGTACTCCTCTCACCGGGCTCGAGAAACTGTTTCGAACCTGCATGCATTAGCTGTCTGCCTGCTCGATGCCTTACCACACCCCCAGCGTTGGCGTTCCTGGATGGACTGACTGCAGCGCAATACTGGTTGATACCTCCGTGGACATTTATTACGACCAATGGTGGCAACTTGGAGCAAGAGCTCTGCTCAAGACGTCCAACCTCGAGATTATCAGGCTGCTTTTCCATTTCGAGCTCTGGCCAGACTGGGAAGTCCCTCAGAAATGTCTCGTCGCTCGCTCCTCGTCAGAACTGGACGACTTTCTAGCCGAGCTCGGGATCAAAGGGAAAGGTAAATCACATGCCAAGAAGGCTGAGATGATCCAAACTGAGCTTACCGACCAATCTGTGGGGTCCGTTTTGAACGTGGATCCTCTACTGATCGCAATCCTACAAGAGCCGAACTACAACGCAGCTGCGGAACTCTTTGTCTACCTCACGTCGCCACAACTCGCTGGAATACACTTCAGGCACTGGATTCGAACCTTGTCACAAGACATTGTTCCGGAAGTGGATGATTGGCTTGACACGATCAGTCAGTGCGTTCGGAGCTTGTGTACTTTCCTGCGCAACGAACCCTCGCTGAGAATCAAACTCGAGCGAATTACGGAGGTTAGGCCGCCACCATCCACATAAACACTATTTATTGACCACTTGCAGCTACTTCCACCTCGAAGTCCCGCTTTTTGGATAGGATCCACAAGTCTGCAGTCATCTCTGATCTACACGACTCTTACGGAGTATGATCCTTTCGATGACGGCGGATTCGATCTCTTTGAGGGAGATGAATACTTTCGGCAGCCACTGAGAAAGTTCTTCGCAGATGGATCCAGGAATATTCGTTACTTGCTGAGCCAGCTTCGCTTCCTGGAAAAAAAGTATCACATCATGTTTCTGGAAGATCATAACATCGACTGGTCTATGCCTTTCGCGATATCTGACTGGGCTAGCAGCCCAGAGTGTCGAGAATTCTGTATCGACGATCTCGCTCCTTGGCGGACTGACTTCTCGAGAACGACAATCGTTACCGACACAGCTGCAAAGCCAGTACATCACAGGTTGAGCTGGTCATCTGCTAGCAGCAACACCTTGAGCCATACTTCCGAGTCCACCATATGCGCTACCGATTCCATCGCCGCAAAAGAAGAGTCAATCCACCACGCATCAGGCTGGTGTTCGAGCGGTAGTAACACCTCGACCTATGCACTCAGATTCCCGGTTTGCGCTGCCAATGTTAACTTCATAACGGACGAAAAAAGTAGCCATCAATCACGCTGGTCTCCTGTTACCGCATCCCCGGCCCCAACTTATACGTCTGAGCATATCACAACTACTGCATTCTCCCCATCTGTTGTTCAATCCTCTCGCGGATGCTTCTTACGGAGATGGGTACGTCATTGGAGACGCAGGCGTGCAAACATCAAGACATCCTGGTGGTGCTAGATACAGCAATGCTAGGCCTACCTCTGAATTTGTACCATCACCGAAGAGACATGTATGAGCACAGCGGGATTATTATTTTGCTAAGCTAACTAAAGAACAGGCGAAGATAAAGACTATAGGTTGTTAAGATAATATCAAAATGGCAGAAACAAGCGACGGTAAAGACTGTGGGTTGCCGAGACAAAAGCATAAACAACATTGCTTCCTTATTACTCCTCATCGGAATCTTCATCTGCTAGATAGAGTTCATAGGCCATGGCAAGTTTCGCTATACCTTTTGTGGTGTTGGTGTTTGGCAAGGCGTCTTGCATTAAACTCGGGCAACGACATTTTGGCCTGTTGGGGCTTTAGAGATCTTTCGTTGCGGGATCTTGTTGCGTTGCCTTGATTTGCGCTTTCTTCCCACCGCGCTCTGCTTGCACCCCTGGACCCTTTGACTTTTGCTGGGGGCGCAGGCCTTAAAGATGGGGTTACTGATTTCGAACGTCTGGGGCGGGAATCAGCCAAAACACTGTAATTTTTGCTTCCCGACCGCAAAATTACCAAAGAAGGGTCCGACTAGGTGATTCTTGGCGTTAATCTCGTATCCTTACTGAAATATAGGGGCTAGCGTCATACTGCCTCTTACCCCTGAGGCCTGCGTAGGTAGAGATGGTTGGAATAGCTTCAGAAATGCCCTTTTGAGCGATCCCAGTGGTAAAAATTTGCCTTTAGGCTTGAATTATGTAGAATTGACGTTCCCATCGATTTCGCAAGTCCATAGTGCAACCATTGTCGACCGCATGTGAGAAATCGTCACCATTCATCTCTCGTCTCTCGCATATTATTCGGGCATCTAATGCGCACACGAGCAACCTATTTCGCTACCACTTTCTACATCTCTTTTCTCACTCCACATCTTCCTTTGCCTCAATTGAATCCTCATATTGAACCACTTCAAGCCTGTTTGTAACACCATTTCCAATACTCACAACTGCTCACCTCTCTTTCAATTCCCATATCAAGCTTCTTCTCACTTCAATATGGCTGGTCTTAACTTTCAGGACACCCTCTTCGCGAAGAACCCCATTCGCATCCTCAAGATCGAAGACCCAGCGATCGATTACCCCGGTGATGAGTTCATTCAGGCTGCTTTTGATGCTGCGGTGACCACTATCAATACTCAGTTACCCACTCTTCAAGGACACCTGCATCGCCAGATGCGAAATGCGCTGAATAGGCTCCTAATTTCTGGCCAATGGGCCATCCTGCGTGCTCAACTTGTCAACCCGTAAGTTTCCTTGTCCTGTCTTGTATCAACTCGGCTTCGACTTGCTAAGCTCAGTAGGCCCTCTCGCACCATCGATCGCGACGGTGTCTCGACTACTGAGCCCCTCACTGTCGACACATCCTCTCTCGAGCAAGGGGGCACTCTTCAAGTACCAGGATCTTCGGAAATGCGACTTCACACGATGGCTGGTCTTACTGCAACCGTCAATACGCCAGCGCCAGAGCCTTTGATCCATACAGCTCCACAAATCCCAGCGACGTCCTTTGCTGTGGTAGTACCACGTGCTGCGCGTACGCTTGTGTCGTAGTAAGTGCTTCCATTGTCCAGGCATTGAGTTGTCTTGGGGCACAATCCTTGGGCGAGAAGTCTGGCTAACCTGTGGGCTAGCCCTCTCTCCGATGAGGAAAACGATGCTTCTGCTGCGACCTCTCCTCCGCCTCGAACCCGTCGCCGCCGCCGTGCGCCGTCTGCCGTTGAGATTCCGTCCGACGACGATGAGGGAGACCGCCCCTACCTCAGCTCCCAGACCAAGACCGATGCAGAGAAAGACTCGGATTTGGAGATTACCGGATTCTCGTTGACAACGCCCCCAAAGAAGCGCAAGACCATCCCCACACCCAACCGCGCCTCTACCCTCTCCCATGCTCCGGCTTTTTCAACTCGTCGCCCGCCCTCATACAACCTCGATGCCGCACAGGCAGACTACACTCCATTGCCTGGGCCTGCGGCGGGCGTTGTCCCAAATCCAACCGCATTCCATCCTCCCCGCAATCATGTACTAAGCGCAAGCCAAGGCCAGATACTCTATCGTGCAGTCCGGGCCTTTCAACACTACTACGATCTCGGACGTCGCTACGCCCCAGTCGGCATCGTTCGGTCCTCAAGCAATCCAAATGTCTTCCTCCCCATCTTCGCACAAACAACCAGCGCGCAAGGGAATACCATGGTCTTGTTTCGTCAAATATGGATGGACCATGCCGGTCACCATACCCGACCTCGTGGGGCCTCAGAGGTGGAGCGCCTCGCCGGAGATGCCGGCGTGTTCATGCTCCACTGGATGAGAAGCACTGGGGCCATAACCCAGAACGAAGACCCGGCGTCCTCCGCCGTCCGAAATAGAATCACGCCAGATGTAGTGCAGGATTGGGTCGCAGCTTGGACGGAGTTCGCTATCAATGCCGATCTTCCTGCTCTGCGACGATCTTACGTCACTTATTATACTGCCCAAGCAACTCCTTCGGCCGGGGGCAGCGCTCGCCCTCAAGCTGAGGGATCCTTGAGTTTGGAAAGGCGCGTCCGTCCCGCTCGCTTGGGGGGCTCGGGGACGGAAGGGAACTCGGGAGGATCAGGAGGTGGAGTGGCTCGGGGTGGTCCGGCGCGGCGTCGCCGCGAAAATGATGATGACGAGGAGGAGGAGAGCGAGGAGTTTGATGGTGTTGGCCTTTACGGGCGCGGTACCCGTAGGTCTTAGGGGGTGGATGATGGGCAGGGCAGATAGAAGGAACGTCTACAGCATACTTATTCGATTATGATGAGACAGGGGAAGTCGGGCAGAATGGGCTGCAATCAACAGTATAAAGCGGTTCGTTTCCCTTGAGTGTAGTTAACAATCAAAAATTTGAAAATCTCGATCTAGCCAAATCGAGGTTTTGGAAATTCGTTGTCGAGTTTGCAAAAACCTTAAATATTCATTTATGCTCGCTAGCTCTATTCACTTGGTCTCTTACATATCTTTCTTACTCAATGTCTTTCTTTACCTCAATTGAGTTCTCATAATGAACTACTTTAAGCATGTCTGTAGTACCTGCAAATTTTGTCGGGCTGGTGCGGAAGCCACCATGACATATCACCGGGTTACCTTTCCGAACCTGTATGACGGCCCCAGCATGCCGCGTCAGATTCTCGAAAAAATCTGGCTGCAGCTGTCAAGACCGCGATATCGATACGATGCGTCGATGATGACAGCTTTGAACGCCCGCATGGTCCTTGTGCAGTCCACACGACATCTCGGAGCTCGCCAACGCGCTTCAACCTCGCTCGTACGACATGACTTCAACCTCTGATGCCTCTTGAACCTTCTTTTGGCCTCAATTAAGTCTCCTTTGCAGACTACTAAGTCTCCTCTGCAGTTCCCGAGTCGCCATGTGGACTCCTGACACCCTGCGCTCGGAGAACAACTTTCGCCCTCAAGGCTCAAAAATTGACACAGCTAGACGAAACGACTCGACTATGGCATTGATCTCGCATTATCTGCCCCACCTGCGGTATCGACATCAAGAGCGAGTCCAGGCAGGACCTTCTATACCCTGATGTCAAACTTTACTGCAAGAAACAGATGCACTCAGCACAACGGGATGTCGAATGCCGGCATTGCCACAAGGTCTTTGCGAAGGGCCTAGCTGTCCTTCTCCAATCTGGGACGACCCTTATGCGCCAAGCTGAAAGCATACAACAATTCGGACGAACAAGTGCATCAGAGGGCTATGCTGGAGGCAGTTGACCTGTCAACGCAGCAGCAGGACGACATGTCAAGGGTTCCATGGCAGTCTAAAATCCGTGCAATCACCAAGTTTATCGCATCCGATGGTCGATGGAGGTGTTGCTTCATAACTTTCGCTCATGGACAGCCCAGCAAGCAGGCCGCCTCGTGACTTGAGCAGTCTGCCTTCTGCTCTACCTGCTTAGCCTTGTGTCTAACGCAGCTTGTATGGTCTCATCATCGACTGTGCAAGGCTGTCAGGGCGACTGGCCTATTGTTGGTAGAATTGCCAAAGGCCACAGGAAAGCCGAGGCAGGCGAAGTCAAGGAATATGCCGCCGCATGAGCGTCCGATCTATCTCCATGTGCTTGAGAGGGCTCTTTCCCACGTCATGAAAGACCCAAGGGCCCGCCACTGTCGCTCAATCTACCAAGTTGACCGTAGTAAGTAAATCTCGCGCCTCCAGCGAGTCTAAGATGAATAGCGTACCCATTGACCGGCTGTTCCAACCGATTGGTCTGGAAAACATATTCTATGGAGCATTTTCCATGTGCAAGTAATTCTTGTACCACCAAACCAATCTCTATTTACCTCGACAAAAATGCACTCATCGCCCATATCAAGACGCACCGGGGCATCCAGAACCATTCCCACTATTGTTTCCGCAACTACCGGACAGCAAGGATAGTGACAACTCACTTAGAACCGGCTTTTCTACACTGCTGAGTCCCAGAATTTTTAATTGTCTTCGTACTTCGTCCCTCTTCAAGTCCTTGGAACTCACGATACAGCCCCTCAATCTCCTGCCTATTCCTTCTCAGGAGCCTCATCCAATCCCCTTCGGATCCTGCTGGTCTCCAACTTCCCCGTCCGTAGCCATTCTCGTCATCGCCGTCCTTCTTCGCTCCTACACCTCCATCTCGTCTCGCATCTTCTGCATATTCCATCCATGTAGCTACCCTGCACCACCCTACCCACACTGGCGACTATGGGCCATCGAACATCGACTTGAAGAGTCCGAGTTGTCAGCCTTAGAGGACGGCGAGGAAGACTTCCGTCGAGGAACAGAAAGAGGTAGAAAGAGAAGCGGAGGGATGCTGGGTGGTGAGACTTTATGAAGGTCTTGGTGAACTAGGTCGAGACACGCTGGAGGGCCGGTTGTTGACAAACGTGGAGTATGGGATAAGGTGGCGGGCTTGGTAGTGCAAGGTGTCTTGAGTAGCGGTGCGTAGCGACCGTGAAGGGAGACTTCGATAAGATATACGACAAGGAAAAGGTCGATGGGCCCGTTGTGTAGTGAATGAGTAGGTGCTCACCCCTTGGTGTGCTAGGGCTAGAATGGAGAAACCTGGGGGATACGAGGTATGGGAGGAGGAGATCTACCCGGAAACCTGCGATTACTTTCCACGAAACTACCTTGTCGACCTCTGCATTTCTCGGATCTCGTCGTAACCTCTGTTTGTCCTGCGTCAGGCGGTAGACCTTGTGATCGGCTTGCTCAGTTACCTCGTCTCATAATGAAGATTATGGACGAAGTTTGTGGGGTTGGACAATTTGGGGGGCGACTGATAGACTCTGAACCTTAAATTGCGCAATATCAGCCCCAAAATCAGCTAGGCCGGAGTCCCCGGAGGATTCACCAGTTAGAAACACACCCGCTAATATGTAATCATGTACAAGGCTGAGAAGCCTCGAGGGGTGTGGCAGT